>JGI12405J12835_1000008_pt1 | contig 89360 bp, 91 predicted proteins | sample A23P3SouthBayCA_FD_12835 | JGI IMG/M metagenome (IMG submission 12835)
ACGTAGTGCCAGAAGGCGTCCCACACGTCGGGTTCGGCGAACTGGAGGATCGGCTGGATGCGGTCGTGGGGCGGGTAGATGTCGGGGTCGTGGCGCGCGCTGAAGAACGTCTCGTGGCGCGGGCCTCCTGCTCGTCCCAGCGGATGCCCGAGAAGATGCCGTCCACGTCGTACTCTTCGAGGGCGTCGTTGAGCGCCACCGTCTTCAGGAGGTGGTTGCCGACGTAGGTGTCGAGCAGGAAGGGGAACGAGTCCTCCTCATACTCGAGGATCTCCCGGACATGGTGCTCATTATGATCATCGAGATCATCAACGGGGATTTCATCACCCGGAGTAAGTCCATTCTCATCGACATACCCTCCGACATCCTCATTTCGGGAGTAAATCACGTCTAGGTCCCATTCGTCGGCCCACTGGTCGACAAAGTCGTGGAGGCCCTCGAAGTGCTGGAAGTGATCAATGAAGATCGCGGGCGGCACTTCATAGCCATACTGGTCGGCAACCTCCTTCACGAAGTAGAGGGTCAGCGTCGAGTCCTTCCCCCCAGTCCACATGATGGCGGGGTTCTCGTACTCCTCAAGGCCGGTCTTCGTGACCTCGATTGCCTGGTCGATTTTTGCCTGAACCGTCGGGTAGTCCGCCGGACTCTCCCCCTCGCCTGCATTATACTACACGTCAAAATACTCTGGAAAGTCTGCTGTCATCACTATCATTCAATGAGACGACCAAGTTTAAACTAGTGAAGTAGATGCAATTCAGTACTCGACAGGCATTTGGAATGGGTGGATCAGCGAGTTACCGAACCGGACCGCTAGACTAGGCTCTCCCCTTCGAACTGGCGGGGGTCGTAGTCGATCTCGAGCAGGTCAAGAAGTGTGGGGGAGATATCGTACAGATCCGTTCCAGCCGGAACATCTGCCTCGGCATCTTCGATGAAGAGCGACGCATTGTCGAAGGAGTGCATTCCATTCCGGGGACCAGTCTGGAACACCTCTTTCCCACCACTGAAGCCCGCTTTGAGATCGAAGCCTTTGGTCGGGATCGCCACGAGATCCGGGGCAATCAGATCGTGCTCACCGTGGAAGTAGTCCCCCTCCACAACACGATCGATGACCGGTGTCCCATCAGGGGCCTTCAGCGCGTTTAGTGCCTGCTTGAGTTCAGTAAGGACCTCTTCATAGTCCGATTGCTGGACCGTGCCGCGGGGTTCACGACCCTGCAGATTGAGGAAAAAGCGCCCGGGAATTAACGAGTAGGCCCGCGTGTCGTCACTGATATCGGAGAGTGACTCGGGTAGGTCAGTCTGGTAGTCAAGCCACCCCTGCTCCTCGAGCCATGCATTCAGGTGAACCTCTGAGCGTTCTGCCGTGAAGCCATGATCAGAAGCCACAACGAGGGTGACATCGTCCGGGAGCTGGTCGTGAAGCGCGCCAATGTACTCATCGACTTTTCGGTAGAACTCGAGGAACTCTGGCTTGTATTCGCCGTCATTCTGGTAATCGCCGAAGAGGAAGTGATTGACCCGATCAGTTGTCATGAAGACGCCGAAGAAGAGATCCCAATCATCCTCAGCAAAGTAGTGACTGAACGCTTCATGCCGGGCATCGAGTGTCTCATGAGCATTCTGAATGAAGGCTGACTTATCATCCTCATGCCCGAGCTTGACATCCGTATCAATCTTGTAGTCAATCGAGTTGAGGTAGGTCGCAAGAGAGTCCGGAGTAGCCGCATCATCCATATTGGGTGAGAGGAATCCAGAGACCATCCGCTGAACGTTTATCTGGGGCGGAAACGTTACCGGGACGTTCATGACCGTAGCCTCACGGCCGGCTGCTTGGACACGATCCCAGACTCGATCGGCCTTCACATGTGACCCTAGCGGAACGTAGGTCTCATAGCTATCCCGCTCGCGATCTTGGAAGCCATAGACACCAGTTTCTCCCGGATTTTGTCCGGTCGTCAGGGCGGGCCAGCACGCACTGGATTCAGGTGGGACAATCGAGTTAATTGGACCTGATTCTGCGATGTCATGGAGGTTCGGGAATGTGTCGGGGTTGTTCTCAACTAACGAATACGGAACACCATCAATACCGAGGAACGCAACGCGGGGGTAATCACCACCACCACGGATCTTATCGAAGAGCCCCATATTTCACATTGATTACTATGAAGTGACTTGTTGGTTTTCACTTGGTTCTGGGGCTAACGAGTGGGCCTCTCTAATTAACCGGGTACGAAATCCGGTGGGGATTCCAAACAAGGGGCGACCCACCTGTTAGTTGAGGTTGAGTTATCACCCGGGACCCTGATGACAGGATGTGATGATTGCTGAGTGGTTCAAACGGGTAACTGTCCAGACTCTGTTTCTCATATAAACGAGCCTTCACAACAGATACTGATGTAATCACGACTTGGGCCCATTCGCCGGTTATTATGTCCAGTATCACCTATAGCGACCAGTAGACCTGCCACTATCACTATGTTTTGCATCATAGAGGTCAACGCACCCGGACGGCTCAGCACAGTAGCCGTAGAAGTGAGGGATTCAATACGATTATAAGATTGTAGTTGGGAATACGATACAAATGCAGGACAACCGCATCCTCGTCACAGGTGGCACAGGGTTCATCGGCTCGAACCTGGCGAACACACTTGCAGAAGAGAACGAGGTCATCGCACTCGATAATGGCTATCTCGGAACGGCCGAAAATCTGAGTGATGCTGTCGAGTACGTCGAGGCTGATGTTCTCGACGAGGACTTGCCCACGAACGTGGATGTGATCTACCACCTCGCAGCACTCTCGAGTCGCCAGATGCTTGAGGAAAATCCACGGGAGGGTGCACGGGTGAACATTGAGGGTTTCGTGAATGTTGTCGAGCAAGGGATTGCGGACGGCTGTGACACGGTGGTCTATGCCTCGACGTCGTCAGCCTATGGCAGTCGCACTGAGCCCTCACCTGAAAACATGGCGCTGGATGCCGCAACCGGCTATGACGCCTCTATGCTCGGCCGGGAGAAGTACGGTGAGTACTACAATAATTTCTATGACGATCTGACTGCGGCGGGAATGCGCTTCTTCTCGGTGTACCAGGGGTATGGCGGGAACGAAGCGCACAAGGGTGAATACGCGAACACCGTCTCGCAGTTCACTGAGCAAATTGCGAACGGCGAGTCCCCTGTTCTCTGGGGAGACGGGTCCCAGACGCGGGATTTTACGCATGTTGACGACATCGTGCGGGGGCTTTCGCTCGCCGCGGAGCATGAGCTCGCTGGCGTGTACAATCTCGGCACAGGCGATCCATACTCGTTCAACGAGATGGTTGCGATGATCAACGAGGTGCTCGGGACTGCTGTTGAGCCCGAGTACAAGCCGATTCCACTGGAGAACTATGTGCACGATACGTGTGCCGATATTTCGAAGATTAAGGAAGCAACAGGGTGGCAGCCACAGATTGAGTTTGAACAGGGGGTGCGGCGGGTCTGTGAACCATACGCGGACGAACGTGAATAACCCGATTTCTCTTAAGTTGGAATGATTGATCATAACCACCTAAAATAGGCTGGACGCCGCTACAGAGCAATTCGGTTAATCAATTGCGCTGCCTCTGCTGTGGATTTCGATTCCCTTGTGCCGCAGCGGGGTCTTGGTTTAGAACAATCCCATATCAAATTTAAGTCTATATGAATGCCTCAAGTATATGATTTCACCCTATATAATCTGAATACGTTTTGAAGTGCGATCCAACTTCTACAACCCTCATTATTGGCTGTTGAGAGGGGATTTTGTGCCGATGACGGAAATCCAGTGGTTGTCTCCTGCAGATACTGTCCTCAGAAGTGTTACTGAGTGTACAGCGATGTCAGCTACTAACGGTCATATCCCGTCGGGTTATGGGCGCATTTGCTGGAGATGGGGAGTGATCCTGGCTACAAAGATCATATTGAGGATACTCAAAACGCCGGTACGTACGTCAGTCGCTATTGACGACGCTCAAGAAGAAGGAGTTGAACACGATCTGCATCCCAAGTACCATTGCAGTCATTGCGATGACGTCCCATGAAAGTAATGGCAGAGCTTGGAACCCAGTTCCAAACCACCGACTGAGCATCAGCGTCCCATACGCTGCGCCGGCCCCAAAGAGAAGAATCCCCATTGTAGCCCCATGCTCGAGCCGGACCGTTTCCAATACCCACTCGGTCAGTGGGTCCGATGGACGTCGGATTGGATCACTCGCCTTGGTGGAAAACGCTCCGAGTGTGGCCGCCTGAGCACCGACTAGAGTGAGGAGACTCCCTGCTATCATGGAGTGCGGGCCAATTGTGCGCCCACTAATCGTGACGTCTGCCGCGCCAAGCCCCATGATTACAAGCCCAGCAAATCCAAGCAGGAAGCCGGGGATCGAGAACAGATAGCCGGGCGCGTTCAGAAGCATGAAGCGCACGTGACGCCACCCATCCCGGAAACTCTCGAGCGTCGCCTCGCCCTCTCGCTCGTGGTACACGATTGGTTCCTCAGCAATCGTGAGGTCACGGGCGCCAGCCTCCATGATCATCTCGCTTGCGAACTCCATCCCATCCGTCTTCAGATCAAGATCCGCAAGCGCCTCCTGGCTAAAGACGCGGAACCCGCTATGTGCATCTGAGACGTCGGCGTCATAGAACACGTTCAGAAACTTCGTCAACAACGGATTGCCTACATACTGGTGTAAAGCGGGCATGGCGCCATCTTTAATTTCCCCATCAAGGCGAGACCCCATTGCCATGTCTGCCTGCCCGTAAGCGACGTGCTCAAACAGCTTTGGTAGCTCCTCAAAGTCGTAGGTAGTGTCGGCGTCACCAATGACGATATACTCGCCACGAGCCCGCTCAAGCGCGTATCGATACGCGTAGCCATATCCGGGCTTGTCCGGCTCGACAACAATTGCACCATGTTCACGAGCGAGCTCCGGCGTCCGATCCGTCGAGCTGTCACTAATGATAATCTCAGTCGGTAGCTCCAGCTCAGCAACTGCATTCCGGACCCGTTCGATACACTCGACAATGCCCTCTTCCTCGTTGAGGGTGGGCATAACGACCGAGATGACCGGATCGAATTCGCTATCCTGGTCTAGGAATTCTGTGACATCATATTCCGCTGGTGACTGGTCAAGATCGGTCTCTGAGGGTGATTCTATACCGGTCCGTTCGACTTGAGACTTCCGTTCAGCCATTGGTCGGCGCTTCCCCCCGGCTTAGCTCCGCCCCATCCCCCACTACTTTGCGGCCACATTCGATGCATACATGCGCGTCGGATAGCGTCCTAACAGCAGGCGTGTTGCAGTTCACGCATTTGATCGTAGCGTTGCGGGCGTTTTTCGGTAACCTACTCATGTTAGCGGGTTATTATCAAGGTCCCGTATAAAGATTCCTTTCAGGTCAAAACGATAACTATAACGGATTCGGGGAATCTAAAACGTTATTTCGCCTTGCGGTTTGAGTATGAAACTACCATAGTTAACACCTATTCTGAACGAAAACTTCACAAGGGTAGGGGGCTGGTATGGTAAACCCTCTTGTAAAACTAAAATGGACGTGGTACTCTCTACGTCACCACAATACTGGACTGGAGTCCTTCCCCAATCTGGGGTGGGGGAAACAACTGAGTGAATCATGTTCTATCGTTCCTCAGTATCAAATCGAATTCCCTCAGCAAAAATTGAAATTACTAACCAAATTATGTTTTGTTAGAAAACTGAACAAATCAAATTGGGAATGATCGGCTGTTTGTGATTGAACAGACCAATCCGAGCATCAATACGTACTATCTGAAATATAAATGGGATTTAAAGTAGCAAAATGACTTTAGGCACCTAACCTCAAATCTAACCATGGCCTTCGAAAAATTCGATGAGGCCGGAAGTGGCCGTGGTCGACCAGCAACTACAGACCCAATGATTTCCCTTCGAAAATCTGGTTCGGTTGGCGTCAATCAAGCAGCAGTCAATGAATATTTTGACGACAATGACGGCGCTGTACTCTACTACGATGAAGAAGAAAACCGGATCGGAATCAAACCGGTTTCGGACAATGAGGCTGACGAGGCAGCCTATACGGTTTCAAAATCTGACTCTGGAGGAACTATTGCAGGCACCTCGTTCCTGAAAAAGTACGATCTTGTCCCAGAGATCACAACCCAATATGACCCCATCTGGGACGAGGATGAAGAGCTCGTGGTGATTGACCTCGATTCTCCCCTGGGAACCTACGGCTCACCAGACGAAGACTAGCGTCTCACCTGGAACACAGCCCAGATTCGGACCAATTAATTAGCGGTTGACAGCACGGAATTAGGCAGTAGACCGGCGTTCTTCTAAATCCACAACGGCGACTTTCCCCTCGAGAAAGAGGGTGCCAAGGTTGCGCATCTGGTAGGTCGGATCCAGACGTCCCTCTGGCTGGATGAGACCGTGTTTCGCGAGGACGCCACAGCGTTCCACGATGTAGCTCTCCCGATACTGAAGGGAATCTGCGATCGTTTCGGGGGCAGCTTTCTCATCGTGCTGGCTGAGGAAATCCAATATCCGCAGATCAGCGGGGTCCATCCAGTCGGGACAGCGCATGGAAGAACCTACTGGGGGCTGCCTCGAATATGTTAGGATATATGTGTTATCTGATTTATTGTCCTAACCTATCTGAGGTTGCAAGTTCAGAGGGGGTAGCGAGGCTCTAGGGCGGAAATTGACCCCATTTGATCAGCGGATGTTTCACCAGATTGCTCCCCGGCCAGCTGTTATTATGGAATCAGCAACCATGTGCGGGATTTTCGGCGATTCGGCAGCGTAGCCAGAAAAATGTCGCCCAATGACAGGGAAAATCCCTCTCTACTTGAGCGGCGTACCTCCTTCAACGGAATTAGCGAACGGGTCAGCGGATTGTGTCACTGGGTGTACGCACTTCTTCAAACCCTTGATTAAGCGGGTCTGCGGGGCGTCACTCTGATGAGTTTCATTTCACCAGGAGCAGAAATTCAACCTACCAATAAATTTTTAACATGCGATATAACCTAACGATGGGGGTCCTCACCCAACAGTGGCTGTGTGTCCGCGGAGTTTGTCCCGATCCCGTTCTTCGCGGGGCCCCTGACAAAGTCGGGATTCTCTCCCCACCCGGCTTTTCAAACGACGGTGTTACTCTGTCCCGGACCTTGTGACATTGATAAAGAGATGGTTCTCACGGTAGGCTGTCTCGGTAGAGGGGTCGGCTGGAGGTGTCCCGCGGTACAGGAGATAGGTGAGCCGGAGATTTGTTCCGGTCAACTGTGGTCGGACCCGATGACGCAGCGTCCAGTTTTCACCTGCGGCTATAGGCCCCGTCTCGTATGTCGAGAGATGTGACTGCTCAAGGACCGTTGTTGAGTTGTCTTGGATACGGATTCGCTGCAGGGTGACCACGACAGAGTAGTTCACCGTCTGATGTTCGTGATTGCTGACGCCGACGATGAGGGACTGAGCCTCACCTTGAACAAACTCTGAGGGGTACCCATCGGCGACGAGGTCACCATCATCAGATTCTGTGAGTAGATAGAGTGCGCTGAAGTTCTCCCCCTGTTTGGGGACGGCAACCGCATAGGTCACACTCGCAGCAGCAAGGATGACACTACAGACGAGCAGCACGTTCAGCGCTGCATCGACCCGGGTGTCGGGCTCGAATAGCTCCGAGCGCGCATTCGTAAGCCAGTCTCGATAGGGGACGCGAAATCGCTCGTCCACAGGAAGCTCTCTGCGTCGACGTGTGCCGATCGCGATGCAGACGAGGGTGAAGCCACTGACCGCGACGACAATTGGGACGAGACGAATTCCAAACGGCGTGAAGTTCAGAATGAGACCGATGAGCGGGACGATGGCGATACTCGTCCCAAAGGAGAGCGCAACGCGTTCGATCCCATCGATGCCCTCTGAGCTGTTGGTGGTGACTGAATCTTCATCAGTATCGTCACTATCTGATGGGGGCTCACCTGCTTCGGGAAACAGCGCTGCGATAAACGCATAGCCCGGAATGAAGAGGACGAACGGGAGCCCAAAGACCACCCGGAGTGGCGTCTCATTGAGGCCGGGAATGAAAATTGAGAGACTAGTGGCGATAAGCACGAGCAGGGCGGCCGCGAGATCGGCAGGAAGATTTCGGACAGCAGGGGGCAGGAGCAACCACACACGCTCCACGCGATCCATACCACCCCGAAATGACTGACCCGTGAAAAATGGGTCGGTGGCGGATGGCGGTGCCCCTCTGTATCTGCCAAGTTCCGACTGACAGGTGACCAGTTGAATTCCAAAATCCGGACGCCTCATTCGCCAACTACTGTACAGTCGAGTTGCGAAACCGTCGTCCCAGCAACTAATTCCGAAGACGTATCACCACACAGCAGAACATCCAGCCTGAGCATCGAATGTTGCCCCTCGGTCATGCAGCACTTGGATACCTGCTCTATAGCGGCGCCAGTCACGCGATCAGGGGCGACACGCCGACTGAATGGAGCGTGATCTTGCTTGGTTTCGGCACCCAGTTTCCGGACCTCATAGACAAGCCATTCTCGTGGACATTCCAGGTCCTCCCCACAGGACGGAGTCTCTTCCATTCAGTCTTCATCGTCGGCCTAGTGTGTGCTGCGGTGATACTCCTGAGTCGCCGCTACGGCCATCGCGATCTCGGGATTGCCTTCGCGACCGGGTATGGATCGCACCTCATTGGAGACGCGCTCCATCCCGCAGTTACGGGCAGTGTTCAGGGCCTTGAGTGGCTCGTTTGGCCGCTCATTCCAGCTGATGCTGTCGAATATCAGAAAGGGTTCGTGGAATTCTTCACATCACTCACTGTAACCCCCTGGTTGCTTCTTGAGGTTCTCTTGGCAGGGGGTGCGCTTGTCCTCTGGTATGTCGATGGTTTTCCAGGCTTCAAGCTCCTCAGGACATCGTGACAGTCGTGCGAGCGGCAACTTTGTTGTTGAGGATCTTGACGTAGCGCTATTCATCTGACAACGTTTGATCGCCTCCCTTCCGCCACTCGAGGTCAATCTCGAGCTCTCGTTTTCCGCGCTCGGTTATTTCGTACTTGTTTGACCGGTCGTCTATCTTGCCCTTTGAGACTAGCCCTTTCTCGGCGAGTACGTCGAGGTTGGGGTACAGCCGTCCGTGATTGATCGTCTCTCCCCCGTAGAGTGGCTGCATTTCCTCTTTGATTGCGAGCCCGTGGGGAGCGTCCAACTCGCGGATCACGACGAGTAGATCGCGCTGGAAAGCGGTTAGATCGTGCATCGGGCCGACTGACGTGTTGGGGATATTTCCTGAGGTCATGGTGATCTGTTCGCGATAAAGATTGTCACACAAACAAATAAATCCATCGTGAACCACCCTCTTCTCCCCTCTTACGTCTGGATTCGTCATGCTGGCAATTTCGCTCTGGATGCTTTCTTACGTCATCCAGAACTGGCTGCTGGGACCGCTTTCGTGAGTGCCCTCGCCCCTCTATATATTCGCGGTGCTGATGATCACCCAACAAACCGTGATCTGAGCGGACGGCATCACGTACATGGAATTCTCCGGAATGTCAGAGCAATATTCTCCGAGTCACTGAACTGAGCCAGGTGCGAGCGGTGTCGATCTGTCGAACTGCTGTCGGACGATTCGCAGTCTGCACTCACCACTGGTCCTCTTGGGACGACCCGTTCCCAGGTGAATTTTCCCGACTCCTGAGGAAATTCACCACCAAGTCCCAGTTACAATATGTGCCTCGATCCGGTATTCCCAGCCACTTGTTTGGCCTATAGATCCCGCCACTGCGTAACGCGGACAGCCAAGACGAGAGCGATGAGTGCTCCGATGCCAAGGATAGCAAACGGGACTATAACACCGTGAGTCGTGTCCAGCACCATCAACTGGCGTAAGCCATGATGGAAGTGATAAATCGGTGTAAGCGTCGCCACCGTCTGTAAGTACTCTGGCATCATATCCAACTCCCAAAACACCCCGGAGACGAACATCATCGGTAACGCGATCGCCATTCCCAAGCTCGTTGCTGCATCCGACCCGTCGACGAGGCTCCCCAGTACCATTCCAAAACCAGTGAATGTGATTGCCCCGAGGAGAATCAATCCGCTCGCGAGCGGGCCGGGAATGACCGTCACACCGAAGGCGAGATGAGCGACGCCCACCATCATACCCGTGATGAGAAGCGCTAAGACCGACTGCTGAAGGACGTTTGCGAGTATCCAATCCCGCTTTCGAAGAGGGGTTGCGGTCAGGCGCTTGAACGTGCCATCGCCCTTGAGCTCGGCGAGCAACGCCGGGAGCGTGATAAGCCCATTTATCATCACCACCGCCGCGATCAACGCCGGGAGATAGTAGTCAACCCCGTCGAGGTTCTGACGGCCGAGATCTTCGCTCACAATGGTTGTCGGCGGTGTCTCGACCCCCATTGCATTCAAGTTGAACCGGGCGAGGACACTCGACAGCACACCCCGAATTGCGGGCGCCGCCTGATCATCGCTTGCCGATAGGAACGATATCTCGGCTGGTCCCGTCGCGTTCGTCCCGTTTATTGTTGTGTTCGCTCTCTGTCGAATACGCGCTTGATTGGTCTGATTGATCTGGTTGCCCGCCCGGGATAGTGTATCCAGAATGACGGACCGTCGGGCCTGACGGCTGCCCGCTCGGACCTGATCCGTGAATCCGTCCGGTATGACCACCACCCGCGCCGCACCGGCTGATCCACGTTGCCGACTCCATTCCGTGATGTTGCGTCCAGACTCGATTGAATGGATTTGCAACGCCGAAACCTCCTCTAGGGCATCGACAAACGATGTCGAGAGATTCGTGGCACTCCCGTCCGAGCCGAGGTCGTTGTTTTGCACGTAGAGGGTGAATTGGGAGGGGCCAGCGCCGAAAACGGCACTGAATATTAACAACAGGATGACGGGAAAGAGAAACGCGAAGAACACGGCTTCGCGATTCCGGAGCCAATCCTTTGAGAGTGCGACTAACAGCGGCCAGATTCGGGTCATTGAAGATCACCGCTGCGCCCCACGGTGCCACCGGCGAGTTGCAAGAAGACGTCCTCCATCCCCGCGCCGGTGAGTTCGATGGAGTGTTCTCCCTCAATATCGAGGACCTGGCCGAACGCCTCCTGAGCAGCATATCGGTCGTCGAAAATCCCGACGAGGTTGCCCGTGTCGTCCTGATACACATCGGTGGCAACATCGCGAAGGCTAGCTTCGATTTCCGCACAGTGGTCGTCTGCGGGGGAGACGACGAGTTTTACATCGCCGCCGTACGTCTCGACGAGGTTGGCGACCGCATCAACAGCGACGATTTCGCCATCGACCAGCAGTGCCGCACGGTCTGCCAGTTCCTCAACTTCTTCCATATAGTGGGTTGTTAGGACCACCGTCGTTCCGAACTCGGTCAACCGCTCAATTTCCTCCCACGTAGACCGTCTTGCGGCTGGATCAAGTCCGGTCGTCGGTTCGTCCAAAAAGAGCACGTCTGGATCGCTCACGAGCGCCATTGCAATGCCCGTCCGTCGTTGGTATCCTCCGGACAAATTGGCAAATCGTGTGTCGGCGTACTCAGAGAGATCGAGTTGCGTGAGTACCTCGTCTGGATCACTCCCTGTCTCGTACATTTGGCGGGCAAGTGTGACGTTCTCGCGGACAGTCAGTCGATCGAATGTGTGGAAGGACTGTGGGACGACGCCGATTCGTTGCTTGATTGCCCGCGACTCCTTGCTCACATCATAGCCAAGCACGCGAGCGACGCCACTCGTGGGAGTACGCAAGCACTCAAGGATCTCCACAGTCGTCGTTTTGCCGGCCCCATTCGGACCGACCAGAGCAAAAATCTCGTTTGGATGGACCTCGAATGAGACATCCTCGACCGCTGTCGTCTTGCCGTATATTTTGGTGAGGTTGCTCGTCGCAATAACTGGATCAGTGGCTTCTGCAGTCATCGGCTGAGTTGGGTGGGGAGTCTCTTCCGTCGTTTGGTCATTTGCCTGTCGGTAGGTAATTCTGGGCGACCCGGCCCGGTGAGAGACGAGAGGGTCTTTTGTGGGGCATATGCGTATCTCTACGGCGATTTGCTTAAAATTCCCGCTGGCCAGAGAAACGCCTGCATGCACGATGCGCCCCTTATCGGTAACCGATTGCTTGGTTTGGCAAAGAGAGAGGGACCTGTTCTGTATTAGATGTAGACGGTTACCCAACTCTGTGGATGGGTCGAAGCGACTTTTTATATTGATTATCCAATATTCGCTTCAGCGTCTACAAGTGTAGAAACCGCATTAATGAGTTTGAACGTAGACCATGAGATCGCGGCTAAAAACAGGATCCCGATGATTGTCAAGGTCAGACCGGATACCTCAGGCCACCAAGTGGGTAGTTCAGCCAGAAGAAACGACATTGGAAGCACGACCCCGATAAAGAATAACACGAGGATCCGATCAAGAACATGCTGATATTCATCAAAGCCGACGACAATATCTGATCCTTGCGCCATTGCTCCTCCACGTCTCGTCTGGTGGTTTAGTTCGTCAAGGATTTCTTTCCAGCCAGCTAGCGTATTTCCTCGCTCATGAGCAAAGTTTTGCTCTAACCAGTTCTCAGTCTCTCCAATAAATGGGAAGATAGCTTCTCGAACAGGATCGTCTGGATCGAGATCTTCATCTGTCAGTTCAGCAAATAAGACGAGCGCGTTTTTGGCCATGCCAACTGTCTCAGACATACTGGTTGTAGTGAAATTGAGATATTGGAGATACTGCTTCTTCGTTCTATTAGGTTGTGGCGTGACGATGTGATCTAGAATCTTCTGTGTTCGAATTAGATTTGCATATAATTTCACTGCTGTCGGTTCCTGGAAGTGCTGAGCCATCTTTTCCAGTTGATCTTGGTCGCGTTCTATCTTTTTCATCTGATCAATCCTCTCTCCCGAGACGGGAAATTCCCCCTTCGCGGCCAGGTGATCACTCATTGCTTCAAGTGCTGGATCAAATTCCTCCTCTACGGCTTGGAGGTGATCCATGAGCCGGAACTTCCTATTAGATGTCTGGGATTTTCTTGCGCCGTAAAGTGCAGCTACCAAGGCCAAAATAAATCCAATCGATGCGGCAGTTGCCTGTGCTAGCGTAGAAAAGAACCACTCTGGTGCTACCATAGCTACTGACAAATGTCGATCCTCAAAGAAAATAGGGGCGATAATCAGAGAGCCTCCTCTTGCAAGGGAGGAAAGACACCGTCTTCGTCCCTGCTCACCGTGCTCGCGGGTTCGTCCACCGTCGATAGGGAGTCGGTATGCGGACCGCTCAACGGGGAGAACCGCTTTCTTCCAGCCACCTCACGCTATCAACCTCCTTCAGATAGTTTGTGCTTTGATCTACAGTTGAGCGATCGGTCCATCTTGCCGGCGATCCTCGGTGTATCCCCATCCCTCAATGGTTTCGTCAGCACCAATTAGGTACAGGGCAGTAGCTTGATTTCCAGATTTCACCATCCCTCTTGACCGAACGCCTCGGGTTGCGGTTTCACTGGCGTGGGCAAGATCATGGGTACGGGAACCGGTTACCAGTCGGCTCCTGAACCAGACATCTTCCATGTTCAAGTGACCGTCTGCTACAGAGAGAGTTACTACTGCCCAGATCTCATTTTCATTGCGCCGGTTTGCGTACTCATCAGGCAGTACGTCGGGATTCTTCGCTGTTTCCACTGAATATTCCAGACTCACAGACGGGTACAACTCGGTAGGACCATCAGCAATCACGCCATCTCCACCAACGGTTTGATCCATCGGACTCACATTCCAACCCACTGGTTCGGATCTTGGTGATGGCGGATAGTCATGTAGTACGACTCCCTGACTATCCGCCCGAATCGAACCGCTCGACATCACACCGTCTTCGACTTTCTCAGACTCGTGCGCGACTGCTAACAAGCGCTCTTTCGTTTCGAAAAACGCGTTGAACCAAATGTCCGCCATCTCTAACTCACCCCCCGCGACAGAAATCTCCAGTACAAGCCAACCCCAGCCCTCGTTTCTTGGCTCCGGTAAATCGTACTCGCCGTCTGCCGAATCCTGAATGTGTACTGTGTAGTCTACGACCGCATCGAAGTTAGGACCTGATGCGGTTTCTGCTACTGTCGTGGGTTCATCCTCCGGATCTGTAGGCGACTCCTCAGGTGTACCAGTTGGGGTCGATGACGAAGACGTCACTGTGTCCGTCGACTTACCACTACTCCCATCTCCGTCGCCTGTACAGCCGGCGACACACGTCACTCCAACTAATGAAAGAAACGACCGTCGGTGCATGTCCTCAACTGTACGCTTCATCTTGCAAAACGTTGCCCAACTCCGAATCCCTCGATATCTGTCCTTCTGAACGTCTATAGACTTCTGCTAGTTGCATGATTGTTCTACCACCCGCTTGGCCTCTTGGCGGTGTTTCGTAGTCCAGTAGTACGCTCCTCCCGCTGTTCCGCTCTCCATTTCGTAGCTGTCTTCATCTGAGTGCGAGAGTTCGTCATTGAGCTATATGAGCCGGACACCTCTCGTGAAGGGGCATAGAGTGCCAGTTCAAATACTGTGAACGCGAGATTCTTTGCATACAGCTCCCCTAACTGGAATAGGCGCGCAAACGGCACTCGTATTGCCGTGAGTGTTGTTGTCCAAAATCCCCCTGCACCTGGTGTAAGCAAATCAGATCAGCCTACCGGGAATGAGTTGAGTGCCGACATTCTAGATGCGAGTATGCAGTCGCAGGATGCCGTCTGCTTACACCCAGTGTAAGTTCGCTCAGAAGTGATAATGTCGACCTACCGACAAGCACAGACGATGGCAGTAAAGAGAGAAGCGGTAATATGGGCCGCTTACACCTGTCGTAAGCTGGAATGGGTACGACACCGGCACTCTCAGCGCCGTGGAGTGCCGTTGTCGAAGATCCACCTACACCTAACGAAGCAAGAAAACCAATTGCGGTTGCGGTAGCGGTTAGCTGTAGATCAGTTTCGGGGGTGGAATCCCACCTAGCAGAGGCCGTTTCAGAGCCTCCTGGTAGGGTCGCTTACACCCCGCCCACCGGTTCCAGCTTACGACAGGTGTAAGCTGTACGTATCTCCTATTCACCGCCGGTCACCTCCCTAGCAGCCTCTTCGAGGTGTCTTGGCGACCAGATTCGCAGCCGGTGAACCTTACGACCATCGCCCATGTCTTTCTTATCGAATTTGACGATGCGGCTGGAGTCGGCGGCCATCTCGTCTACTTTGTCGAAGGTTCGGGCGATCTGATTGGACTGGATCGTATTCCCTTCGTGTTCCGTGAGCAGCGGCTGCACGTCCGGTGCGAGGTACTCCACCACTCGCGTACCGTCGATTTTTGTGATGTTCCGCCAGTTTCTGTTAGTGATTTTCAGCAGTAGGGTCCGGGCACGGCGATGGACTTCGTACGGGGTACTCACGACGGCCTCTGCGCCCTGTCGGACGAGGCGGACTAGCTTGTCCTGTGCTGCCAACGCGTCGGCATCAATGCTGACGCCGGCTCTCTCTGCCGTATGGGAGATGCGCTGACGGAGGAGCGAATACGAGTGTGCTCGGGTCTGACGTTCTGCGCGCACCTCGTCTCGTAGTTCCGCAATCTCGTCACGAACGGTCCAGCTGTCTTCACCACCCCAACCAGAGCCGAGGAGAGCGTCCAACATCTGCGAACGCTTGATCTCCTGCTCTTGGATAGCCTCCTGTCGGCGTTGCTCCTCACGCGCAAGCTCGTCACGGAGTTCTTGATTCTCGTGTCGTAGTTCCTCGATAGTGTCCTCTAACTGGTGTTGTCGCGTGAGAACGTCATTGAGGAGTGCCTTGACGTCTTCCTCGCCGCTGTCCTCGGCGTCCGGATCGTCGCTGGAAAGGGACGTTACCAGTCGCTCGGTCTCGACGTCCAAGCCGGACATCTCACTCACCTCCGTACTCATCGGCCAGCCCTCCGCTGGTTGTCGTGATGTTTACGATGATCCTCGTGGCGCCCTGGCGGGGTATTGGGGTGCCGAGAATGGTGAACAACCGGTACCACTGGTCCCGCGACGCAAAGCGGCGTGTCTCTGTTGAGTTTCGACTGTGACCGACCTCCGCGAGAGATCTGCACCTGTCGGGACCGGACAGCGGCGCTCCAGGTGATGCAGATGGGTTTTGACTCAACATCAAAAGTCCACCTCCACGTTCTCCCAGTTGGTGTTGATCTCAACCGTTCCACTGACACCGCCACCGATGGCTTGCTCAGGCACTTCGACGAGCGCGCGGGTGTGGTCCTCAGTCGGATGTGCGAGGTCGAGCAACACGCCGTCGTACTCGGTCCCGTCCGTGTGAGTAAAGCGACAGGGTTGACCGATGAGGTCCTGTTCAAGACTCATGGCTGAATCGCCTCCATGTTGATCTGGTCGCGAGAGAGCGTCGCATCGCAGACCGAACGGGCGCATCTGTAGACGCCAGCCTCAGCGTCGACGGTCAGTAGGCCAGTATGCCCGCACTCATGCGTGGGCCGATCCGTTCGGAGGGTAACGATCGTGTCCCAGAACTTGCCACTGGTGTGGTGGTGCGAACGTTCTTCTGCACTCACGATGACGCCGTTGGCGAGCAGTTTCTTGAACTCGGATTCGGTAAGCGTGCAGTCGTGATCGGCCGGGGGTTCCCCGTCCATGCCGGCGACGACGTCGCCCATCTGGAAGCGGACCTCCGGGGGCGGGAGTTCGACAGCGGCAGCCACATTCGCTCGTAGGAACGTCATCTCCGCCGCGCTCGGGGCGCCACTCAGGTTACCCGCCATCAGGATCACCACCGAGTTCTGAGCGGTCATCGTACTCCGCGAGCAGGGTACGCGTCGCAGCGCGGATGGCCTCGCTTCTCGTGTCGAACCACCCGTCCTCGACAAGCGTTTCGAGCGCGTCAAGTTGCCCGGGCGGGAAGCGAGTCGTCTCCCGTTCCATGGACTGACCGGAACTCATGCTCGCACCCCGGTGAGTTGCACGCGAATCAAACCGTAGAGCGATGCAACCGAAACGCCGAGAAGCGCGATGGCAACGCTCCCGGCCATCAACTGCCCGGCCGTGAAGGCCATCGCCGCGACGGCAGCGGAGCCGAACAGAACCATCCCCACGACTAGGAAAAGGGTCAGCATCAGAGGATACCTCCCATGACCAGCAGGTGGGTATTGTACGCGACAATCGCGACTTGGTACACGCCGAGCGTCGCGACACCGACAACGCCGATTGCGTCTGCACGTCGCCAGAGCGCGTAGGCCACCGCGACCATCGCGAGCTTGGCGGCGAACATGTAGGCGACGCCCACCAGGGCGATGCCCGCGTCTGACAGCGGGTGTGCCTCGGCGAGGCCGCCGTGGAGCCCGAGCAACGTGGTGCCCACGTCGCCGACCGCTCCCGCGACGAACAGCGTCCAGACGGCGACCTCAACATGGCCGCGCCAGGAGTCCACGCGAACGTGTGAGTCGTGTTGGAGGCTCATGCCCCGCTCACCTCGCTGTCGGCCTCGAGGCCAGTGTTGGCACTCCCACTCGTGTCCGCGTCCGCGGCGCGGTTCGCCACGGTCACGTCGAAGCTGTCAGTAACGGTCGCCCGTTGGGTGTCCTCAGCGGTGATCGTCGCCACCAGGCGGATGTCGACTGTCGTCGTGGCGCTCTCGCCATCCGAGGCTGCAAAGTCGGCGGCCGAGAACGGGCCGTCGGTCAGGTCAATGGAACCCCCGGAGTGCGGCGAGTTACCGGCCCCGCTCTCGCGGATCTCGAAGTCGTCGGAGTCGGACAGACCCGAGATGGGAAGCGTCTCGGTCGTGACCTCGGTCCACGCCGCGGCCTCGCTGTCTGCGTCACGAACAGACACCGCGACCGCGCAGCCAGTGGGTGCCGCATCAAGACCGTCCCACGAGACGGTGCCGGCGGGTGCGATGGTCACGGCGTCGACCGCACCGTCGTGGGTTGCCGACGAAACGTTCGACGCGGTGAAGCTGGCAGCCACAACCGGCCGACTGGACTCGGAGAGCAGTACCGCGCCAGCCGACCCACTGCCGAGGAGTGCTGCGGCCCCAGTCAAAAGTGCGCGCCGTCTCATGGCCGCCCTCCATCAGTGGCACTCGCGGGATCAGGAAAGTCGGCGGTACTGAACGTGTCGAGTGCATCGGCGAACTGCGACGCGCTCATCGTCAACGCCGTCTATCAGGTGTCCTCGGTGCCGGGAATCGACAAGGGCGGGGCCTCGGCCTCCGCGATGGAGTACTACGAGTGACCCAACCAGACCAGACCATGCTCCCGCAAATCCGCTTCCGGGCCGAGGGCGGAGGCCTCCCGCCGCCTCTCTTCGGACCGGCTGACGACAACCCACGCACCGTTTTCAACCACGTTTCTTCGACCCCGACTTCATGAGTCAAATCACCAAGCGGCTCGGCATCGTGCTGCTAATCGTCGGCCTCGTGGCCTCCAGTGCAGGCCTCGCGGCAGCAGCACAGCCGACGCCCGACACGGCGAACGATGCTGACTCCTCGACCGTCTCTGACGTGTCCGATGGTCGGTCATCAACATCACGAGTACCGGCAGTAACAACACAGTCGTCCAGTTCGACAACGGCACCGCGGACTCCAAACTCGAAATCTACCATCCGCGGGATGGCGACGACGCGTTGCTGTACTCGAACAGTTCGGCGACGGCAGTCAACACGACCGCCACCCCGTCGGAGTACAAGTTCAACGTGGGCCACACGTCGCTGCTGAACGCGCCCGTGCGCTCGGGCGGAAACACGACGCTTCGGTTCCACCTCATCAACGACACCACGGCGACCAGCCCGGACACGTTCGACTTCAACGTGACCGCGCAGACCGAGGCTGGCCGCACGGTGTACTACGTTGACGGCGCGAACGCTGGTGAGGACGGCGCACTCACGCTGGACTCGGACGGCTTGACCATCCCGGTCGTCGACTACGCGCTCAGCGTCGACGACAAGGCGACCTACGACAAGGAGGACGTCCCGATCAACGGCTCCGGGTCGAACGTCACGGTCCACTTCGCCAACTCGACCGCGCAGTCCGCGCTGGACACCAAGGTCGGCGACCTCGCGGCGGCAGGCTGGGCCAAGGGTGTCACCATGCAGGCTGACGACAACCCTGTCCGGGCCTACGTGGACGAGGCACCCGACGACGTCGACGACGAGTCCAGCTACGCGGTCATCAACACGAACGACAACGACATCCGGCTGCACACCGGCGACGACTTCGAGGATGAGGACGAGATCGACTCGCTCTCGGTCACGGCGAACGCCGGCTTCATGGAGCAGTTCGAGGTGTACGGCCTCGGGCTGAGTGGGCTGGACACGAGTTCCTTCAGCCTGTTCAGCAGCGGCAGCGTGATGTCGTTCAGCGGCCTGTTCCTGTTCTTCGGGGGTCGCCGCCGAGATGAGGAGCAGGCGTCCTGACTTCCATGTCCGAGATTCGCACGCAGCGTAACCGGTCGGACGAGCCGGCCATCCGGGAGACGGAGTGCTGTGAGGCCAGCGTCGAGGTCGTCGAGGTGGACGGCCGCCTCGCGATGCGCTGTGCCAACTGTCACGCCATCGACCCGGTGACGGTGTTCGTCTGACCGGGCCGTCGGTTCGCAGACCACAAACCCCCTACCCACCCCACCTTTCCCACGCACCCGGTCGCACTTCTCGGTTCACCGCAGTTCGAGAGTGGACGGTTCGATTCCGTCCGTGGGCGTGCAGACCATGGCTGACGATGATGGCATCCTCCCGGACCTCGGTGACAAGAGTCTGGGAGAACTGGTGAAGCTGAATCGCTTCTACGAGCTTGGCATCCTCCCCGCCCTGAAGGGCGAGGATTCCCCGAAGGGGAGTGCAAGGTTGCGCGTGTCCTCGGTGGCGAAGTACGCTTTCGCGTCCCACGTCAGCGGTTGCCTCCCAATTATGACCAAGGGAGTGCGTTCCAGCGCGTACAGCCCTGTCAACGGGGCCTTCCCACCCGGACGCGCCGGGCGTTTCGACGGGGCGAATACCGTTCGTCCCTCCACGGCAGGGTATTCAGCCTGCTGGGTACCGCCATTCGCGTCCGGCCCGTGGGCCGGGACGTGGCGGAGTGGGTCGTCGGATTTGTTACCCCGTGGGACGTGGACGCAAAGCGCCTGTACCGGCAAAGCCGGTGTGTCCCGGCGAGGGAACTCCGGTAGGCCACCGTATGAGATCGAGTAGCATGAACGTGTCGGATTCATCCCCGCGCTAAAGCACGGGGCTTTCTCCTTGATTCCACGTAACGCCGACGGCCAGTCCCGCGCCGCCCGTGCGAAGGGCGGCACGGGACGCAACCGACTGGATGAGTTCGCGGCGTCCCTGAGCGAGAAGCAGGTCGCGGTCCGTCGAAGCATCCGCGACCGCTTACTCGACCTGCACAACGAGCGGAGCCGGCGAGCGCGAATCGCCGACCGGGCCAAGCAGGCGAAGACAGTCACGGACCCGCGGAAGTGGGCGCGAAAGCCCGCGAAATACGATTTCCCGGGCATCGACACGAAGGACGACTGAGCCGCATGGTGAGCCACGGTTCGACTCCGTGGGCGGCGATTGCGGGCCTCGCCCGCACGACATCAGCACCGATAGCGAACCAACGCGAAGCGGAACGCGATTTCTTCACCAATGGGAACCAGCAATCAGCGACAGAGCGGCGCAGAGATTCGCAAGCACATCATGAGCCTCGGGGAGTACGGGATGGTCCTCGTGGGCGTTCTGGCGGGCATGGTCATCGACGTGGCCTACCTCGAATCCATCTCGGCGGGGAGCAGTCCGATGCTGTTCCTCATGCTGCTCGGGGTAGGTGCATCAATTCTCCCGGTCGCGGGGGCCATCGGCGGGCGGGCCGTGGCGGCCACCAAGGACGTGCACGCGGCGGTCGGCGTGGCCGCGGGGACGCTGCTCGGGGTGGCGACGACGGTCGGCATCATGGAGTGGTGGACGGTCAGCTCCTCGTCGCCGCTGTTCCTCGCGCAGATGACGCTGGCGGGGGCGGCCTTCCCGGCCGCGTTCGGCGTCATCGGCCTGCTCGCGCACAAGCACCTCGTGGCCGGCGCGGCGGGGCAGTAAGATGCGGCGGTCCCGACTCGTAACCGTCGCGGTCGCGGCCCTGCTCGCGCTCACCGCCATCGGCGGTGGGATGGGCGCCGTGACGGCACAGTCCGGGACCGATGACGCGGCCTCACCCATCGACGGCCTGTTCGGGGCTGACGACAGCGACGACGATGACGGCCTGCTGCCGGACATCATCCCCGGCGAGGACGACAGTGCGACGGTGGTCGGGTACGCATCGGGCTGGCTCGACCGGGCGATGTACTCCCTTGAGTCCCGCTTCGGGAGTAGCGAGGAGACGGTGAGCGCGAGCGAAGTCGCCACGTCGCTCAGCGACGACCTCAACACGCACGCGGACGCCTACGAGGCCTACCTGAACGAGTTCACCGGTGCGTCGACGGCGTACGACTCCATCCGGTACCGGGTCATGCTCGACGGCGAGACGGCGACCCGGTACATCGTCGCGAACGTCACCGACGTCGGCGGCGAGTCGGCGTATCAGGACCTTCGAGCGGTCAACGGCACCACCTACGACGGCCTCAACCGCACCGTCGACGAGTCGATGACGCTCTGTGGGATTGCCGCCGCGAACGCGGCCGACGACCTTCGGAAATTCCGGGAGGAGTACGTCGCGACGAACACCAGCATCCGTGAGGACCCGTCGCTGCTCGCGGAACTGCGCGCCCGGAACACGGGTGACGTCGCGGGGACCATCGAGATGCTCCCGGACTCCTGCGGTGAGGACTCCTGACCGACCCACCACGACACAACACGCAACGACAGGTGATTCAACACATGGCACTCGGAGACGACGAACGGAGACAGAAGTCCACGCGCCACCGTGAGGCAGCGTTCTCCCGCTGGGAGAGCACGCCGAAGCGCTGGTGGCGTCGAACCACGGAGAGCATCGCGGACGCGCTCAACGCCGCCTACTGCGCGACAGCGGGTCGGCTCCTCGACGACAAGCGGGGTCGATAGCCATGTTGGACGGCATCCGCGACCGTGTGAACCGCGCCGCGGACTGGCTGAATCGGCAGTGGACCGGGACCGTTCGGCGCTCGAAGGCGATGTGGAACTGGGCGACCTTCGACCGGCTCATCCCGCCCTCCATCGCCGACCAGATTCAGAACTTTCTGTCGTGGGGCTGGGCGGCATCGGGTCTGCGGGGGTCCAGCCGCAAAGACCAGCTCCGCGCGGCAGTCATCCTCGGGTTCTTCGCCGTGGTCTCGTCCCTTATCAGCCTCGGGCTGACGCTCGGGTTCGTGATTCTGTTCGGACTGCTCGGCGTCGTCGCGCTCGCGCGCAACATCCCGGCCGTGAACGGGGCGTGGTCACGGCTAGCCGACCGCGCACCCGTCAAGAGTGACTACGACATCCCCCGCTGGCACCGTGACTGACCATGCCCGACCTGAGACGACTCCTCGGGGGGTCGCGGACCTCCGCAGTCCGCTCCCGCGTCCCGACCTCCCGCAGGGGGTGGGCGCGTGCCATCGCCCGCACGGCATCGGTGGTGGCGTTCGTGGCCCTCGTGGCGGCGGGGTTCATGTTCGCAGCGGCGGCCGACTCCATCATCCTCGCCTCGCTTGTGGGGTCGCTCGCGACGGTCTTGCTCTGGGGCGGGTCCCCGGGGCTCCGGCGGCAGGTGTACCGGACGGGCCAGTGGCTTCGGACCGGCGAGGCCGGCGAGGACGCACTCGCCGAGGCCGACACCATGCGGGACAGACTCAGCGACCGCTACCGCTCCCCGCTCGGGAGGTGGCGTGACTGATGGTCGGGCGTAGGATTCACGCGGCGCTCGCAGTCCTCGTCATCGCGGGGCTGCTCGTCGGTGCGGCCCCGGCGGCGGCCACACTCGTCGGCGGCGATGCCCCGGCAGCGACGACGGACTGCCAGACGACCGCGCTTCACGACCAATACCGCTTCGACAACCGCACCGTCCGGGCCGCGGCCAACGACTCCGCCTTCTCGCAGGTTCAGAACACGCGCGTCGAAATCCATCAGGTGACGGGCTTCCTGCGCCTGCACGCCGAGAATCCGAACGGCTACTGTGTTCGGTACGTCGTCGAGATCGCTCCGAAGGTGGTCTCGCCGGCGGAACTCGGCACCATCGACGCCGTGGACAGCAACGCGACGGCGTCGTGGCACGCGGTCCGCGACTTCCAGCGCTCGACGACCTACACCGAGGTTGCCTTCTCGCTGGGCCCCGGGCAGAACGCCACGTTCGCGCCGTCGTCGGTGCGCGTGCAGATACTCTCGTGAACTGGGCAGGCCACGTCGACCGGCGCCGGCATCGTCGAGAGCGTGACCGCCGCGCTCGGGATGGACGACGACCTCGAAAAGAACACCTACCAGTTCAGTCCGCAGAACGGGTCGAGCTACGTGACGGTGTCGCTGACCAACCACTCCACCGGTGCGACTGTCGAGGACTGGAACGCGATGTACCGGACTGGCGGCAACGACGACCTGCGCCCGGTGACCCAAGATGCCGAGGCCCCGGTGTTCTACCGGCGGACCGGCGAGAGCCAAGTTCAGTTCGTGTTCAACGAGAACGGCACGGTCGACTTCGTCGCGAACCCGGGTGTGACTGACCAACTCAAGTACCGGTGGGAGTCCTACAAGGCGGGGTTCTCGGAGCTGTTCGACAGCGTCGAGAGCCTGACGTCCTCGACGGGCTTCCTGTCTGCGGGCGGGGTGTTCGGATGAGCGCCGTCGACAAGCTCGCGTTCGGCGTGGCCGCTATCATCCTGCTTCCGGTGGCACTCAGCCCAGCGGGGTGGGTGGTCGGACTCTTCATCGCGGGCCTCTGGGTTGCCACCGTCTACGGCGCCCGGTGGTTCGCCAAGTCAAAGCAGTACGAACACATGGGCGCCGGCGCGAAGGACCGCAGTCAAGACCTACAGGACATCATCAGCATGAACGACAAACGGAGGGACGACGAATGAGCGGCGAGGATTTCGTCATCGTGTTCGCGGGGTTCACGGTGGCTGTCTTCCTCGGGCAGTACCTCTACGCCAACCACTCTGCCGGGGCCACGAAACTCGGTGGCATCTTCGGCGCGTTCCGGGCCATCGGGCTCATCGCCATCGGGCTGTTCCTGCTTACCGGAGGCGTCATCAGCATGGCCGTGGGCATCGCCATCATCATGCTGGCGGTGTACCTCGGCCTCGGGCACACGGAGCGCGCGGGGGTGAGCGTCCGTGACCGGCTCATCGGGTAGTCCCGACACTCCGTTTCTCTCGCGTCGCCGATTATAATCCATCTCAATACCGCAAGATGACGGACCTACTCACCACAGGAGTCGATGTGGCAGCTGTCGTGTACGCGGTGGCCTTGGCGGCGCGACAGTTCCTTGCGTACCGCATCAGGACCGGAACGCCGCTCGTGAGCGATGTCGGGTGAGGGATCACACGGCGTCGATACCGATGTTGAGAGCACGGCCGAGGCCGACGGCACGGTCACGGGCATTGGCGCCCACGACAATCACTCGATATACATCCCGTCGGGGGTCACGACGAACAACCCGGCGTACCCGTTCGAGACGGAGGACCCCTACGAGGTCATCGTCTTGCCCGACACCGGACTCCTCCTGACGCCCCCGGCAGAGTCCGTGGGCCTCTCCGTCCTTCGGCTGGCACTCGGCGACCGCCTCGAACACGACCGGCCCCCGGACGAGGGCGCTCCGGGACCACCGCCCACCGACACCGACGCACAGACTGACTGACGACCCACGCGATAGCGACCGGCCGTTCTCAGACCCACACGACACGATGATCCCACAGCACTCAGCAGCGGAGAGTAGCATCAGCGCCGGGCGGCACGAGTCCGTCCGGTGGTTGAGCGACCAACTTAGAGACTACCTCCTCTACATTGAGGAGACCAAGCTCCGGCGCGCGATACGGGACTGGCTCCGTCGGACGGACGACCTCCCGAGTGGCGACCTGAAAGACCACATCGAGGACCGCATCGCCCAGATTCCCCAGCGAGCGCGCCCAGAAGAGTCCGCGGTACCCGCGAGCCGGTACGCGATGCGGCGCAAGGAGGGGCGCGGGGATACGGAATTCCCGGACGCCTGCCGTGGCTGTCCCCACTACGGGACGTCCTGTCCGGTGTTCACCAACCCGACCGAAGAGGACCACCGACAGATGATACAACGGGACGCCGAAGACGAGCCGGTCGCGACGGTGAAGCGGCGCTACCGGCAGTACGCAAATCACAACGAGTGCCACCGTATCGAAGGCATCATCCGCGACTACGAGGACCAGTACGCCGACCACGTTGACGAGGGGTGGCAACTGTTCTCGCAAGCCGACGAGCGGCTCGATATCGGGCGCACAACCGAGAGTGCAGAGGTTGCCGAGACGATGGAACAGATGGGGCTCGACACTGATGGGGGGCCGCCGTAGATGGTCAGCCCGCTCATCATTGGGAGTGTCACGTTTGTCCTCGCCATCCTGCTCGTCCTCACAGCCATCGACCGGTGGGGCATCTTCGATAGCGACAACCAGAACGCCGAATCGGGTGCAGAGCGCGTTGAACAGGCCGCACAGACGCAGCGCGCGCCGACCATCCCGTGGCGTGACAAGCCCAAGCAGCTCACCCTCGCCGGCAAACTTCTCACCACCGCGGTCGTGATGCTGTGTTTCGTCTTCGCTGGCACCATCTACTGGTACCTGAAAACCGGGTCACCGGCGACCATCCCCTACCGGAACGTGGTCCTGGGCGGGACCGCGGGGGGTCATCGGTCTCGGGTTTGGTGCCCGCCTTGGCATCAAGAAGACGGCCGGCCGGGGTGTCCTCGACGTCTGTTACGAGACAGAGCAAGGCGAAGACGACCGCACCGACCGCATCTACTTCGACCCAGCAATGAACCGGCGCGACGAGGACGGCAACCTCATCGTGTATGAGACGTTCGCCTCCCGCATCCTCGGGCTCTTCAACCGGCGGAAGCTCGTCGGCCACGATCCCGACCTCCGGGCCAAGCGGGTCATCCTCGGCGACCTCGTCGACCACCGCATACCGGACCACGCACGGAAGGTCGATGACAACCACTGGACGTTCCAGACTCGGGGGACGGTCGTGAACGACTCCCCCCACGCGGCGGCGGCCTACGACTACCGCTCGCCAGCCAACATGAGCTTCCGTGAGTCCGAGCAGATGCGCGAGCGCATCAACAAGATGCAGGTTCGGATGGAACGGAAGGACGCCGAACTCGCGGAAACCCAACAGGAGATCACCCGCCTACGTCGGAAGATTCAGTCCGACAGCCAGATGACACGCGAACAGATTCTCGAGGAGATTCAGGAACTCATGGAGACCGTTCAGGCACCACAGAACGCACACTACCAGCTCAGTCGAAAGAACGGGTCTAAACGGCACCCAGAGGACCAGAGCGAGGTCAGCCGCTCGGAGGCCGATGACTGATGGAGACGCATGACAACGTTCGGTGGCTGGCGCTGATCTGCGTCGCACTAGTGGCGCTCACCGCATTGCCTGCTGGTGCTATTGCGACGAACGGGGCCGCGGCTTTGTCCCCCGTTGACAGCGTCGACGGTACGGCGGCTCCCCGGGAAGCGACAAACGGGACGACGACTACGCCGACCACCGCCCCAACGCCAACCAACGGCAATGGGTCGGACAGCTCCCCGTCTGGCACGGATACCGGCACCGACGATAACGAGACGGAGTTTGATTCGCCTTCGCAGGCCGACTCGGTCCGTATCACACCGGTCCGGTCTCAGGAACCGTACCGCTCCGTGACGGTCGCAAAGAAGGACAGCGTCTTCAACACGACTGGGCCTGCAGTCCTGTTCAGCCTGTCCGAACCGCTGGAGGCCGCCCGAATCGGGCAAGCGCCTGCGCAGGCGAGCGTCCTGAGTGGGGGCCGAGCGGTGCTCGTCGAGTACGCTGACGACGCCGCACCCGCGGGTCGACAGAGCCTCTACACAGTAGATCTCTACTTTGAGGACGGCTCGAAAAAGGCCGTCAGCCTCTACGCACGACAAACGGCGGTGAGTGTCGCTGCGGCCGAGCTGAAGGAGTTCGAGGGTGCCCTCGAAACCCTCCGAGACAATGCCGAATCCGAGGGCTATGACTCGTCCGACCCCGAGGCGCTTGTGAACTACCTCGACTGGGTCCAGCAGCGCGCGGACCTCGTCAGCGGGTTCCTCGGCCCGGAAGCAATGGAACTCGTCGCGACAGCCCTGATGCTGTTCGACAACCCCCTGTTCTGGTTGGTGATTATCGCCATCCTCGGCATCGCGGGGTACTACCTCAGAGCCCGCTTCGGCGACCTCCTAGACATCGTCGAGAACGATCCCGGTCGATCGACGCGGAAGCGCCAGCAACTCCAGCAACTCTACCGCGACCAGCAGCGTGCAGCGACCGAGGAAGACCTCGAAAACGTCATCGGGTACGAAGCGACGTACTGGGCAGACGCGTTCGGCGTGCGTGACCCAGCGGGGCTTGCTAATCTGTTCCACCGCGGCCAGCACGTCCGCAGCGAGGACGGCTCCATCGAACCACTCCACGGTGGTGCCTCGGATATCGACGCTCAGAACCCGGGGCAGTCGTGGCTCGAACCAGTCCTCCGAGGCGACCAGTTGGCGACGCCACAGCAGGCTCTCGGGCACGCGAAAGACGTTCTGAAGCACATGGAGACGGAGTACAACATGGGCCACGTCTACCGCGAGACGCTAGACGACGTCGACCACCTGCTGGACGAACTCCGGCAACGAAATGGCCGTGGTGCCGGCCCGTACGCGGGGGGTGACGACTAATGCCGTCCACGGTGCTGATTGGCGTCACTATCCTCGTCCTGCTGCTTGGGTACGTCGGCTTCGCGGCGGCCGGGTACGCACCCGGGACCGGGTACGCTCGCGGCCTCCTTCGTGCCCCGGCGATAGTCCTGTCACCGTTCGCACGTCTGTTCACAGGCGCTGGCCCGGGGGTGGTCCCAACCCGTGCGCTCGCGGTCATCGTGATGGGGATCGGCGCCATCGCCGGTGTCGGCCTGATGCTCGCACTTCGATCGAACCTCGCCACTGGGGGCGGGTCCTCCAGCCCGATTATCGAGGGCGCCCTGAGCGTTGCGACGAACGGCTGGTCGCTGGTCATCGTCGCGCTATTCTTCGCGCGGACGTTCCTCTGGGGCCTGCGAAAGTCCCTTATCCGGACCTCCAGCAACGAAACGGCCTATGATTACGAGACGGTCGCCCGCCTCGCCGAAGAGTCTCGGTCCACGGACGACACTAACCGCGTTATCGTCCTAGATATCGACGGCCTCGATGACATCCAGGCCCGCATCCGGGCTGCGTTCGAGGGTGCACACGAGGTGTACCATCCCCACTACACGCCGGACGGCGAGCGTGTGGTTTCAGACGGCGGCGACGACCCCGGAAAGACAGGCGTGCCTACCTCTACGCCTGAGGCGACGACCGAAGAGGATGGGGATGACACCAACCTGCCGGTAAGCGTGGCTGCCACCGATGCTGACCCACCCGTGGCGAGTGACACCCCCGAACCACCGACACCGTCGCGCGGCGAGGTCTCGGACACACAGGCAGACACAGACACGGGTTTGGCCCAGAACGGTGACTCCGTGCCCGACGAGTCAGCTGTCGCCGAAACCGACGAGCTGTCACTGTGGGATCGCCTCCGCCTTGCGCGGATGGACCTCGGGACGGCCATCACGACGACCGGTCTCGTGTGGCGGTTCGGCGTCCCCGCACTGTTCGCCTTCGCAGCGCTGACCATCATCGCACAACTGTGGGTCGCGCCCGCAATGTACGCCGTTTTCGCCGTCGTCGCGGCAGCTGTCGGCGCCACTGTCTACACCTTCAGTGCGTGGCGGCGTCGATCTCGGCTGTCCTATTACCGCAGCGACCACGACTTTGCGACTGCGGACCAAGTGAGTGCCCTGGTCAAGACGGTCGAGTCGCCAGAGATGACGGTTCACATGGGCTTCATGGGCGGCAGACAGTACGCCAGCCGCGACCGCGAGCAGTTGACTGACACGCTCGCCCGCCGAGCGTTGCAGCGCGTTCACGGCGAGACACCCGACCCGGCCATCGAGGAACGCTACGCGTGGTGCCTTCGCCGTTATATTCCAAACCTTGAGGGCTGGCGTGAGAACGTCGAAGAACCGCAGATCGAGGACAAACTCATCTCAACTGTGGCGAACTCTCACGACGGGATGCTGACCAAGGGGGCCCTCGCGCACGCGGTCGTCGAGGATGATCGCCGGTACATCTGGCGCCCGCTTGCCATCGTGGGGCTGTCGCGGTTCGTGGGCCTCGGCCACGACCCCTGCGTCGTCGGCGAGGTCTATGAGGACCTGGTCCCGGAAGGCCTCGTCGAGGAGGACGTCGTCGTCGGGACGCCGGGAGGCGACGACCGCAAGGTGACCGTGGTGCATCTCCGCACGGAGCCGCTAGCCCGCGAGATGGCGGAACTCCGGAGTGAGTTTGCGAGTCGCATCCAGAGCCGTGCCATCGAGACGACTTACGACATGCCGCCAACGAGCATGAGCAACGCAGACGGTCCGCTGCACTGGATGAATCGCGGCGATATCATCGACGAAGGCGAGAAACCCGAACTGCCACCAGGACGGGAGTCAACAGCCGATTCCATATAGCGCTCATTAGTTTATGCGTAACAACGACCAATTCGAGGCCATCCAGTCGCGCGACGACACGAGCGCTGCTGTGGCCGCAGAGAACAAACTGAAGAAGAAGTATCGTGACCGACTGCGCCGAGAGAGCCGTGAGGTGGAGGCAGAGGTGCGGTCCCTCATTCGGGAGATCGAGCACGAACTCGTCGAGGGCGAATCCTATCGGACGGAAGAGAAGCTGTCAACCCTGCACTGGTACCTCTGGCTGGACGAGAGTCAGTCGGACATCCTCTCGCCGGCCAACGACACGCTGGACCACCAGTACAAGGTTGCCTTCCGACGCTTCCACTCAGACCGCGAGCGTGGCCTGCGTCCCGACCCCCGCGTCGAGTACAAAGTTCTAGCCGAGGTCGCGGAGGCACAGGGCCACGTCTCCGGCATCATCGACCCGACACCCTACACGCCGGTCCGTCTCGAAACCCTCGATGATTCCGGCGCCTCTCAGAGTGTCGACGACCCACGCCCGATAGGTCGACGCCGTCTCCCGGCTGCATCGTCGGCGGACCCCGAGAACCGCGAGGTCGTCATCCCGCACCAATCGTGCGATCACATCCTCGCGGTTGCTGAACCACGCCAGGGGAAGGACTCGACACTCACCAGCATCGGGATGAACCTGTGGCGCGAGCACGGGTACTCCTACTTCAGCATCCTCGATGACGGGCGGATGGAGACGCCGATGATAGCCATCCCGAACGACGAGAGCGTCATCCGGCAGAACCTAGGGCGATTCGGCCAGAAACCGACAGCGTTCGGTGCGAAGGTCTACGTGCCCCGAATGGAGGGGCTCCCCGATGAACTTCCTGCCAACTTCGAGGTGTTTACTATCAGCATCGATACGCTCACGCCACACCTCATCTTGCGACTGGCGGGCGTGACGAAGAACGATCCAACGACGGAACAGCGCATCAAACAGGCACTCGACACCACACTGGAGCGGTCGGGCCAAGTGGACGAACTCGTGGCACGGCTGATGTCCTACGCCGAAGAGATGGAGGCCACCATCGAGTGGACCGAGAAACGTGACAGCCAGAGCGGCGAGGGCGCAGTCGAAACGTTCTCCACGCAATTCCAAATGGAGCGCGAGAAGGCCGTGAAGACGGCCGCTCAGCGGCTCGGCCAACTTGCTGGTGAAGGGCTCATCACCTCACCGGACGCGTCAACCAATATCTCGATGCCAGACGTGCTCGCGGATCAAGAGCACGCTGCCGTCCTCTGTTGCAACTTCCTACAGAGCGGGCAAGAAGGGCTGAAGTACACGATTATGGACCTCTGGTTACAGTTGATATTCCGCGCTCGAGACAACCATCCTCGCCTGCCCCGAGCGTGTCTAGAAATTCGCGAACTGAAGAATATCGCACCCTCGCAACTCACGAAAGCCCGGTACAAGGACGCCATCAGCGCACTCCGGCAGACCCTCTACACCATCGCGTCCCAGGGTGGCAGTCGCCGGTTGATGCTGCTCGGGTCGACTCAGAAGCTCAACGACGTCTACAAGCCAGTCCGTAACAACATGGCGACGAAGGTCTTCCTGAAACTCGACAATGAGCAGATCTACTTCCTCTCGAAATCCTACGACTTCTCCGAACGACAAGAAGAACAACTGGAGGAGTTCGGCAAAGGCGAGGGGATGGTGTTCGCGGGCGGCGGCCAGTACTGGCCGATCGAATTCCGTGCGGCGCCATGTGGTCTCGGCCTCGGTGACAAGCACTGGTTGGACCGGTACGCGCAGGCCTGGGGGGCTCGCGTCCGAGAGTCAAAATACGACGGCTGGACCGGCGACAGAGCCAGCCCAGACTACTGGGTTGACGTTGTTGAGTACGATATTCTCGACACGGACGATCAGACCCCCGACGTCGGCGATTGGTACCTGCTCCCCGAGGACTTCTTCAACTGCGTCCGAGATGGCCCAGCAGCGTTCACGAACCGGCTGGTGGACTGGACGCTTCGACAGCGCCGGGAGTACCCGGTCCGCTCGGACCTCCACCTCGATCCCACTGGCTTCGAGGACCGACAGCGAGAGATCCAACTTCGCAAAACCGACCGCGAGGAAACGATCGATGAGATCGGGAAGCGACACGACGTCCCGCTCGCGCTCCGACCGTGGTTGAAGAAGCAGCGGAAAACTCGGAAGAACGCGCTGAAGGCCTGTGAAGCCGTCATGGAACACGACCTCGCCACAACTGGGGAGATAGCGGAGTACTGTCCAGACTGGTCGGCCTCAACATTCCGAACGCACAAGAGCGACGACCGACTGCTGAAGCCCTGTCTGAAGGAAGATGGCCAGTCCTACGAACTGACGGCTCTGGGTGAGCAAGCGCTGGACATTAACTGGCGACACATCACCGATGCGGAGGACCTGTGACATGCGAGACAATCCAGATTCGCACCCCGACGCGAATGATGGGGCTGCCGAAAAATCGCCCCGAGATCGGTTCGCGGCTTTCTTCGAAGGGCCATACTGCGAGGCTGCGGAAACGGCGGCATGCGCATATCCGCAGCGACGGTCACTCCGGGTGGACTGGACGGACCTGAAGGCCTTCGACCGCAGGCTCGCCCGCGACTACATCGAAGATCCAGGGGATGTTCGCGCTATCGCGGAGAATGCGCTGATGGGCTTCGACCAGCCCCATATCGGCGAATTGAATATGAGGGTCCACAACCTTCCCGAAAGCCAGACCTACCGGGTCGGCAAGATCCCATCGCGGCGTCTCGGAGAACTCATCTCCATCGAGGCGGAAGTCATCGACATTGAGGGGGACCAGCCACTCACGACCCATGCAGTCTTCGAGTGCGAGCGGTGTGGCGGGCTCAACAGGCTCCCACAGACCCCCGGCCCGCTCAGAAACCCATCCCGCTGCGAGTCGTGTGAGTGCGAGGAGGCGGACACCTTCTTCCGATTCATCAAAGACGAGTCGACCATCATTGATCACCAGGAGGTCACTGTCGTCACGCCCGACAGCACACTTGACAAACCGCCAGAGGAACCGATGTTTCTTCGTCGTGACCGGGTCAACTCGGTCGGGCCGAGCGACAATATCCGCGTCGTGGGAACCTACGAAGTCTACCCCAACCCCTCGACTGCCATCATGGATACGTTCATCCGCGTCCATGCGCTTGATCACGAGGATCAGCACGAGACGGACTCCCTTTCGATGGACGAGCTCGAAGACAAGGTGTTCGAGACAGTCGAGGACTACATGGCTGACGGCTCTGAATTCGACGCCGACAAGGAGGAAGTCATCGAGGGTCTCGCGAGTCGCGGCATCCGTCGTGAGGAGATCCGCGACGCGCTCGACAATCTCGAAGCCGACAGACGAGTAGACGAACACAAGGACGGTCGACTGATGACCATCCCCTGAGTGGCTGTCCACTCTCCCTCGCAATTGAGCCAGACGCGAGAGTGTGCGAGGCGGACTGTCTGTCCGGTGCACTTCGCACGCGCTAAGACACACTGGAAGGCACGCACACGGTCGCTCTCGAAGTTCTGCGCCTGCCCGTTCGTACCCGTCTACTGTCCGGCGGCGCCCGCGGCGCTTACGATGTATCACTTAAAGTCGGTGTTTACTTAGCTAAGCTGAATCAGTCAACAGACACAAAAACGGTGGGTGGGTCGGGGGAGAGGAGACTCTCAGTCAGAGCAGAGGTTGCGCTTCAGCCCTAGAGAGACACGTCCCCTTGCTTCACTCCCCTCCGCGTTCTTCTGAAGCGCGCGGGGGGTCCGCGGGATTGACAACGACGAACTCCCTTCAATGCCCCATGGGTTCTTCTGAAGCGCGTAGCGGAGCAGTTCGGAGCGCGAGAGCCGCACCCTTCAATCCCTCATGGGTTCTTCTGAAGCACAGCAGCAGCACGGTGACGTGTTGTCGGCTGGCTCTTCAATCCCTCACAGGTTCTTCTGAAGCTCGAACCATCATCCGCGACTGCCTGGTTCGACGATGCGCTTCAATCCCTTACGGGGTCTTCTGAAGCTCAATCTCTGAGTTATTTTACAGAGATTCGACAGTCCTTCAATCCCTTACAGGGTCTTCTGAATCCCACCCTAATTTCGGTGGGTGAGAGATTCCTAGGAGGGGTTATGCAAAGGGATTTCCATCGACCGACAATTCTCTGTCCCCCTGAGGCGATGAGAATTGAGAGATTTCTCACTGAACCCTCAGATCACCGGTTGGGCAAAACAACCGGCTTGAGAAACGCCTCCCCCACGGTATCTTCGAATGCTCATCTTGGGATACCGTCTCGGAATCCGCTTCAAGTACTGCAGGCGGGAAAAATTCAAGTAACACCACCCAAGTGTAAATAGCACAATATGACAGGCGAAGTGGGGTGGTCCGGGACGTGCGCATAGAGCTATCATTGAACGCCATTGCGGACGCCAAATACGATTCAGCGGCGCATCACAAGCTCCGTGGCCGTATCTGGCGGGCCCTCGAGGACGAGGACCGATACGCCGAGATTCACGACACCGACCACGGCGTCGGCTTTTCATTCTCCAACGTGTTTCCCTGGGGGCGAATCCAGGAAGGAGATCGACGCCACGTGCGGATCGCATCTCCCCGCCGTGAGGTTCTCGACGACTTGGTCTCACACTTCGAGACTGACCGGTCGTTCGATGTCGGCCAGATGCGGTTCGAGATCGAAGACATCACAGGGCACACCCCCCACGTCGGGGAGCCGGGAGCCACCGGGGAGATCTCGACGGGTACCGGCGTGTTCTGTGCCTTCGGGCCGGAGTTGGCCGACGAATACGGGTTAGACACCTCGAAAATGCGGTCCGGTGATTCGACGACCGAGCTGTACTGGCGGCCGAAACACGGGATGGAGCCGCTGCAGGATACCCTGCGTCGGTCGCTGCAACAGACTCACGACCGCTACGGCGACGACTACTATGATGGGCCGATGGAGGTCGACGAACCGCTCTTCGAGCGGGTCGAACCGATCAAGGACGAGGTTACATACGTGGTCCGCTTCCAGCCGACGGCCGACGTGACCCAGACGGTCGTTCTGTCGAAATGGCGCTTGGGATACCGGGTACGGGACGAAACCCATCGCTATCATCTGAACCTGGCGCTAGATGCAGGACTCGGACAGCGCCGAGAACACGGCTTCGGGTTCCTGAATCTTCGCGATCAGACACCACCCAGGGCGGGGGAACGATGAGCGACCGTCCGACCCTTACGGACTTCGAGGCGGCGCTGGACAACCACTGGCACGGCCGACCGCCAGCAAGTTTGGAGGACGTGATGGCGCTGTACGGGGTGCTGGCACTCGCTGAAAGCGGGAGCGGCGTGTTCCGTACTCCGACCGTACTCGCACCGTTCGTCGATGACGGTCGACTGGTGACCATTACCGTCGATCTGACGGAGAACGAGCCCCTGGTCGAGGACATCGACGTCGACACACTCCGTGAGGACCACGTCCCGAAGCTCGCGTACTCTCACAAATCCTCGGGGAGGGGTGCAAAGTATAGCCTCACCCAGATCGGTTCGAAGACCGGGAACGACGCAGAGGGGGTTGCCTCGACGATCATGCGTCGCGTCCGCACGTGGACGGGGAAGGACAGCGTCCAGAGCCTCACCGGCGATGACGGCCATCCCGATGGCTGGATCATCACCGAACTGGCGACAGTGTTCGAGAAAGACTCAGAGACACTAAAAGCCATCAAGGAAGACATCGTCTCTCTGCTTCCGGCAGAGGACTCGATTCCAACTGCACTCACGGTCCGCCTTCGAATCGACACCGATTCGACGAAATCGATCGACGGCGACGGTGAAAAATTGGTCTGGCCAGCGGACGTTGGTGTGCTGGACGAGGCGATGCACCGTTACGCAAGTGCTAACGACGCGGACAAGAACATCGACACTGGCTCGTCGGAGGGTCCTGCAACCGGGGTTGTCACCGGGGAGCACGGCCGCACAGTCGGAACCCCCGAAAGTCCACTGGGTGTCTTCTCCGTCAAGCACCCCGACGCCCAACCCGGGCTCCGGAAAGAGGCCTCCTGGCGGCACTATCCCGTCCAGCCAGATACCGCACAACTGTTCTCGAAGGGGCAGGATCTCATCGACCGTTGTGTCTTTCGGCCTGGTAGTATGGAGACGTACGCCCTCCCGTACTTCGGGGGCGAGATCACCCCCGAAAAGGCGGATGCACTGTACCTAGCTATCCAGTCGATCGACCAAGACGGCGAGTCTCCAGATCCCCCCATGGCCCAAGTCACGTACCACCTCACCGAGAACGAAGACGAATCCATCCGGGAACTCGCCAAGCGGGAGCTTCGGTTCTACACCATAACGATGCCGATCGGGGACGACAAACACATCGTCAGCGAGAGCCCGGCCGCAGACGTTCACTGGGTCGCGGAACTCTCCGACGCACTGGCCGCGACCACGAACGGACCGACACTTGATCCGGTGAGAGGCGGGTTCAAGCGATTCGACAACTGGCCGCTGTTGACCGTCCCATCCGAGCGAGCCGCGGCGCGTCGCGTCGGCTTCGCGCTGGTGACCGGTCACCAGTTCACCGATGCCGCGTTCGCCTACCGCGACGGTGAAGAGGCAGACGACTTCCGACGCATCGTCGACCACCGCCTCATCTCAGGCGACCCCATTGAGGCTTCGACCCTGTTCGACGAATACATGCGGCGATACGATGACGCCGCCGAGGATGGGGAGGTCCCACCACACCAGGTGGTCGTCCAACAACTTGTCCACTTGGAGACGCTCTCCCGAGCAGGGCTTCTCACCGGCATCAACACCCCTATCGAATACCCAGACACCGACATGACACCAAATATCGACACGAGTGATCTCGCAGCGATCAGGGAGCATCGTCTCGATGAATTCCTGGACCGGCCGCTATTCGACGATGGAACCCGACGCGCCGCCGCCGTCGCTGGCGTCCTAATCGGGCAGATCAGTTGGCACCAGGAATCTCAGCGCAGCATCGGCCGCCCACTCGACGCGGGAACCCGGGGCGACGAACTCACCGCGAACAGCCTCGAGAACGCAATTACAGCTGCCCTCGAAAAGTCAAAAATTTACGCCCAAGAAGAATCCCACAAACAGGACTTCCTGTTCCCGGAGACCGTCGACCGGTTGCTGGACACTACCGATTCGATGCCCACCGACTGGGACATCGACAAGCGGGAACTCCAATTCTGTTACGTCCTCGGTCACGCCCACGGCCGGCGGTCCATGGATGTCGCTTTCGACCTTTACGACGGGGGCGACTCCCAAGTGGACGACCCGGGGGTAACGGAGAACAGCGCCACCAACTGATCGACTCCACATTATCAATGACGAACCCCAACCGATCCGAACTGCTCTTCGTGTACGATGCACAGGACTGCAATCCGAACGGCAACCCAATCGGTGACAATCGCCCCCGACGCGACCCGGACACCGGCAAGGGCATCATCACCGATGTCCGACTGAAGCGGTACCTCCGTGACCAGTTGCTTGACGACGGGTTCGACATCTATGTGAAAAAGGTCGGTGGAGAATCCCGCACCCGCACCCACCTGGTGAAGGACATCCTTGGCGGCGTCGAGGACGCGGAAGGCCTCGAAGACATCGAAGACATCGGTGAGCAGTTCCTCGACGCCGCGACGGACATCCGATACTTCGGTGCGACGCTGAGTTTCGAAGCCAGCGACGACGAAGCCGACGAAAAGTTCCGCGAGACGTTGAACTCCGCGTTCCCGAACCACTACCAGGGTCCCGTCCAGTTCCTGCCGGCGAAATCGCTGAACGAGGTGGAAGAAAACGAGGAGTACGATTCTCTGACCAGCGTCATCTCAACGGGAGAGGAGAACCGTCAGGGTGGCTTCGACCTCGACGACAAGCGCATCAAGTACGGTATCTACCCATTCTGGGGGTTGGTCGATAACAACGCCGCGGAGACGACCGGCCTCTCACAGGCGGACGTGGAACGTCTGGACACCCTGTGCTGGCGCGCGCTCAAGAACCAGACGACGTCCCGGTCAAAGCTCGGGCAGGAACCCCGACTGTACATTCGGGTCGAGTACACCAGCGGCAATTACCACATCGGCGGCCTGCACGAGCAACTGTCGCTGGACGCCGACAGCGACCAGCCGCTTCGCTCGATCAATGACGTGGTGGTGAATGCGTCCGACCTCGTCGATGCACTGGAGGCCAACGACGACCGCATCGACACCATCCATCTGGTCGGCGACGACCGCCTGAGCATCGATGTCGGCGACGCGGTCATCAATGGCAACGAGCTCGGTGGCTACCTCGCCGATGACGGCCACGACGTCCACGAAATCGACGTTATCGAAGAGCGGGATCTAGCAGCGTGACCACCCCCGTCGATTCAATGTCACCGCACCTCGATGCGGACGGCGTGCCGAACCGTTGCCTCTCGTTCACCGTCACCTCGACGTGGGGGCATTTCAAACGTGTCGGGCGCACCGTCACGAAGCAAACGTACCGAATTCCGCCCCGGACCACCGTTGCCGGCATGCTAGCGGCAATCGTCGGCGCCGAGCGCAACTCCTACTACGACGTCTTCGGCGCGGAGAATGCCGCCATCGCGATTACCCCCTGTTCGGACCTCCGAACGATCAACATTCCCACGGTCGGCGTTGGCACCGATCCCAAGCAGGATGTCACAAACACAGTTCGCAAGCGCCGCAACTACAAACTCACGTACCAGGAGACGGCCGAAGACCGCCAACTCCACGCGTATGAGGTACTCGCGGATCCCGCGTATCGCATCGACGTGGCGGTCGAAGACGACTCCTTCTACGAGGAGTTGCGCCAGCACCTCACCGAGGGGACGGCGGTGTATCCCCCGGGCCTCGGCAAATCCGAGTACTTGGCCACAATCGAGGACGTCGTTGTAGGCCAGACTCCAGCTCGGACCACAGGGGATGGAATGGTAGACGTCGATTCAGTGGTCCCCATCTCTCTCTCGGAGACCGTCCCTCAGGGCAGGGTCAGCTACGAGGTAGAGCGATCACCAGCGGTGATGGAGTCCTACGAAGGCGGGCGGCGCACAACCCGGTTTGACGACTACGTTTACACCAAGCGGGCTGCCAACACCGTCCGAATCGCCGGGGATACCGACGTCACACCGGTCACCGTCGGTGATCGAACCGTGGTGTTTCGGTGACCCACTGTAGCCATGGATCCACCACTCATCTCCCATCCCGCTCCGGAGACGGAATCATCCCCACACCCTGAACACCACCTCACGGACGACGGCCACCTTCGCTTGACCGCCCACAGTGACGTGGTTGCCGACCGAGCGAACGGGGTCTTCGGTGCGGCCGACGACCGTGAACCGGTGCTCGAAGCCGCCGCGAGACTGCACGACTTCGGGAAAGCCACCCCACAGTTCCAGGCTTACGTTCGTCCCGCGAAACAGTTCAATGGCCCCGATACGGAGAATAATCACGCGCGACTGGGGGCCGTCGCAACGTGGTACATCCTCGGAACTGCGGATGTCCCGCCTCGGGACCGGTTGGCGGCCACACTCGCTGTCGCTCGCCACCACCAGGCACTGCCGAAGGCCGCTCGATACACTGCGGAGACGCTCGCGGACGCTGTCGGCGGCGCGAACGACGTCATCATCGCACAGGTGGATGCAATTGACGAGCGATGGCCGACGGCCGCGGACTACCTGTTAAGCAAACCAGCTATCGGTGACGCTGCGTGGTCAGATTTCGCTGCATGGGTGCGGAGTGGTGACATCGCCAGCGAACTCCGGGAACACAGCGCTCGTGACACGCTCGGTTCCTACACGATCGATCCCGGGCAACTCCCCGAGAAACTGTACGACAGAACCCTCCATTACTGGGCCGCGATAACGCTCGCGGACAAAAGCCACGCGATGGCCATCCCGGAGGATCATCTCTTTGACTTCGATACCCTCGACAAAGAGACGATAGACGCGTACGTCGAATCACTGCGTTCGTCGCCGTCGGAGGGCGAATTCGAGTCCCGGTTGAACGACGAACGAGAACGGGCGCGCCGTCAGGCGGTGAAAGGAGTCCACGAATGGCTGGATACCGACGATGGTATCGCGACACTAACGTTGCCGACCGGCCTTGGGAAGACGTTCACCGGCCTATCAGCCGCCTTCGAACTGCGTGATGCGCTCAATGCAGCCGGCCGTCCGGCCCCTGACGGTTCCACCCCCATCATCTACGCGTTGCCCTACACCAGCATCATCGAACAGACCCGCGCCATCTTCGAAGACCCCGCTCTCTGGGGGGCGAATCCCAAGCAGTCGGCGTTGACGGTTCATCACTATCTGAGCCAGACCGTCGTCTACCACGATGACACGACGGCCACTGACGTCGCTGATACCGACGCCGAAGAGACGGCGGCACTACTCGGTGAGGCATGGCGCGACGGCACGGTCCTGACGACGTTCGTACAACTGTTCGAGAGTCTCACCGGCCCCGGGAACCGCGAAGGGCTGAAACTTCCAGCACTGGATTCGAGCGTGGTCATTCTCGACGAACCACAGGCACTCCCGAAGGACTGGTGGAACGGCATCGAGCGTCTGTTCGAGGTGCTGACCGACGAATACGACGCCCACGTCATCGCGATGACCGCCACCCAACCGAGCCTCGTCCGGAACATCGAGACGACGTCACTGCTCACGGCTGGGCAGGACCACGAGTCGACCGGCTGTGACCGCTGTGCGAAGGGTCCCACGTACACGGAGTCGCTGCCCACAGCTCCGGCAGAATCCTATTTCGAGCAGGGCGAGCGTGTCCGCTACACCATCGACGATAGCGCGCTCTCACACTCACTCGACGCGCCAACCACGTACCGCGATTACGACGAGGCCGCATCCCGAATCCGCGCCGCCGTCGAGGAGACCGGGTCCGTGCTCGCCATCTGCAACACTATCGACAGCTCACGGGAGCTGACGACAGCCGTCTGCGAGGGGTCTAATGTCACACATCTCGGATCCCACCTCCGCCAGCAACTCGAAGACGTGGGCCGAGACATCGTCGAAGACTCGGTCGACGCCGCCGACATCGCGGCGGCAGTCCTGGATGCAGTCGGAATTAACGCCCCATCGTCGTCTAACGGCGAGGAGAAGAGCTCAGGCCGTGGCTCGTGGTCGATCCCCGACGATTGCAGTCCACTGGCGCTCACCCTGAACTCCCGGTTCAGGCCGTTCGACAGACAGGTCATCATCGAACTCGCATCACAGCTCTCGACGAGCCCGGTACCGTTCCTCCTCGTGTCCACCCAGGCGATCGAAGCCGGTGTCGACATCAGCTTCCAGCGGCTCTATCGTGATATCGCGCCGCTGGACAGTATCGTCCAAGCGGCGGGCCGATGCAACCGCTCGTACGAATGGGGAGTCGGAGGTGGAGAGGCGGTAGTCTGGACCTTGGCACCATCTGGTGAGGCCGCAACGAATCCCCCTGCGTACTGGGTGTACGAACGCGGCGCGACTGAAGACGGGATTGAGGGTCACCTCCAGCTAATCTCCGAAGTCCTCGGAGAGTTGCCGACCGACGATCCCGTGTCCGATGCCATCTTCTCGACACGCGCCGTCGACACCTACTTCGACCGGCTCGCCGAGAAGTCACTAGATAGTGGTGCCATCCGAACTAAGATCGACGAGGCCGATGCCGACGCGCTCGCGCGACGCTCGTTGGTCGGCGACTATTCTACCGTGGACATCCTGGTAGCGGTCACCGACGCAGAGGCGTGTGAACTCGACCACATTACGGACCTGTTCGACGATGGCGACCCCGAAGCATACGAGCGACTAAATGACCTGTCACAGCTCCGGGTTTCCATTCCGAAAACCGTGATCGACGAATCGCCGACCACAGCACGTATCGACGGAGAAACACGGGATTCCGACGGTGTCCAAGTGTTTCGGTTCGGTGGTGACGGTGACCTCGAATACGAAGTAGATGGCGGCGGCCTCCGAAACGGCGGCGAGGGAGTCGAGACACGGTTTACGGTTATCTGAGCCAAGAACTGACCGATGATAGACGTCCAGCCACACCATGACGTTCCGACGAGAACGATTACTCATAGATGACCGACAGTAACGTCATCGAGCGAGACGTCCGTGACGAACGACACCCGGGTCGAGAGCCGGATACTCGCATTACCGGGCTGATGGTCCAGTACTACCACGTCGCTTCAGAAGAACCCATGAAGGATTGAAGGAGAGGAGCCGGGAAGTCGATTCACATAATCGATTACGCTTCAGAAGAACCCATGAAGGATTAAAGGGGACAGCGGCACGGAGTCTCAGACAGAGGAACGTGCTTCAGAAGAACCCATGAGGGATTGAAGGAGCAGGACCTTCATCCACGGTGCGTCCCCAACCATGCTTCAGAAGAACCCATGAGGGATTGAAGGAACCTCGTCGAGGGTAACCTCGGGACCTACGATCTGGCTTCAGAAGAACCCATGAGGGATTGAAGGAGCTTGGCTCGAAGATTTGCGGCTGGGTCAGCCATGCTTTAGAAGAACCCATGAGGGATTGAAGCGACCACGTTGACCACAACTATTTTGCTTTAGAGGAACCCGTAAGGGATTGAAGGAGGCCGCGGGCTTCCCGCAGGCATCGCAGACTTACGCCTCAAAAGAACCTGTGAGGGATTGAAGCATTGTCGTGTGTGCAGCCGATATAGCGTTTTACCGGCGCTTCAGAAGAGCCCGTGAGGGATTGAAGCCAACCTCTCGCCGATTCGGGTGGTGTCCCAGTCGCCAAATTCAGTAGAACCCATGGGGGATTGAAGCGAGCGACTGTCAGATGTGGGGTACCCCCTGCTATCGGCTTCAGCAGAATCCATTGAAAATAGTCGGACGTTGTTGAGACGCAGAGCAACAATTCACCCTGTCTGCAGACGCTTCTCTATGTTTGAGGATCCGATGGGGGGGAATAAGCGTCAACTATTCCCACTCCGTTATGCCAGGCATGACTGGTGAGGTGCGAACCGACGAACGTGGGCGTGTGACGGTTCCGAAGAGGTACGAGACCGCTACGGCGAGAGGTTCCGCCACGATCATCTTTGCAAAGAAGCCCCGCGTCGGCAGGGTGTGAGAATATCGTTAGAGCCCCTCAAAGGCATCCGCAAGTCGATTACGCATCTCCTCGCGGCGTAGCTGCCGGCGTCTCGCTTCTGAGATGTAGTTTCGCCGGACAACCTCAGCCGATGAGCTCCCCTGTTCCTCCGCGACGTCCTCAAGGGCCTCTAATACCGCGCTACTGGCGTCGGCATACGCAGAGTACCAGAACCGTCGGCCCATCTTCGACGTGGGCAACTGGCCGTCCACAAGTACTTTAGCGCGACTTGCGATGCGCTTGAAACGCTCGTTGACCGTGTCACTAGTGACGTGGCCTGACTCGGACTGCTGAGAGGGGAAAAGATAGCCGTTCCACTCGTTGCTGTCACTAAGTCGGGCAATGCGTTCCTGAGCCTGGCGTTGCCCGTATAGCAGAGACACCGTTCCAGGGCCGTTCTTTCGCTCGTCGAACGCGATGAAGGGGACGTCTTCGTCCTGTGGATCGAAGACGAACTGTGAAACGTGGATCGAAGCCCCTTCTGAGGCACGCAACCCCCACCCACAGAGACTGAGAACTAACACCTGTTCAAGCAAATTGTCAGCCTCGGTGAAAAGAGAGGCCACCTGATCGGCATTTAGGGTGAGATTATCGGGTTCGGAACGTTCCCAACTGAACTCGCGCTCCGCGCGAACGAGCGGTGTGTAGTCTGCTCGACCGGAGTCAACGAGCCACTCGTAGAATTCTTGGACTGTCCCCAAGTAGGACAGCTTCGTGTCATCGGTCGCTAGTTCCTGGTGGAGGACGTCGAACACAGAGAGTGCACGTTCGCGCTCCCGCGGTTGTTCCTCTGTGTTCGTGAGCGGCGTCAGAAGGTCGCCTGAGCCGTGCAATGATTCGTAAGTTCTTGTGTACCGAGCGAGGTGCGAGCGGGCGGTGTCAGCCGTACTGTCAGCCCAACGTCGACGGCGCCGCGTTCGAATGTACTGGTCGAGTGTGTCGGCCGTTCGTTCGTCGTTGATGTCCCAGTCGAAGCCCTCGCTGCTGCCCCCACGTCTCTTGAGGTCGACATGCTCGCGGAAGAATTCCTTGGGGGTTAGATCGTGATGCTCTCGGAGCGCATAGGCGATGCCCGACGCACCGGCTTCGTTCAGCTGGTCATAGGTGGGTCTAACCTCTGGATCGTGGCCTTGGCGTTGGAGTTCCGGTGCGATCTCCTGCCAGTAGTGACTCACGAGTTCATTCAGGGACATTCGCGACCAGTGGGTAGATTCCTGTTTGGGCATCGGGTTTGCTCCGTGGTGGGGGAATTCTAAGCCCCGTGTTTCCACGGGTGTGCCCACTCCAGTCAGCGTCTTAATATTACTGCTTGTATCGTTGTCCCGTACAGACAACCTGATTTAGTAATATAGAGGGCGAAGAAAGGTGAACAGTTGTAAACCATATAGCGCTATAGCAAATCTTCCCCAACCGGGTTGGCACCACACGGGAGAGAGTCGTTGTATGAATCGATATACGGTTTGTATTGAGGGGGGCCAGCGACAAATGGCTGAGGACAGTAGGAGCGGACTACTCCAAGGTGGGAGGGCTGGTCAGATGAGGGGAGTTTCTGGAACGCAACTTCTGTTCAAGAAGTGAAAATGGAACTGATCTATCGATCCAGACAATCGCACGGTTTGGATCGCTTCGGCTACCTACAAGCAATCTTCGCTGAACCAGAAAGCGTGCGCTATTGTTTAGGCCGAGGGCCGACTTGTTCTCGCGAGGGGGCTATTCTATCACTACAAATGAAGTGAAGCGTAAAGTCGCGGAGGGCAGAGGCGCAGGATTTCGGTTAAATGCCTCAATTAGAGAGGTTAAACGATATGACTATACAGTATAACTATACAGTATGACTATACAGTATAATCACATAGTATAATCACACATGCTGGCCAGACGAATTGTGTGGCCCGAACACCCGACTGACCAAGCCACAACCTATGCAGCAAAGTCAGTAATACTGTTGAGTAAGACTGCCCAGTATTTCTGAATTGTCTGACTGACCTTTATTACTGAACAACCCAATTACCGATTCAGATGATCTCATACACTCTCTGGAGCGAGGCGGGAGGGGTCGGGAAGACCTCGCTAGCAGTAAACCTCGCTGCAGCACATAGCAGACATGGCCAGCGAACACTACTGTTCGATCTCGATCCGCAAAACGGGGGTGCAAGTCATCACCTCGGTGTGGACGACAATCGTAACGATCCTGACATCGATAACATCGTTAGGCACCTCATTGACCGGCCAAAAGGAGATTTCGGGGACCTGATCCAAACAGCTTCTCACGGGATTGACGTAGTCCCGTCACACAATATGCTGGAGACGCTAGGAGATAATCTCGATCGGGCCCAACAGATGGAGCAGGATATGGGTGGAAGGTTTGTAAAAGAGCTTCAGCTCCGGCGTGTAATTACAGATAACAATCTGCATGAGGAGTACGATGTGATCATTGTGGATCCGCCTGCGACCGGGGGACAGCACCTCTACAATGCTGTCGCAGCGACCACGAACGTCGCAATCCCACTCGAGCTCACACCGAAGGGTGAGCAATCCTTGCAGGGGCTTGAGGACACGGTCAACGGACTTGAAGAGGAAGTTGGTGTTGAAGTTGGAGTCGTTGCAGTCATACCGAACAAGGTCCGGCGGACTAGAATCCGAGACAAATTTGAGCGTGGACTTGAGGACCTGGACTACCCGGTCACGTCAGTCCAAATCCCAATTCGGGAAGCGATGCTCACAGGCGCCTGGGACGAACAGACAACAGCGTACGAGTTCGTCGAAGCGCATGATCGCGCACAACGAGAGTGGGAGACACTGCAGCAATTCGACGAGATTGCGCGGTTCATAGCTAAGCAGTTCAATATCGACCTGACGGAAGATGACCTCGTTGAGGGCCGAGAGGTGGAAGCATGAAATCCGGGGCTTCGGATCCATTTGCGGATGACGAAGACACAGCGGAGGAAGAGAGTGCAGCACCTCCAGAAGAGACGGTCGCAGAGAATGATGCTATCACTGAAGGTGAGGAGCGCTCCAATCAAGACAAGCCAGTAGAAGGAAAAATGGGCACGTCTACCCTGGAGACTGAGAAATCCACGACTGCGCAAGAGAGTGAGGCAACTGGTGTGAGTGAGAAGAACGTCTCGCAGTACCCATTGACGTTCCGACGAAATAATGTGAAGGACGAACGGCCCGAAATCCACCAACTGTTCGTGCAAGCTGAGACAGATCAACGGGCACGCGACGCCGAGAATGAACTCGAGACACGCCTCGGAGAGGATCTATACCGCCTCGATGCCCGGGAGGCAATCTATCTCGCGGGAATGGAGAACCTCGATGATGCGGCAGAAATCCTCCGACAATGGGGATACGACCTCAGCCAGTAGCCATCCGGCTCGACTTGAGTGTGGCTGGGCATGCGCACACTCGTGGGGTCCGGAAGGCAGATAGCTACATAGGTCGTTCCAGATGAGCAACAGCACGTCTTGGTGAATCGAAGGATAAGTCAGAACAGGCATAGAGCTGATTTCTATCGCAGTGCAAGAGACAATCACGCATCTCGGCTCAGTCGGGAAGTCGCGGTTATAGTTGTCACCGATGCGAAGAGGATAGAGGCGAGCGCGAAATGCCCAAATGGGGGGCAGCGATGGACCTGAGACAGGTCACCCGCAGGCCGTCGGCCCCGCTAAATCCAACCACTACGTCACCGACCAGGCTGCCCGCCACCACGCGTCGGCCGCCGGCTGATGTCCGCCTCAACAGTCATATCTTCCGTCACGTCAATCGTCTGTACGTCGACCTTTTCGTAGGGCGCGTAGTCGTGCTGCTGTTGCTCCTCATAGGCTTCGAACGTGGGCGCGTACATCCAGAGTTTCGTTCTGCCGGCCATTTCGACTCCTGTGAAGTCAGCGTTATTGAGTTTCATATAGCCATCTGCGTCCGTCGTCGTATACGAATACCCCGACGCCCAGTATCCCCCGGACCTGAGTGACCCGAACCGCGGCGTCGCGTCTTCCACCCCGCCGGGCCTGCCCGCGAAGACTGCGCGCGCGTCCAGTGTGTGAGCCTCGGGAAGTTGCACGGCGCCGCTGTCAGTGCCCTCGTCGTCCACGCGCTCGGCGTCGAGAATGTGAATGTGTGGAACGCCGTCGAGCCGGGGCGCCAAATACGCGCTCTCGCTCGACTTGTAGAAAGCCCCGCTCAGCCGGCCGCCACCCGCGGGCAACTGTCGCTGAATCCAGCCCTCGGCATCTGTCTGGGTGTTGAATCGCTCCAATGTCAGACTCCCGCTCTCGTCTCGGTAGAAGTAGGCCGCGTTGATCGTTGCGTGCGGTATTGGGTTCCCCCGATAGTCCAGGAACTGTCGCTCGAGCGTGAAGGAACTACTCGCACTTGCCAGCCCAGTCGAACCAACTGCGAGCGCGCCTGCGGCCCCGATTCCACTGATGAACGATCGGCGAGTTGACCGGTTACCCATGTGTTCACTTATTCACACAAGACTCTTAATAATTTTTGCTGTGGAGTGATATCCTATCGACATGATATCTGAATCCGCCTGCCGCGAAGATAGCAGTCTCGTTATGTCGGTATCCCAAAGACAACCGCACCGGTGCGACGGAACAATCGGTCGCTAACGTCTCACGAGTGGCCAGTAGCTATCTCGGTACTGAAAATTCAGAGACGCGCCAACCCATACTTGCCACCAAGAGGCGGTCTAAGGTGTTCGGGAACCAGTCTTGACCGCCGGTGGGAATCCATCTTAGCTAGCCGAGTTACAGTGAATATCGGCACACCAAGCTACTCCTAGCATAGAATTTCCACGCATAGTGAGCGCGCTTCCGCCTTCAGCACTCGATTGATATCCACCGCTAAGCGATCCGTTGACTCGGGGTCTTCAGAAGTGTGAGGGGCCCGGACAGACTCGGGAGCACAAACAGGGAGAAGAGAACAAACACAATCGGGCACGGACAACTGTTCTAGTCGCTGATCAAGCTCGCATGTATTAATTCGAGCAACGAAAAAAGCGAGCCCCCGAAATTAGGTCGAACCGTCCGTGTTCGCCGTTCCAGAGGCGGAAGTAGTAGAGGTCGTATTTGAGACCTGGACGGTGAACGTCTTCGGCCCCAGGATATCTGTTTTGGTGGCCAGAGTGTTATCACCGCTATCTTTAATCTTCGCGTCCATGGATATTGTCACGTCGGTCGTCGTTGTGTTCCCGTCGCTGGCATCGAAATTCGAGCCAGTGAGCGGGCCCCCATTATTCGAGAGGAAGTTGATCGGGCCCATTGTCTGGTTGATTGAACCATCCTTGCTGGGATCTGATACATCGTACGTGTTTGGAGTCGAGCCCACCGACGTCTCGGACTTGAATGGCGTCGAGACATACCAAGTCACCTCAACGGTCTCGACAGCACTACTCCGATTCGACCACGACACGGTGATATCGGGCGAAATGGTGAGAGTGTCGAGCTCACCATCAGAGCTAGATACGGAGACATCCTGTGCCGTGAGGCCCGTCGCTGCGAGCGCCGGGCTGGACGATATCTGAATGATTCCTCCCCCTGCAACCAGCGCTGTAAGGGCACCTGCACCCCCTTTCACTAGGTCGCGTCTATCCACTTCGACCATAGCTCCTTGATATCACGGGGCGTGAATGGGGTTGATGCCTAGGTATATCGGCGATTACGACGCAATTTAATTGTCGGCGTAATACAGTTAGGCCGCCCACAAGACGGGTAGTCTAACAGGATATACTCCGCCCCCAAGAGATCCACAAACGGTGGGCTTGGAAACTCATCTCGACCGGGAGGCCGGGGGCACAGGCAATAGTGGCAAAACGACCGCGTCCAGTAATCAAGACCAACACGGTGGTCCTCAAACTAGGAGGGCTGTTGGTAGGGAGGGGCCCCGCTACACGTCTGCCCCGGACTCAGACGTCCGGGCGATAATCTCAATGTGTTCAACATCTTCGAGGGACGCGACGCGAGTGTCAAAGAGGAATCCAACCTCAATGGACTCACCGCTTTGCAGCGAGCCATTATTTCCATCAGACCCGACAGCCGAGCCAAATCCGGTGATGATATTTCGCTCGACTTGGGTGTCGTCTTGGATCGGGTCTTGATCAACATTGTTCGACGCACTCGATGCCGTTTGATAGACATAGATTCCATCAACGTTGGTCCCGTCGCTCTCCTCTGGACGGAACTCAAGCTCCTCGATTATGGCGCCCTTTTGACTGTTGTTGGTGATCTTCAGAATGCCGTCAAACGCCACGCGTGCATTCTGATTGATATTTCCGAACGAGAGGTCGACAATCTCATCCCCACCATCATTGGATGTGGAGACGACAGAGTCTGCAGAGTTACCTGAGCCGGACCCAATCTGTAGTGCCGCTGCTGCGTCGCCGGCCGAGGTCACGCTGAAAGACCGTTCCGCTGAGGTGGTACTGAATGCACCAGTCCCCATTGCCAGACCCGATCCAACTGCGAGCGCACCGATTCCCGTGAGGAAGTGACGTCGTTTCATGATTGTGTTTCTTGGGTGAGTTAGTTGGCGACGATGGTGAGCGTACTGTCGGTGGTGACACTCGAGGGGTCACGGTCCATGCTCGTCGTATCGATTTTGACATCGAGGTAAGCCGACGACCCTGTCGAGAGCGTAGACGTGCTACCAGAGCCAACACCATTGGTATTGGAATCGTCAACGTAAAACGTCACGTCAACGAACTCATCTGTCCCGACGTCGATGGTAAGGGTTGCTTCGGATCCCGCAGAGGGGTTCTGACTCGGGCTATCCGGCGACACGCCGACGGTAGTCTGGCTACCATCGGCGGCGTTATTGGTTATTGTGACGATATCTGAGATCGTCGTAATTGCGTTTTCATTGAACCCGCTTGCACCGTTGCTTCCGGTCCCAGACAGGTTGATCGCAAGCGTATCATCGCCATCATCCACAACGTAATCACTATCGCCGACCAACGTGAGGTAAGCACTACCGTCACCAGCCGTGCTAACACTCACATCACGCTCTGCACTCACCGTCGAGAAGGCGCCGGTCGCCATCAGGAGACCGCCACCGCCGAGTGCTGCGCCCATTGCCACGAGGACATTCCGTCTGTTGACTGCCATCTGAATCACTTCGACACTGATGTTGTGTCGCTATCTACATCTATGCTCTACACCCCCTTTGTATTCCGCTTCTTGAATTCGTTCTCGGTCGCCATTCAGTCGAGAAATGAGGGCTTGAAGCTGGGAATATCGTTAATTGGCAGGGATTGCTCGGCAGAAACGTTTTGCCGGTTCAGGTATAGCGTGGAGGTACGCCGTGCGCCTTCGTGACATTGGTCAATATATCGTTTTCGGGCTCCTCCTTATTCTCATTGTCAGTCTTGTTTTCGGGCAGGCACTTGGGCAACCGATATTGCTTGGCTATGTCGAGACCGGGAGTATGCAGCCCGTGCTTGAACCGGGAGATGGGTTCATTGCCATTCCGTCCGATATTGCAGGCTCACCAGACATTGGGGATGTAGTAGTATACCGCGCAGAAGAGATCCAAGGCGGCGGGCTCACGACACACCGTATCGTTGGAAAGACTGAGGCTGGGTACATTACACAAGGAGATGCGAATCCGTTTCCAGACCAAGATGGCGTTGAGCCACCGGTTTCCCGGTCTCAGATTGTTGCCCACGCTCTCCAGGTCAACGGAAATGTTGTCGTCATTCCCGGAATTGGCGGGGTTGTCGGAGAGATCAATAGTGGTATCTCGAGTGTCGCGAAAACTTTCCATGGTGTCTCGGGATTCGGACCGCTCACTCAGGGTGAAGCGACCCCACAATCGCTTATTGCACTCGGCATCAGTGTCGTTATCGTCAATTTCCTCATTGGTCTCGTGCAATCAAATTCTGAGAGACAGAAACGGTCCCGACGCCGGTCAGGCCATTTCACCTCTGCGTTTGTCCTGCTGATACTTGTTTCTGTGATAGTCCTTCCTGCCACGGCTAGTATGGTCCTTGGAACGGGATCCACGACGCTGGACATTGTTAGCTCAGAGTCACCGAATGATAGACAGCTCGTAATGAGCGCAGGAGAGGTGTCTACGATCGACTACACCATGTCAAATAACGGCTTTGTTCCGGTCATGGTTGTGCTTGAGTCTGGTCATTCAGACGTCGCGTTCAGTCAACCAACCGCAGTGATATCACCACAGACCTCGAAAGTAGTCGATTTGACTATCCGTGCGCCTTCGGAGACTGGTGCATATCAGCGGACGATTTCACGCTATCGATACCTCCCAGTTCTCCCAGACTCAATCATTCTTGATCTCCATACTGTCCATCCCTATCTAGCAATCGCTGTAATTAACGGGGTATTACTGCTCTTCGCACTCATCCTCAGTATCATTGCAATTGGGCTTGGCGACATCCGGATTCGTTCAGAAAGACGGAATATCACATTGCGTGAACGGATTAAACGCCGCTTTTTCTGAGTGACGGACTGGAAGAGTCGAAACGTCCATATGGTATTATTGACTATTTCTATCTCAGAACTAGTCAGTCAGAGAACTATTCGCGCCCAAGAATGAGACAATGAATAGACTTCTAGTATATCTTGGAATCGGAATTACGATTGCAGGCATGTTCTTCCTCGCAGTACCAACAGGGAGTTTTAGTACAATCACCGGCCAGCGTCCAGTTGACCTTTCGGTCTCGGATGATCAATCAGCACTATTGGGCCTAGATGGCACAGGAGCGACAGTCACCAACCCCAACAATCCAACTACCATCGGGACTCTCAGAAACCGATTCAATTCGAGTCTCACGGTTTCATATTCAGCATCGGTTAACAGCAATGCAGTATCTGTTTCCTCAAGTTCGACTACAGTCACAATTCCGTCCGGCGGCTCATCGGAGCTCACTGCGACGTGTTCCCCACCAACGGGTGGGGCAGGGTCTGCGACGCTCACCGTGTCTGTTTCGGAGGCAACAACGCAAAAACTCTCAGTGTCCGATACCACGCTCACGACGAGTGTTTCGTATAACTGCCCCGGTCAGCCCGGGGGAGCTCCTGGATCACCACCCCCAGCGGGGTATGTTGCCTACATAGATGCTGATGACAGCAATGGGTTCGATGAGGGAGAGACTACCCTCACGAAATCAGAACTAGCGACGTTCCACGACAGCAGTGCGAATTTAGTGATTAATACGAACAACGTGATCTCATTTGGGAATCAGCAAGTTTCGATTGAAGCCGGTGAAGTCTCTGTGTATGGGACTGAGCTGAAGAGTAATGGAAAAATCACCATGGAGGCCGAGTCAGGCGAAGTCCTACTTGCTGACGGAGTACTCAAGTCGTCATATGGGCAAATATCAGTGAAGGGCCCATCGATTCGTGCCTCGAACTCGGAGATTGAGAGTGATAACAAAATCACGTTAACAGGTGAATCTGGGCCTGTCGATGTCAGCAGTTCAGATATCACCTCGAGTTACGGCGAGATATCACTCAGCGGGACTGGCATTTCAGCCGCTGATGGGAAGCTCGAAACGGAGAACAAAATCACGCTCTCTGCGGGTACTGGACCAGTTGATTTAGCAGACGCAGTGATACAATCCGAGTATGGCGAGATCAAGGTCGATGCTGGCGAAATCTCTGCCCCCCGCTCCAACATTGGGACAAACGCAAAGGTCACGCTCACCAGCTCAGGCGGGCCGATCGATCTAAGTGAGGGCACAATTACCGCGGGGAGTGGCGAAATCTCTCTCAAAGGATCCTCGATCGCTCTGTCCGAAGGCTCCCTCACGACCGATTCGAAGATTACGCTGGAAAGCGAGACTGGCAGTCTCAGTATTACTGATGCGACGCTTAAATCAGACTATGGCGAAATAAAGGCGCTCTCTGCGTCAACACTAGATGCTGCGGGAGCTGTTGTTACGACGGCCAACACGGTCACCCTAAAATCGTCTGGTGATATGACCCTGACTGCGTTCCAAGTTACTACTGATTATGGCGGCGTCACAGCTGCTCTTAATCAGCAGTCTGCGACGCTGAAGATCACGGGTGCCCAGATCAGAGACAATGATGACACGCTCATTTACAGTCCGACTGGTATCACCATTGTCGGAACACCTGATCAAGGGAGTATTTCGTCGTGAGGAGCAATGCCTGTAGATTTTGTAGGTTGTAGGAGGTTTTAACTAACCACAGTTCAGATTCCGATGTGATAGATGAGCAACAATATTTCGGGGCCAGGGTCTGAAGAAAATTATTCCGACACAGACCTATCCCGAAACGAGATCTTCGATTTGATGAGCAATTATCGCCGAAGATCCGCGATTTTTTACTGCAAACAGGCTAATGGGAGCGTCAGTCTTTCTGATCTTGCAGACCAGGTCACCGCCTGGGAGCATGACAAAGAAGTTTCGGAGATCACGTCTTCAGAACGAAAAACAGTATACACGTCTCTCCAGCAAACCCACCTCCCGCGTCTTGAACGCGCTGGTATGATTGACTTCGACGGGGATGAAATTACCCTCACCGACCGAATTGAGCTTCTGGACATCTACCTTGATGTCGTTCCCGCCAATTCAGTTTCATGGGGCATCTATTACCTCGGGCTGTCTGTGTTATCGTGTCTCGTCTTAATTGGGCTCTGGATGGGTTTTCTCCCAACTCAATCAATTCCCGTTCTTCTGTATCCGACTGTAATCGTTCTCGCCTTCCTCATATCAGCCACTTACCACGCGTATCTCAATCGAGAATATCGGTTCGAGAACCTCGATCAACCAATTTAGTCAGGGTTCACCAACTGCAAAGGACATACCTGGTATGAAGCCAACCAAGGAGTTCGGCGGCATCTACGAACGAGTGGAAGAGTGAACCGCCTCGGGTCAAGCACCGAGGCACTCTCCTTGATTATCTGTGAACCGAAGGGGAGGTTGACCAGCTCTTAGAGGTCAAGCCACGCACCAGTACTCTCCTCCTCGACAGAATAGTAGTATATCTCTGAAGTGTCGATAACCGCATAAATATCGAGTTCCGGGTCGTGGATGACGCGTCTGTTCATGTCAATCGCCACGTCCACAAGGTCCTCAAGCGTGAGAATTGAGATATATTGTTTATCTGAGCCCGTCGGAAACTCACCACGCGAAATCCACTCATCGTGGCGCGAATGGATGATACGCGTCCGCAACTTTTCAGGATCTGCCGTTTCAGATATTTTGCCAACAAGCCCGGCCATTCCGATTAAGAGGGCACTCAGACCAAGGAGAGACCCATATTCAAATGGGTTAGGTTGCTGTTGGACAGTTTCACGGCTGAGAGTTGAATGCCTACTAGTATCAGCAAGTTCTCCATCAAGATAATAGGCCCGTCCAGAGATTACAAGGGGCACACTCGCCTCTAACTCACCAGCATACTGATCCACTTCATATGATGCATTCATTCCGATATTCAGATTGAAACGCCCGAAACCTTGGGTTTCAGCCTGAGCCATTCCAAGACGTTGCTGGAGGGTGCTTACATCAACTGGAATTGAAATATTGACCGCACCCGTCGATGTTTGCGTCTGACCGTTCGCAAGCATGGTCGTGTTTCTATAGAATGGGTCACCATTTCGTTGACCTATAATCGAGACGTGGGCCCGATACGAGATTGGAACTTCCTGGGATGGAGGGGCCGATATCTGGACATGGAGCGTCATCTCAGGGGCCGACTGGACGAAATACGTTGATCGGTCATAGATTCGCTCCCCACGCTCGAACATCGTGGAATTCCCCGTCACTAACGCACTGGTCGTTGTTGAGAGGGTGACCCGCTGGACGTTTTGCTCGTTGGTCACAGTTCCTGTCGGTGGGCTGGTGAAAATATACCCCGCACCGAGCAGACCCAACAGTGCCGCAACCAACAGCACGCCAACAATGAGGCGCGTGTTTTGCGTGAAGAATAGCTTAATGCGGTGACTGAGCCCCATCAGCTGTAACAGTTCTTGGCGGTCATGGTGTGAATCTCATCCCTCGCCATCGGATCCAATAACCTCCTTCAGAGGGAGTTTGATAGAGAGCGTGTCGTTCGCGTTATATTTATATCCTCTCGTTGCTACTGGATTTCGACAGATGATCATCCTCACAAGGATTTTATTTCATGAGGTTCCGGCCTTCAGTCCACAAGAATGCTTTTGATGCAGGAGTTAAGTGTTCATACTAACACGGCGGTTTCTACACATGGGACCAGGACGAGATGATTTTCCGGAATCCCCGCCCTCCTCATTTGAAGACTGGCTTGATCAACAAGCCGAGGCAGAGAATCTGCCTCGGGAAGAACTGTTCCAGAAGCTCATCTCCTCCTACTGGACTGTGAATGAAATGTCTGAGATCTGGTCGACGGTTTCTGAGAATCCGAACTCAGTTGATTTCCCGGATAGTGCTTCAACCGATGGGGCGCCCACTCAAGCGGAGTCAGAGACTGGCTCTTCGAACATTTCGAGCGAGAAGATAGCGAATCTGGAAGATCAGGTTGATGAGCTATCAGGACAAGTTGATGACACTTCTGATCGACAAACTGAATTAGAGAAGCAACTCCTCACCCTCGCAGAACGGTTTAGCCAGCTTTCTAATGAGATCGACGATGAATCTCATCCGGATTATGCGGACCTCAACCAACTCGAAGCTCGGATTGACGAGCAGATCGGGCAGATCAATTCTCAGCACTCGGCTCGGTTTGAAGACATCAACGTCCTCTTTCGGCATCTCTTGAACATGGTTGAGTCTTTAGAGAAGGAGCTCTCGCGGGTTCAGACGATTGCTCAAGATGAGAGGGATCGTCGTCGCCGTGAGCAGGCGTTGCTTCAGACGCTGAGCCAGCGTGCAAGGGAGCTGGGCGTTACGTCCGGGATATGCCAGTCGTGTGAATCAGACGTGGATCTCACCTTGCTTGCTCGTCCATATTGCCCAGCCTGCGGCCAAGAGTTCCAAGATCTCACCCAAAAGACCTCGTGGGGCATTTTCTCAAGTACAAAAATCCACACTCAAGACCCACCAGCCGATCTGCAGGAAACTGAGTCGGTCGGTGAGAAAGCGAGTGACGGTGCAAAAATGAAGGGAAGCGAAGGGGGGGCCAAATACAATCGATCAGTCGAGGAACAGAGGGAGCCAGAACCTGAGTCAGGCAGAAAAGACGAAGATTCTTCTGAAGAGGGGGAGTCTCAGTCAGAGCCCAGCGGTAACAACAGCAAGCCTCAGGAGAAGACAACGGATCCCACGCCAGCCCAAGAAAACGGCTCTGACAGGCCTTTTGGTGATATCGACGAGATATTCACAGATGAAGATGAGACGGAATCAGAGGCGCAAGACTCCGATACCAACCCCAAATCCAATTCTGATGACGACGTGTTCAATTGGGAGTGAGGACTAACAGCCACTAGTTGGTAATTCAGTCTGCAGCGTCAATCAACCGAGATAGACCCGCCTTCATCGAATTCTAGCATCTGACCGTAGAGCGAGTCAAATGTCCCCATGACCTCTTTTTCATGTCGGGAGGAATCTATGTGGTAATGGGCAAATGCATCAGCTGCACCCACCCGGCCTTGAAGGACGTGTAAAAACCGAAATATAATCTGATTATTCTCGACAAGTTCAATCAGATCCGATATCGAATGAAAACAGAGCACGGTCCGCGCATCGGACTCGTCCCATCCAGACAGGACACTACTTATTTGCAGACCGAGCCGACGCAGGTCAGTTGGATCGGATATAGTTCTGACTTTGACCGGCCCCTCGTGATCGCTGTCTACACGGCTTCTTCGGTACGTTTCGGCATTGACTACCGTCACTTCCTCAACAGGTGCAGAGAGATACTTTTCGAGTGCCTTCAGTCGCTCAGGGGGCGTGTGGTTGATTGTGACGAGGAGGAGATTAATTGGCTGAGGGTCTCCACCTGAGAGAAGCGCCGCACAGAGGTTGTGCTCTGTCGGGGTGTCAGTAGGCCCGTCAATGAGTATATTTGGATCGCCAGAGACCAGTTCAATTATCGCTTCAACCTTACTGTCAGGCAGCTGGTCCGCTTCAGGGCCTTCAACGATGTCCCATTCAGAAGCATCCTCCACGTGACCGCCTGGATCACTTACAGGCGCATTACCTTGGCGCACTGAATCAGCTAAATCTTCGAGATCGGACGCCTCTGGACCCTCAGTCACCCATTCATCGCGCTGACGGATCCGATCAGCAAGATCTGAAAGCGATGAGTCTACATCGGGGCTTTCAGTCGCCCCCTGCTTCTGAGGGTCAACGGCGTCGTCGTCATCCCCCATTGCGTAACACTACTTGGATTCGATAATGCTGTTCATCTCATTTGTAAGTGACTGTACTTAGCTCGTGATTGCGCAGTAACGCCTTCGCCAGATTGGGGCAAGTCGTAGGGCTTGAAATCCCACCGCTTCTGAAGAAGTGGGCTTACGCTTGCTACGTTTCACCACGTTTCTGGGGGCTGCCATCGTCTTCAACCTAGTCTCGGCCGCCTCAGCCAGTCCCGACCCATAGGTACCAAGCTTACGCAATTCACACCCCTCGGAAAGGGCGGGATTCTCAGCAAGAATCACAATAGGCGCATGAAAATGACCCCAATATTCCAACCAGTAACGGCTATCCCAACCAGCGATAGTCCAATAGGGATTCCAATTCGGTGTGGATGTGGAACGGCTTTCCACAGGAAGTAAAATAATCCGAGTGTACAAATCTTTGTAACATATATGAATCCTGCACCATGCGTCTCGATGAGGAGCGCCGAAATAGGCGCTGCCTCAGTTGCTAACTGCATTCTGAGGCCAATTAGCGTCGTCAGAATATCGCCGAATCCATAGAATAGGATTGGAATTGCCCAGAAGGCCTCATACTGCGAGTGTTCGCCAATCCGGGTCCATGTGGAGGTTGCGATGCCCATTGTTCAGACAAGAGGGGTCATTCGTTGGTCGGATTTAGCGATACTGCGGTAGTAGGACTCCACCTATTGCGGCCGATAGCGGAGGGGACCGTTCTGCGGCAGAGCAAAATTGATGCTCTGTGCGGGCAGGGTGGTTGGGATCTCATACTCGGCCGAACCAATAATATAGAATACTATTAATCACCAACACTATTCCAGTCGCTACTGGAAGCGTCGATTGATTCTTGCCTAGATTTAATCTCCTTGCAAACAACAAATGAATTCGCGAGGAGTGATGTACCGTGGCGAATGAGTGGGAACCAAGAAGTCTTCTCGAAATCCTTGCGGATCCACGAGTACAACAAATCATTGCAAGTCTCAACACTTCCGGACAGTCTGTCAGCCAACTTGTTGATGCATGCTCTGGAAGCGAGTCTTCGATTTATCGTCGGCTCAAAGTGCTTGAGGAGGTTGATCTTGTCTCATCTGAGCCACGAGTAGATTCGAACGGCGACCATTATAGCGTCTATCAGACGAATTGCACAGAGTTCCGGATTAAGATTGCTGAAAATGGGCTACACATTGAGGGAATCGAATCAGATTTTCGTGAGAAGATACGTCTAGAATCACCGGAAAATGATGGTTGAGTGAAGGGTCTCTGAGTGCTCTCAGTCACCGTCAATTGAGTACCTGGGTCACATAGGTTCGAACCTCCAGCGTCGACAGAAGGAAAGTCGGCTGACAAACCCATTGCTTCTGGGGTAGGTATCTGACGCGAGGCCTGAGCGCGTCATCCATCAGGCAGCGTCTGGTCGGTCGTCGGTGCTGGTGAATTTACGACGATTCGTCGTTTGGGACGTCATTTGAGCAGTGTGTACAGACGTCGTTTTGCCAGGGAACAGTCTCCTGGATGACCCGGGTTTCATCGCAGTATGGGCAGTAGCCCTCTCGAGTCCGCGCGTCATCGGGAATATCCATGGTGTGAAGCTATGCCTCGAGATCGCGTGGGGACCTCATTCACAGCAGTGTCACTAGCTGTCAACTCTATAAGGGTATCTTTATGATTCAGAAATAAGTTTAATGAAAGAAACATCCCAATATCGGCGGAGACAGGGGTGTCAAATTTCGATAGGTACACAAACCCCGAATTACCACTTTGGTGTGTGTATCACCGTCAGCGTTTCATCCATGCGCAAGTCGCCTGGATGCTCGGGACCATCCTTGCGCTGGCGACTCTGCAATCGCTGTCACTCGAACTGTTCTTCGTCGTGTCTCTCATTGGATTTCTCGTCATTACCGAGCTCACTGCGCCACTCAATATCCAGCCCCGGTGGCGCCATCGATTAAAATGGATTATCCTCGTCGGGCTACTGGTCTTCGGGTATATCGTTATCCGGCGGATTTTGGCTATTCTCCCTCCGGGTGTCCTGTAATGCAATGGGACTGGTCGTATCCCCGGATTCTCCTGTTCACCCTAGTTGGCGTCGTCGTCGTGACTCTCCTAATTGCTGGTAGCACCTCCTCCGCTGCATTTGGAGCGTATAACTCCGCGTGGGATGGGACTGATGACCTACGGTCAGTCGCCTCTGAAGCGGGGAGTTCGTCGCAGGTCCTTTTAGATACTGCTCCGTATGAAACAGCCCAGCCAGCCAATTCGACTGCACTCGTGATTGCGCCGGTGGATCCGTATGGGGCACAGACGTCTCGGCTTCGGGAGTTTGTTCGTGAGGGGGGCACCCTCGTTATTGCAGATGATGTGGCTAGCATCTCAAATACTCTTCTTGCAGACATTGGTGCCTCAGCCAGAATCAACGGACCGCGATTACGGGACGAGCAACACTACTACAGGTCACCTGCATTGCCGGTCGCAACGAATATGACGAATATGTCGATACTCTCTGGCGTCGACCAGCTCACGCTCAACTATCCGACCACGATCAATCCGAATGGGGCAACTGTCATTGCTCGTTCGAGTGAGTTCTCGTATCTGGACCGTAATGGAAATGAGGAGCTTGACAATACCGAGACGCTGCGAGAACGTCCCATTGTCACTCAGGAATCAGTTGGTGAGGGGACTGTTATTGTGACGAGCGATGCGAGCCTGTTTATCAACTCGATGCTTGGGCAACCAGATAATCGCCGCTTCACCACGAACCTCATCACTGGGAACCACGTTCTGCTTGATTTCTCCCATACCGGCTCGCAACCTCCCCTTATCACACTTCTTCTGACGATTCGAAACTCCGCAATGCTTCGCGTGCTTGCTGGCTTGCTGCTCGTAGGAGCCGTCCTGCTGGGAGCGACGAAACTCTCCCAGCGGTGGCTGGCCGAGGAGACAGCGCCCGCTTCTCAATCTGTTACCCCAGAGGAGCTCGCCTCCGAGATTGCAGCGGAGCATCCCGAGTGGAGTGCATCAAAAGTTCGCCGTGTAGCAACAGGTATTATGCCAAAGGGGGAAAACCAGGGAGGTGATGAGCACGATTGATCCGGCTGCCCTGTACGAGTCCATTCAGGGAGAGGCGTCGGATGTCATTATTGGCAATGAGGATGTCATTGAGGCACTTACTGTCGCCCTTCTATCGAATGGGAATGTGCTGCTCGAGGGGGTTCCGGGAGTTGCGAAAACCACGATGGCCAGCGTATTCGCTAACACGATGGGGTTGTCTGACTCTCGAATCCAAATGACTCCTGACCTCCTCCCTGCGGACATTACGGGTTCCCATATCTATCGCGAGGAGACGAATGAATTTGTCATTCAACGGGGCCCTGTGTTCTCGAATCTCGTGATTGCCGACGAGATCAATCGAGCGACGCCAAAGACACAGAGTGCCCTTCTCGAGGCTATGCAAGAAAAGCAGGTGACTATTGAGGGCGATACACAAAGTCTTCCGACGCCATTCATGGTCGTCGCGACGCAGAATCCAATTGAAATGGAGGGGACCTTCCCCCTCCCCCAGGCCCAGCGAGACCGTTTCCTGTTCAAGTTGACTGTCGAGTTACCTGATCATGACGAGGAGCGATCCCTTCTGGACCGCATCGACACGACGCCGGATCTCATGTCGCAAACTGTTCAGCAGGTCGTGTCCCCCGGTGATATCATGTCCGCACGGGAACAGACGACTGCTGTCCATATTGCAGAACCTGTTCGTGAGTACATTCTAGAGATCGTCGCCGAGTCTCGCGCTCACCCTGCTTTAGAGCATGGGGCCTCTCCACGCGCTACAATCGCATTTGTGACTGCTTCAAAATCACGCGCCCTCATCCATGGCCGAGACTACGTGATTCCTGATGACATCATTTCGTATGCTAAGCCTATTCTCAGACACCGGCTTCTCCTCGGGTCTGAGGCAGACCTCCGCGATGAGTCCGTGAGCGATATCATCGATGATATTCTGGACGCTGTCGAGACACCGAGCGAGGAGCTGAATCTGGCTGGCGGTACTTGACCTACGTGAAAGGCCGCGTTCGTCTCGAAATCCGGTAGGGGGACTAATCGACCCCAACAGGCGCGTATTTCGCAACAAGCGTCTCGTCGTCGAGTGCCTCGGTTTCCATCTGAAGCGGCTCATCAAGCCCAGCTGCAAGCACGACCGCCGCGAACGATGCCGGAGGACAATCCTCACGTGCGGGATCGAATGTGCTGTCGGCGAACTCGAGGATGACCTCTTCCTCATCGTCTCCAATTTCTACATCCACACTCGTCACTAGTTCGAAATCGTCGACGAGACACTCTGTTACCTGGGCGGTGAGCTGCTGGGGCTCAGTTGCGACCTCCCCCGAGAGTGTTTCCCGAAACTCGGGAAAGAGCGTCGCCCCACTCGGTAGCAATGCAACTCCTCGATACCGATCCGACTCAGTAACGAAGAGCCCCGTGAGCTCTTGCTCGGGGGGAAGTTCCCCATTTGCGTGCTGTGGGACATACAGGCGGGCTGGTTCCGGCCCCTCCACGGGAATGAACACCCGACGCTCTGAGAGCTCCAACTCCGCTGTGAGCGCAGCAATGTTCTCCGCAGCTGCCTCCTGAATTCGATCACCCACGAAACGAGCGAGAAAGCGCTCTGGGGTCAGATAATATGTGAGAAGTGCTGCAAATAGCCCTGTCCCAGCTAAGGCGAGTAGCACCGTGCTTGAGCTGGGGAAGATTACTGCGCCGGCGAGGGCGACTAAACCGATGGCAGCAAGACCAGCAGCTGTTCGGTGGTAGGATTGCCGTCTCGAGGCAGCATACAACTGGCGCAGGCGCCGGTTCTCGGCCTCAAGTATCGCCACCCTGTCTGTGGAGGATTCGACCGTTTCTTCCTCTGAGGACTCAACATCGCTCTGCATAATGTCACTCTGCGTTTGGTCCCGGCTCATTGTGCTGCCCCAAGTTTGATCAACTCGTAACGATGCGTGACGTAGTACACGACGGCAAACCCAACAAACAGACTTACTGCGGCCCAATACAGCGGGAGCGAGCGTGCACCAATGAACAGCCCCACAAGCACCATCCCCGCGATCCAGACCCGAATAGTAGTCCCTGAGCGGGGATTCACCAGCATGTTCCCAATTAATAGGAGGCTGGCACTTGCCTCGAAAAGGAGTGCCTCTTCGAAGGTCACTGGCGCCATCCCCGTAGCGCCAACATGTGCGACTCCATAACTAATGAGTGGGGTGCTGTACATGAATGCGACACCCGTCGCAACTGCCCCGAACGCTCCAGCTGTTCCACCCTGAAGGATTAGCACAGCCAGCACAAAAGTAACGCCGAGAGGCGTCACCAGAGTTCGCCATGATCGCATTGTTAGTCACCCATGTGAGCTGTATTGCGCTTCAGAGCGGGCCCCATTGAGCACGGCATCAAGCCTATCGCCCGGGCCGATCTCAAAGACAGCGATCCGAGCATCCGCATTCAACTCCCGACGCAGTTCCTCAAACCGCACATAGCGTTGGTATGTCTGTTCGGGGTCAGTCACTGTGTCGGATTCGAAGAGGATACTCGGTAGTAAAAAGACCATCGTGAAGTCACTGACCTCCAGGGATTGGGCGACAGCCGCTCGGATCTCCTGCGGTTCCCGATCGCTGGTAATGATGAGGCTCCATGGCTGGCCCGCTGTCATCGACCCGCCTTTTGCGATTGCCCCCGCGAGAGAATTACCCGCTCCCGTCTCAAGAGGCTGCTCCCAGTCACGATATGACCGCAGTATGCGATCGAACGAATTCTCACCAGCCACATTCCGGCGGCTTGGTGGACGCGGAAGTATGCGAGAGACCGGACGTGTCGTTGTCGCTTTCTCCTTGCTTCCAAGGCTGCGGAGTCGATCAGCGAGCCGTTGATATCCCGCAGGCGTTGTAGCTCGCCGCTCATGGATGACGGCCTCATCATCCGATATCTCAACGAGTGTGAGTGGATCATTGCTCGCTCGGGCTTCTTGCAGGAGTCCGAGCGCAACTTCCCGGGCGTAGTCAGTCATCTGTCTGCCCTGTGGCCCGAGTCGCATTTCAGCACGATTGTCAACGAACAGGATCGCCGGCCGATCCGCCTCTGCCTCAAATTCGAGGACGTGTGGGGATTGGAGACGTGCTGTGGCACGCCAATTGATGCGATTGGCCGGATCCCCGGGTCTGTACTCCCGGAGCTCCCGTGGTTCGACTCCCCCGCCCTGACGATCGATGCTGTGTTCACCGTAGGCTCGCCCTACCGTTGACCCTCCCTGTCCGACGTGAAGATCATCCGGCTGGGGAGATCTAGCCCGAAAACGCTGGGTCTCGCCCACTGTGAGGCGCTCTTCGAAGAAACCCAGTTGACTCTGCATCTCGAAAATAATCGGTTCGAGATCGAATTCACCCGCTATTTCGGGCACGAAGCGGACTCTATGCTCAAGATAGGGCGATCCAGACTTCAACTCAAATGTCTGAGTTCCATTCACTTCTGAGGTCCCTGCTGGCAAGGGCAGCGTGACAGTCAACTCGGTATCAGCCGGCATTCGCCGCACGATAGTCACGTGGGCCTGAATCTCTTGACCGACTCGAACGTGACGCTGTGAGAGGTTAACTCGTGCTTCGGCATCTGTTTCGGTGATAAACCCCCTGGCGGCCCCCACCTGTCGTGCCAGCAGATACGCCCCAATACCGCCCGCTCCAAGTAGTGGGAATAGCGAGTCGTATGCAATCGCGATCAATGCGAGAACTCCTGCAAGGAGAGCCGCAATCCAGAACCGTGGAGTCGCTCGCATTTAGTGTTTTAAACATTTCACGTCGGTTTCAATCTTTCTGTCCCTTCTCAAATTGCTACTCACGTTGCTTTAGCATCTCCTGTGTGTTGTTTGGGGCTCGATCGTATGGTAGTCTCAAGACTAGAACCCCGCCTTTTGCGCGGGGAGGATGTCAAGGATTTTCCATAGGTCACGTATCTGGATCAACCGGACCTTTGTACTCTGACTTCACTTTCTCCCCATCTCGCCACTGCCAGTAGTAGTAGCGATTGCCATTGATCTCCTTGATCGTGGTCGTCGCTTTACGAGGGACGTTTTCCGGAGGGTCTTCATCACCCTCTGCTCTCTTATTCTCGTTTCTCTCCTCCAAGTGGGCCGTGCGTTCCTTGGACTCCGCGAGATCTCCCGCGAGCCTCGCTACCTCTTGGAGCTGCTCTGGGGTCAGCTTGTTGAGTCTAGTGACAATCTCTGGTGGCAAGATTGCCGGTGGATTCGAAGACTTTTCGCACATCGGTGCCTCACATTAACCAACATGACGCGCGAATACCAAAGTATTGTTGGTTAAGATGGGTGCCTACCTGTAGCGATGTCCAATGGTGATGAGCCGCTGCGCCAGTAGGAGAGCAAGCCTGAGTTTCTCTGGGATGGCATTGTTCTGTCCCGAAAAGATCATTAATTCTGCCACCGCAGGTCGATATGTGACACGTCGGGCCACGCTCCTCGCAGTCTTCCTGTCTCTCCTCTTCGCCGTCCCTGTGGGCGTGGCCGCAACGACAGCAGGACCACAAGCCACTCAGACCACTCAGCCTGCCGATCCAGCGCTTGAACTCGCTGGAGGATCTCCGGGACCAGCCCAACAAGCCAACAATACAACTGGTCGCCACAACAATTCGACTGTTCGACAGCGGAATCCAGCTGAAATCAATGAAGACGGTGATGAAGAAGCTGTTACCTCCAACCTCCAATCTCAGTTAGCACGCCTTCTTCAGGGGAGTACGGTCCAGCTCTCTCAGGGCCAATATGAACAGGCCGACGGGCTTGTTGGCGAGGAATTTGAGGACGCGCTTGGCAAGTTCGTCGATGTGGCAGGCGAGACAGATGAAGGAACTACCCAGCAACTAACAGAGGCACAAGACGCACAGCAGGATCTTGTCGCTGCGATCCAAGAGTTCAATGCCACATACACAAGCTACCAAGAGGCGAGAGCCAACGGCAATGAGTCTCGGGCACGCACGCTAGCCCGGAAACTGCTCCGACTTGAGGACCAGATCTCAGGGCTCACGCGAGACCTCGCCTCTATCCATGCCTTTCTGGAGAACACTAGCGACGTCTCCTTGAATGAATCGACTGAGCGACTGCAAGACCTCAACAACCAAACCGGGGAACAGGCCGCTAACGTACGAGAAACTGAGTTCATCGAAACTCACCTCACAGTCTCCGCGCCGCGGTCTCAAGTCTCCTTTGCGGATCCCATCAAGATTACAGGCCACTTCCAAACAGCGAACGGAAGCACGCTCGCGTCTCAGACAATAGAACTTGCTGTCGGAAACCGTACGACAGAGGTCACAACAAACCAATCGGGCTATTTCACCTTTCAGTACCGGCCGGTGAGGCTGGCGACCGACACTACGAATCTCTCGATTCGCTATTTACCATCGGACACATCGATCTATCTTGGGTCTGAGGCGACACTCCCCATCTCAGTCCAGGCGATCACACCACAGATCGATGTTTCAGTCAATCCGGAGCGTGGTGGATTTGGGGATCGTATCTCCGTGACAGGGACAGTAACGGGAGCGGATACTCCCGTGCCATCAGTGCCGGTCAGCGTCACGATGAACGGGATTCCGATCACCCAAGGGACGACTAATGCGAGCGGGGGAATCAACCTTACTGGTGGGCTCCCGGCCGCTATCCCAACAGGTGCTCAGACGCTGTCAATCAGAGTTGGCACCGCTGGGACGGCAATCAATGCCACTAGGCATACCCAGTCGCTGACTGTCGTCTCGACACCGACTTCCCTCAGTGTCCAGACCGAGCACGTCCAGAACCAGATTGTCCTCTCTGGACGTCTCACCAGCTCTACAGGCACGTCCGTCTCCGATAGCGATGTGGCGATTCTCGTCAATGGGTCACTACGTACGACAGCAACAACCGACGGGAATGGCACATATCAGGCAGTTTTTGCCCCACCAGAGCGCCTCGGAGAGACTGCGACCGTGCGGGTCCGCTACGCTGATTCGGGGTCGAACCTGGAAGCAAGTAGTGCGCAGACACAGATTTCGCTTGTTTCCACACCCTCTGGTAGCGGGTCCGAAGCGGGATTCTTCCCCCTCTCGATTGGCCCGTTCTCGTTCTCTTTCCCTGCCGTGGCGGGTGGCCTCGGAATCGCGGTGGTCGCACTCGGAGTGGTGTGGTGGCGCTCCCGAGATCAGGCGATGCCTACGGAGTCACATCCCTTAGAAGAGGCTGAGACGGCGCTCTCAGATGATAGTCCAGGGATCGCCACTGGACACTCACCCTCGCTTCAGGCCGCGAAGGAACAGTTGTCGGCCGGCCAGGCAGATCAGGCAATCGAGATTGCATACGGAGTGACGCGAGCCGCGTTGGCGCAGTCGGGCATTCCAAACGAAGGGACCCATTGGCAGTTTTTCCGTCGTGTTGCCGATGAGCACCTCTCAGAGGATGCATTCGAGTTACTCACTCGCGCATATGAACAAGCCATCTATAGCCAACAGTCTCCATCGGAAGCTGATGCTGAGCGTGCCCTCACTGCCGCTGGCACTGTGCTTGATACTGCAGGCGACGCCAATCAGCACACGCCCGGCGGAGAGTGAAACGTGCTGGGCAAGGAGTAGGTGCCAGTCAGCCGCCCACGTGAAAGAGAAAGATTCCGACCACGGCACAGGGATATTAGGCGCCACACACCCCGCGTGCGAAGTGAATTCGCCGACAGCGCCGAGATTGATTCTAAACGAAAGGGCGGGATGCGCAGTGTGTTGCCCAATTGCAGCAACAGTATCTCCGAAGTTGGCCTGAACGGAACAATGAAAGAGTGCGCATCCTGTGGGACGGTGTCTGAGAAACCGTTGTAGATGTGGAAACACTCGTGCCCGACATGCGGGGTCACGGGCGTTCACAACTTGAACGCCCGTGAACGATGGTTTTCAGCGCGGATTGGAAGAACTAAGGATGGTTCACTCCGAACCAACGCCTGTGGCGACTGCGAGTGCTACGTCTACAGGCGGAGCAGGCCGAGTACCTCGGCGCTTGACCCCGAAGCGGTTCACTGACGACGGATCGTCACTCATGCAACGCGCAATCGTGGTTGAGTAGGGCGGAGTAGTTCACACCGCCCGCGGATTGGTATCGACGATGCTCGCGAACGCGACATTCTCCTGAACTTGTTCAACTTCGATGGTTGGCTCGTCACCGGGTTCAGCGCCAGGAACGATTACGACGTAGCCACGTTCGACTTTCGCGATACCATCGCCCTGATCGCCGACTGTCTCGATGATCACATCACGGACTTCGCCTTCCTCAACAGGGGCTCCTGAAGGAGAACGGCTTGCCGTCTCACGAGAAGTGGGGCCCTCTGAGTCCTGGTGTACTGACGACTCCATCGAGTCAAGAGATTCCAGAATCGCTACCCGGTACGTTTCATCAGCTGAAACCGCTTCAAAGTCGATTTCACTCGATGGAACCTCCACCATGTACGTCCCATCATCCTCTTTGATTGGTGCACTGAACAGAGAGTGAAGGGTGTTGGGAATTTCGACCATTGAGTTTCTAGTGATCAGTACCCGGGGGACAAGTAACTTAATCACTATGCGTTATCATTAGTTCTAGAAGAACCGAGTTATTGGTGTCGTGTGTTTGCGTCAGTCTGAAACAATCCGTTTCGAACTGCGACGGCGGGTCTCGACGTCGACAACATCGACGGCGTTCGTATCGGGACGACGGTTGCTCTGGTTCTTGAAGATCTGAACGCACAGTAGGACGACTCCTGATTTAACCCCTCGATGTGCAAGCTGTGTGCAGACGCCGAAACGGTTATCACTCTATGTGCAAGATATGCACATAGGATGAGTTCGAGTGACGAGCCTCGGCGCGTCCACTTCCAGTCCCCGGAGTATCTCGTCGATCGGCTGGACGCGATTGCCGACCTCTTTGATACGGATCGGACAGACTTGCTTGTCAAAGCCATGCGGGAATATATCGATGAGACCGCGGACAGCGAGACGTTCCAGGAGCTGGTCGCGACGAAGTACTACGACGACCAGCTCGAGTTCGAGACTGTCAAGCAGCTGGTCGGCGCTGGAACTGCTCAGCGACTGCGGCTGCTCAAGGCAGATCTTGAGGACGAGCCGCTCGATATCGCGGCTCCTGAGGACGTCGATATCTATGGTGGAGACGCGGTGACAGTTGACACGACTGCCGACGAGCGATGACCGAGCGGCGATTACGGACGATCGTCGCTGACACGAGCGCACTGGTCAGTCTGGCCGTACCGCGGGCTGACGACACGTACGACACTGCCACTGAGCCCGATCCGCTCCAGTATCTGCTCACTTCCTGTGACGTGTTCGTACCCCCAGAGGTCGTCACCGAACTCCAGGATCTCACCCAATATCAGGATATCCACGGCGCCGCAGCGACGAACGTACTCGCCGCTCGTGACTTCTACACCGTCGAGAATCCCTACGAGCGGACGGAAACCCCGGACTCGCGGCCAACGTTCGGCCTCGACGACGGCGAAACCGACGGAATCGTTCTTGCGAACGCACGTGACGTTGACGGCTTTCTCACTGACGAGTTCGGCGGGACGAACTTCCCGCTGATTCACGCCGTGCTACAAGGTCCGCGGATCGTGCCGACACCGCGGCTCACCAGTGAGTACGCCCGAAACGGCCATCTGACCGACGAAGAGGCGCGGACGCTGCTTTCCGTGATCAGTCCGCATCGAAGCTGGGACACCAGTCCGTACGTCGCCCAAGTCCGAGAAGGCCTCGAGGAATAACTCGGTGCAACACCAGTCGGAAACCTCGCTCTTTATCCTGAGTTTGTAGTGACCTGCCCGTTTTCGGTGACGTACCCGGAGAGGTTTTTACCATCTATTGTCAGTTCAAAATGGATAGGGCCGGCGCTGTTATCAGTCGCTGTCATCTCTGAACCATCTCCGAAGAACGGATTTTCCCAGATGTGGTTGTCGCGAAGTGAGTGGCCGTGGCGTTGGCAAAAGGCAGCGACTTCCGGGTTTATGAACAAGCAAAAGTCGATCGGCCCCACGATCTGTGCCCCACATGAATCACAGGCGGCTTCGAACACGGGGCGGGCAGGTTTGTTTTCATTAATCTGAGGAGAAATAGGATCATAACATTCCGGGCAGACACCGGCGACGGCCTGTTCGATCGCTTGGAAAGCCAGTAGTTCGGCGAGATTGACGACCTCAGGCAGGCTCGTCCTCGCAGTGGCGTTCGGCGGGACTCCCCACGTGAACAGAACGTGGTCGTTAGCACAGGAGACAGAGCACCGGCCATCCTCATACTTCGCTACTGCTGAACGGTCACACGCCGGGCAATCACTCTCGAGTTCGATCGGCCCCATGACCAACTCGTCAGTGTAGGTTCCCGAGATGATGGCGCCGACGATTTTGAGACCTGCGTGGGTGAGTTTGTATCCGGAGCTTGTCTTTTCGACGAACAACCCCTCGAGCTTCTTGAGGTGGTAGCGAAACCGTCCCGAGTCCTCGACTTCGACCAGTTTGCGCAACTCAGCGAATCCGAGTGTATTGTCACCAACCTGTCGGTGGTGTTCAGAGAGTTCTCTGAGTATGTTCACCCGAAGCTGGTCGCTCAACGCTGAAAACGCTTCAGAAGGGGAGGAGTGTCGAACAGTTTGGCTAGCCGCATCCGGTGAATTCGGCTGGTCCCCCCTTAGTTCTCGCTCGTCTGAGCCGGTCACACAACCGACAATGTGGCCTCCAGTGACCATAAAATCCGTTGCCGTCGATAGAAGAGAAGTACTGTCAGGAGGCGTTGTCGGAAAACCTGTCGGTGTTGGTGCGTTTACTTTCTCGAAACAAGCTCTCGAACAGGACGTCGATGTCAATCGAAGTCATCCCCATGCCGAATATACCGAGCGCCATCAGGAATGGATATCCGGTAACGAGTGCAGTAACTGACGGGAGAACGCCGAGCGCCACTCCTGGCATTGCAACGCCGAGTGCGTACGCTCGTTTTGAGATCGGAACTTCAGGATACACGTAAAACTGGATCGGGTCACGAGTACCTGACGGGTTCACAGCGATTTTTGCCTTGATTTCGTCCCAAGTCAGCCCTCCGAAGGTCATGAATGAGATCGCGTGGATTCCTTCGTGAACAGCGACAAGTACCCCCATCACGACGAACTGAAGGACAACGGCGTAGGCGCCGAGCACGTCTCCGTACGACAGCAATTGGTCGAGGCTGTAGAGGAAAACATAGCTCCCTGCCAGCATTGCGGCACTCCCCCACGAGAGAATGATCGAAAGGGGAGTGACACTACCGTCAGTCGGGGGAACTGATTCGGTGTCCGTCATAGTCCGTGGATCAGCAGCGAGTTCCGTTCTCTCCCCGTGATCCTTGCGACGAGGACGCAGTAGCAGCAAACACGGTCGCAAGTACAGCCACCATGAGCGGTTCGATACCAAGCAGTGGTTTGCCAACCAGAGCAAGGCCGATACACATCATAGTTAATGTCCACAACGCGATAGACACGGTATTCTGGCGGTGCAGCCAGTTTTCGAGTGCCATACCAGATACAGACCGAGAGATACCTTAGTCATTTGGCGAAATAATCTTCAGGAAATTCCCTATCTTATGACAGCGAGAGAACCCCGCCGTTCACGGCGGGCGTGAACCGCGTCACTTGACTATGTGATCCATCAGTCGATAGCAACTTGGATATTCCAATGCTAATCCAACCACTAAGTCGGTTTGCCTACAATGGCTATGTATGGCGATTGAGGTTACTCGAACGTACGTTGGTTCAATCCAGAACCAGCGACAAATCAGCGGTGACCTCAATTCGCTCGGAAAAACCGCCTCAAAAATCTGGAACGTCGCACGATGGACAGCCGACCGAATTTGGGACGCAACAGATACAATCCCAGACGAGGGCGTGCTGAAATCGTACATGAAGAACCGTGAGTGCTGGAAAGATTTGAACGCACAATCCAGTCAGAAAGTCATCGAAGAACTTTCTGACGCTTTCCAGTCATGGTTTGACCTACGACACAAAGACGACGAGGCGAATCCGCCCGGCTACCGCAAAGACGGCGATACCCGACCGCGAAGCACGGTCACGTTCAAAGCAGACGGCTTCAAACACGATCCCGAAAACAACCGTGTCCGACTCAGCAAAGGCTCGAACCTCAAAGAACACTGGTCGGACTTCACCCTCTGCAAGTACCAGACGCGCCCCGACGTTGATCTCTCGGAAGTCAATCGAGTGCAGAACCTCCGCACCGTTTGGAACGGTGACGAGTGGGAACTACACTTCGTCTGCAAAGTCGAACTCGAAACTACTGACGCGGCAGGTGACGGCGTGGCTGGAATTGATCTTGGCATCACAAACATCGCCACGGTCGCATTCCCCGACGAGTACGTTCTGTACCCTGGCAACTCGCTCAAACAAGACAAGCACTACTTCACCCGAGAAGAGTACGATACTGAGGGTGAGAACGGCCCATCGGAGACGTCGATGCGGGCACGTCGGAAACTGGCTTCCCGCGAGACGCACTTCTACCACACACTCACAGACGCCATCATCACGGAGTGTGTCGAACGCGGTGTTGGTACGCTTGCGGTGAGTTGGCCGGAAGACGTGCGAGAGTCTGATTGGGGCAAGACTGGGAACAAGAAACTGCACTCGTGGGCGTTCGACCGCATTTACCAGTACCTCGAATACAAAGGCGAGATACGTGGTGTCGAAGTGCTGAAAGAGAACGAGTGGAACACGTCAAAAACGTGTTCACGGTGTGGGGACAACACGACGTCGAACCGTGTCGAGCGCGGGTTGTACGTCTGTTCGTCGTGTGAGTTGGTTGGGAACGCGGATTGTAACGGGGCGGAGAATATGCGGCAGAAGATAACTCCGAGTCCTCATGGCGAGGATAGGAGTAACGGCTGTGTGGCACAGCCCTCGGTACACCTGTTCGACCGCGAGAGCGGGTCGTTCACTACGAAAGAACAGGTTGTATCGTAGACCGGCAAATATCCCACCTTCGGTACGGGAAGCCTCGCCGTTTACAGCGAGGAGGATGTCACCCACTTTCTATGGCCGATGAGGCCGGCGATTTCTGCCATGACCCAGCAAGAGATTCTCCCATTTCACTGTTCACACGTAACCAAACACGACCGGTACTGGTCGCTGTCTCAAGATGACAACTCCTCACCAACCGAAACACGTAGTGGTCCGGCCCAGGTGACGGGTCCTCACTTGGGTACATAGACGAGGGGTTCGTACCGGTTGGCACCGTATGGGTCAGTACCATCAGCCACGGCGAACACGCTCTGGGGCCAGGTTCCCAGCAGGTCGTGGATGCGTTCGTACGACAGCAGGGTCTCCCCTTCAATGACAAGTTCGAACCGATCAGCGAACGTCTCGGCGCTCCACGTAGTGTCTTCACCGAGGTACTCGTCGGGCGATTCCGCGATGCAACTGTAGTGGGCCTGCGCAAACGCATTGTGATACTGGATGATGAGGTAGCCACCCGGTGCCACCGCGTCGTAGAGCGCCTCTAGCGCGGCCTCGATATCTTCGACATAGCAGAGCGTGAACAGGCAGGTGACGACGTCGAACTGCGGCCCAGGATCGAACGCGGGCAAGACTGTTTGCTCGAATCTGAGGTCCCGGCTGGCCTCGCGCGCACGATCGCGGTTTGCCTCGAGGACCGCTTCAGCGGAATCATATCCGACCACGGTCGCATCGGGGTAGCAGTCGGCGACTTCGAACACCAGGTCTCTGGGACCACAGCCCACGTCGGCGTACGCGTCCGGTCCGTTCGGTAGTTTCGCCTCGAGGAACTCGACGAACGGTTCCAGTACCAAGTCCGCGCTCGGACTTGTGTCCTCGCGTGTTCCCTCATCGGCCTCCGCCCAGTACTCGTCCCAGTCTATTGTCTTTGTGTACGGGTTCCCTTTCATTTCTATCACTCGAGAGTTCCGTCCCACCGGTGGCTGACCGGCTGGGTATCCGGTAGGCCCAGTGTGGCTCTTAGTTGCCACCGCTGCCGGACATATTTATCAAATAGATATAAATTATTATATTCTCACTATTTCGAACGGGGTGGTGATATATTTTGGGGGGAACAGAGGCCGATGCACCCACTCAATAACGTCACGGCCAATCAGATAGGAGCATCCACACGAGGCGGGCCACACTGTGTCCGTAGCTGATGTGGTGTCAGCCCACCGAACCGGGCATACCGTTCCCACCGTCTCCTTGTTCGACTGTCACGGTGTGATAAAAGGGTCCAATCTGAAACCGCCCGGTGATCAAATTCTCAGACACTCAGAGCCCCGCTGTGTAGATTCGTCAGTGTTCGTTTTGCGACGAGTGTTCGGACAAATGCCTGACCAATGCATCAGTCACTTCCTCACGCTCATGATGGACCCAATGCGATGTGTCAGGAAACATCTGCAGCTCACCGTTCTCACAGTACCCGACGCTTTTTTCGGCCATTGCGGGGAGAAGGGCGATGTCGCCTTCTCCCCAACAAATCAGCGTCGGCTGTGTGACGGTGTCGCGTGGTGGACCGTCCGAACGACGGAATCCACGATACCAATTAATTCTGGGTGTGATTCCAGTGTGGGTCCAGGCTGCCTTGTACCGGGAGATCGTCTCTTCGTCGAACGTGCCAGGGTTAGACGTTATTTTGAGCGAATCCACCATATTCGCCATATCGTTTCGAGCCAACATCCATTCGGGGAGCTTTGGGACCTGATAGAACCAGACGTACCAACTCCGTGCGATCTGCTGGGGACTGGATCGTAACGTCTCCCGATACACAGTCGGATGTGGGACGTTGAGTATCCCAAGTCGATCGACCATATTGGGGTGACGGAGTGCAACGTCCCAAGCAACAAACCCGCCGAAGTCGTGCCCAACGACGTGGGCCGATTCCCGTCCCTCACTGTGGATCACTTCACGCACGTCAGAGACGAGTTCCGATTGTCGATAAGCATCGATCCCAGTGGGTGCTTCGCTCAGGTTACTTCCCCGTTGGTCGGGGACGACCACGCGGAAATCGGCCTCGACGAGCGCACGGATCTGATCGCGCCAGCCGTACCAGAAATCGGGATGGCCGTGCAGGAGGACCACCAGTGGTGCGTCGGGGTCGCCGGCGGCGACGACGTGCAATCGCAGGCCGTTGATGTCGCGGTAGGTGGATTCAACATCGTGATCGGGGAGTAACGATGCATCAGTGTCAGTGACCGTCTCTGTAGTCGTGGGTGGTTTCGGTACCGACATCGTGGTTCCCGTGGGTGGAAATACGGGAGAGAAAGAAATACGAGAACTGCCCCACCGATGTGGTTCCTTTTGAACCATCGACCGCAGCCGTGTTCTGATCGGAATTACGTCGTCGGCACGGCCAGTGACGGTGAGCAGGTGTCAGTGAGCAAGTGTCAGTGAACGAGTTCGGTGAACACACGTTCTTCGGCTTTCCGAAGATGCTCTCCGACCGTTCCGGGAGAAACACCGACAACCTCGCCGATATCTTCGAGAGACGCTTGCCGAGGTTCACTATAGTACCCGAGCTCAACTGCTGCCTCAAGTACTTCTTCTTGCCTCGATGTAACCATCCTCGTCAGCGATGATTTGTCCGCTTTATAATCCCCCGTCTCAAGAACCTCGAACGAGAGTTGACTCATTTCATCAGCATGGTCGTACAGTTTGCTGAATGTTTCGTCAGCTCCTATGTATGTGAGTTTAAGCTGGTTATCGGACGTGAAGTAGATCGGTGTCTCGATTACGAGAAGCGATCCCCGTTGCAGTTCGAGCGATCGACGGACTTCTTCCGTCGGTTCAAATTGACTCACAGCCATCCATTGGTCAGCTCCAGCGGTCAGATAACTGATGACATACGGGGACTCCTCCATGATCTGTGTGTAGCGATCCTTACTGCCGCTCGCCTCGGCAAATAGGAGGACAGTATCATCATCAAGTAACTCGATATGATGAATCGCCTTCCGATTGATAGACGGGTCATCTGCAAGTTCTTCCCCGAGTGGATGGAATGCCTGCCCTCCATCTGGTTCGACTAATACTGTGAGATATCGCATACAAGAGCTAGGCGTGCGCTGAGATAATCAATGTCAGCTTGTGCCACTTAAACCCCACCACGAATGAGGCAGCGTGCCTACTGAACTACACCCCAAATTGATAGCCTGAGAGCAATGCTCCAATCGATCGCAATCGAATGGCTTGCGGCCGGGGGTATCGTTACCGCAGCAGGTATTCTCGTCAAGTACTTCCAATGGACGTTCCTTCTGGCGGGATACGACGGTCAATCGGCAGTACCCGATGACGTGATCGCGGAAATAGCAGGGAACACAATATTCCGGGTCGGCCTTGCCTTGATTGTATTCGGCGGTCTCGCATCGGTTACCAAACCACCAACCTACCTCTCGACCATTTTCGAAGTTGTCATCGCGGTCGCAGTGATCCGGATGATATACAAGCTGAACACCTATACGCCGACCAAGTCCTGACGAGAATTCGTCTCCCAGAGGCAGTCCCTCCAACCGATTGGGATCCCACTTCTCGTCACGACGACGGACTGAGTCAGCTTCGGGTCAGATGACGGTGAGAAGACCGGGACCACAGAAACTACTGCAACCGAGCGACCGACGGAGACCTAACCTCCGACCGACGAACCGACATCCCCCGTGACAGAACCACCGACGGCAAAATCGGTCGCACGGTCTGTAATCGAGTACCTGTGCTTATTGAATCCGCCGACTGCGTAAGGATCACTGCTTGAGAGCCTGTTCGATGTTGTAAACGGCGGCAGTCAAGACGAGCTCGCGGAACTCTCAATACCGAACGCTCGGCCCGACAGCGGCTCCGAATCGGCGTTTGATGGCCGAGAAGGCGGTTTCGGCCATCCAACGCTGGCCGTAGAGCTCGCTGTCCAACCGTGCGTTGTGGGCGTGATCGTGACGGGCGAACAGCCCGTGTCGGATGAATTCCTATACCTGCCGAACACGTGGTCTCCCGACTGGTTCTCGGACATCGTGTGGCCCAACGATTAAGGCGTGTCAACGCTAACGTTGACGTAGCGATGGCAACGGCTGATGAGCAGATTCGAGTGAGCGACCGGGTGAAGCGGGAACTCGACCGCCTCCAACGAGAGGGAGAGAGCTACAACGATGTTCTGGAGCGTGTCCTCGACGAGGACGACGCCGGCGACTTCTACGACGGGTTCGGGCGCTGGTCTGACGAAGACGCCAAGCGCGTCCGTGAAGGGCGTCGCAAGTCAAATGAGAAGCGGAAAAAGCGGATGCAAGAGCGGGCTGAGGACGCTGCATGAAGGTCCTCGACGCAACGTTTCTCATCGACTATCTGGACGGCGTGGAAGCGACGAAGCAGTTCTACGAGGCGAGTGGCGGTGAGAACGAACGATGGGTGATGCCCGTCCCGGCGTACGCCGAGGCACTCGTCGGCGAGGGAAACCTGCTGAACGGTAATGTCGCCGGTGCTCGGGCCGACCTCTCGTGGGGTGCCAAGCACGCGGTAGACGAGGTAACAGCCGTGTCGGCAGGAGAGATCGCGGACGAGGTCGCCCCTAGAGGGCCGTACCTTGACGGCCTTGACGGACTGATCGCGGCGGTCGGGCGCGAGCTGGACGCGCCGGTGGTCTCCGACGACGCCGACCTCACTCACGAGGCGACTAAGCAGGTCGTTGACGTCGAAGAGTACAGACAATGAGGGACTTCGGTACGTACAGTGCTCGTAGAGCGGCCCTTTCTGAATCGTCCCTGCGTGACATCCTCCACGCCGTGAACGGCGCGGCTTCCCACGCATGGAGAATACCAGCTAAGTTTCGCTGTTGCTGGCAGAGGGTTCCGACCCGTGGAAAGCCGAGAGAGTTATTTGCGAGTGTTTCCCACTCGTCTCTCGGTGGGTCATGGTGCTGTCACAGGCACTCCCATCCCGAGGCGAGTCATTGCCTGCCGATTTCAGCGGCACGCTCTCTCCCCACGGGTCAGCCCGTTGTGCAACGTTAATTGCGCCGTTTATGTCGCCCTGAAACTCCGAGACATGGCACTCGTCGTTGGTACACCGGAACGTGGCTTGTGCAGCTCTGTTCCCGATGTGGCCGCAAGCATGGCACGTCTGGCTTGTGTACTCCGGTTGGACGTACTCGACAGGGATACCAGTCTCTCGTGCCTTGTCCCCAACGCGACCCTGTAGCCGAGCGAATGCCCACGCGTGAAGCCGTCGGTTCATGTACGAACCGTAGTCCAACAGTTCGCGGATGTACGTCAGATTCTCCATCACGAGTACCGGATTCTCGAATTGTCGGGCGTACTCGACGGCCTGCCGAGACGCTTTCTCCACGATGTCGGTGAGCGCGTTCTGGTAGTGGTCGAATCGCTCGTTTATCCGCCACTCGGCGGCATCACGCTCTTGGAGTCGTTTCAGGGTCGTATGCATCTCTTTGCGAAGATGCTTCGCACGGCTCCCGTCACACACGAATGGGCCAGTTGGTGAACCGTCCTTGAGGGCACAGCCCGTTATCAGGGCGGTTTCACCAATATCTAGACCGATGTGCGTCACGTCGTCGCCGTCCGTCGTATAGTCGGGTTCTTCGACCGGAAATTCGACGGTGACGTGTAGCGCCCACGATGTGTGATGCTCGTCGAGGCGGTCGACATGGGCCTGCTGACGATGCTTCCGAGCCGCATCTTCAGCTTCGGCGAGGCCATCCGACTCGATCACGCTATACTCTTGGTCGGTCGCGATGTCGGCAGCGGATCGTAGCGTGTCGATCACCGTATGGGCGTTTTCAGCAGCCCGATCAGTGATCTCGATGAGCGTGGATTCATCTACGGTACCAGCCCGGAGGCCGGCATACGCACGGTCACGGAGGTGTCGGCCAACTCGTCGAGACTGTACAGCACAAACTCGATGCTTTGCCCACTCCGGAGACGAGACGCGATCCGTGGGTCGACCTCGGCAAAGAATTCATCGTCTCGAATTGGGACGCAGATAATCGCGACGGTCTCCATCCGGAGGAGTTCGTACACGACGCCGGGATCATGGAGCTGGTCAACCTCATCGAGGATCAACACTAGCGGTCGGTCCTGGACGTCCTCGCGAAGACGGTCATACGTCTGTTGCAGTCGCTTGTTTCTGTACGCCGGCTGCACCACCCACAGCATCCAACACCCGAGTACAAGACTTCGTACCGACTCCGTGCGTTCCAGCAGTTCACGCGCGCGGTTTGATCGGTTGTCTGATCGGCGATACGCCCTCACATACCGTCCGTGCGTCCGTCGTCTTCCCGGCATCGGAGCCGCCATGGCAGAAGACCGGCTCGACGCCGCCAGCGTACGTCACGCGACGGACCGTATTGGCGATGACCGTCATCTCGGTATTCCGGTGGCGAGTAGTGTCGGGGAGGTGGCCGGTATCAAAGACCGTCTGGTCCCGGAACATACTCCGACTGTCGAGTGCTGGTATCTCACGGCCGCGACTCATCACCAAGAGTGGGGCACTCCCCGACATGCCCTCCAGGCGGGTGTTCGTTGTTTCTGTCCGGGAAGTAGTAGCCACTCCCAATCGAACCTGGTTCCAGCGCGGTACAATTAGGCGTCAAACGGGACTCGCCGTCCTGAGTCCGAGAATCACCACGACAGCAATCGCTACCCGGGTTGTGACGCCAAAAATGGGGTCGCACTGCGAGTCGAGATGACCGCTAGGGGCGGTCAGTCCTTAGGTCGTTAGTTGTCGCGGCGGAGCGCGATCAGGGCGGCAGCCACGATGGCCACCAGGGCAAGACCGGCCGTGAAGCCGGGCGTGCCACCGGACTCGCCACCGTCGTCCGTCTCAGTGGCGGTCGCCGTCTCGGTCTCCGTCGCGGTTTCCGTCGCCGTCTCCGTGGCCGTCGCCGTTTCCGTCGCCGTCTCCGTGGCCGTCTCCGTCTCGGTGACGGTCTCGGTCTCGGTCACGGTTTCGGTCTCGGTGACGGTCTGGGTCTGGGTCGGGACGGTGATGGTCGCGGAGTCCGTCACGGCGCTGCCGTCAGCCATGTACGGGTTGTCCGCCTCGGGGAACTCGTAGTTCTGGTCACCGTCGTCCATGTGCAGCATCGCGGTCAGCTCAGTCGTCGAGCTGAACTCCTCGTCCAGCGCAACGTTGAACGGACCGCTCGTGCCTGCGGCGAGGTACTGCGTGTTACCCACGACGTTACCGTCGGCGTCGTGAATCACCACGTAGCCACCCTCCGGCAGGGTCGCGGACTGCACGGTCACGACCTGGAACGCGCCGGACTTCGACGCATCGTCGAAGGTCACGGCGGGCTCGACGGACTCGACAACGCTGCCGTCCATTTCAGCGACCGGGTTCAGGCTCGAGGGCCCGTTGTCCAGCCGCGACGTGATCGTCAGGCTCGTGCCGGGGCTCAGATCGCTGGTGTTGAACTCGAAGGTAACCGCGGTCGAGCCAGCCTCGCGAGCCGAGGAGTTCTCCTGGAAGTACGGGTCGCCAGTGGTCGTGGACTTCACGCGCGTCGTGAAGCTCGTACCGGGCGCCCAGTTCGTCTCCAGGTCGATCTCGGTGGATTCCGAGGGCGAAATCAGCAGCTCGTTGCCGCTGACCGCGAAGCGCGCGAACGCCTCTTTCACCGAGTAGCTCTTGTTCTGCATGCTGTCGGAGGCCGTCAGCTGGCCACTGTCCGCGACAGCCAGCGAGGTGCGGTACTTGTCGTCGACCGCGACGTCGTTACCGGTGCTGTACTCGTCCGTACGACTGTACTCCGCGTCCTCGACGTCGATGACGAGGAACACGGTGTTGTTGCCGTTCGCGGTGAGGACGGACAGACCGCCGCTGTCCTCAGTCGCGTTGTAGTTCAGGCGCTTCGGGTCGAGGTTCGGACCGGGGTTGGTCTGAACCGCCGACAGTGCGAGCTCCGTGGGCAGGTCGCCCGCGTCGCCCGAAAGATTCGCGAGCTCATCGAGGCGTTCGTAGGTGCTGCCGTCAGCAACCTCCCACGCGCCCTCGAGCGCGTTCACGTTGAGTTCCTGCACGAGCACGTCGCTCGTGTCAGAGCCAGCGTCGAACGTGATGGAGTTCGTCTCGGTCAGCGTGCCCTCCTCGATCATCGTCTCGAGGTCGGACGGGCTCTCGATGTCGCTCTCCATGCTGTGCGGCGCGGTCCACAGCGTCTGGGACTCGGTCGTCGTGTCCCGCGGGACGATGTTCACCGAGCCGACAGAGTCGGGGTCGTCCTGCGTTTCGGTGTAGCTCTCGGCACCGCTCGCCGTCGCCAGCGAGTACGTGCCGACAGCCAGTGCGTTGTCGAGGTCCTCACCGTTCGAGCCGGCGTAGTCCACGCTCAGCGTGTCCTCGCCCTGCGCGAACGCCGTGTCCGAGACGCTGATGTCGTCGTCCCACGCACCCGCAGCGTACGTGTTGAACATGACGGTGACCTCGCCGTCACCGTTCTCGTCGGTCACGGTGATGTTGGCCTGCCAGTTCTGGTCGCTCGCCATCTCGTTGCCGATGACCAGCGACCCTTCGTTCTGGGTCTCCTGCAGTTCGAGCGTGATCGGGATGATCGAACCCCGCTCACCCTCGACGCCAGTCTTCTCGAGGACCACGTTACCCGTGACCTCGACTTCCTCTTCGACGGTCACAGTCTGGGTTGTGACCGTCACGCCGGAGTCCTGATCTGTGACTTCCACGTAGTAGTCGCCCAAGTCGAGGCCGCTCGTGTCGAAGGAGTCGTCACCGCTGCCGGTGCCGCTCAGGGTCACCGTGTGCGTGTCACCGACCTGCTCGTCGTCAGAGTTGTACAGCTTCACGTCCACGACGCTGCCACCGACCTTCGACGAGATGTCGACCTCGATCGGATCGCCCTTCGTCACGTTGCTGTCCTCGTTCGTGATCTCCGCCGACAGATCGAGGGTCGTCACCTCGAAGTACTGCGTGTCGTCGTCGATCTCGATCGAGTAGGTACCCGCGTCGAGTTCGCTCGTGTCGTACGCGAGCACCGTGCTGCCGGCGCCCATGTTGCCGCTAAGCAGGAACGTCCCGTCAGCGGTTTCGAGGTCGAACGGCGGGTCCACGACGTCGCCGGTAGAGTCGGCGGCGAAGGCGAGGACTTCACCTTGGTAGACGCGCGTCGCGTTCTCCTCGGTGTCGCTCGCCTCGGTGATGGTCTGGGATGTCTCGGTCACGTCGACCTGCGTCGTGTCCTCGGAGAGGCTGACGCCCTTCTGGTTCTGGACGTCGGACGTGAGCTTGACCGTGACGTTCGACGTCGCAGCCGGGTTCATGCTCAGCCCGTTGAGGATGACGCCGCGGTTGTTCTCAGTTTCGTGAATGCCGCTGATCGTCTTCTCCTCGCCGTTCACGAACAGCGTCACGTTGTCCGTGGTCAGCGAGTTGAGGTCCATCGCCTGACTGAACGTCAGTTCGACCTCGCTGTGGGCGTCAGTGTCGGTCAGGCCGGAACTGTCGTTGAACTCCACGGCGGTGGAGACCTTCGGTCGGGGACTCGACGTGAACGCGACCTGGTCGTCGGCAGCGAGGTTCCCGGGGTCACCGGACGTGTCCCGGATGTCGTGGTTGGACGCGAGGCTGATGTGGTCGTTTGCGATGTCGCCAGAGGTCAGCGCGCTCCCGAGCTGCACCCGGAAGTGCTGACCGCTGGACTGGTTCACAGAGCCGCCGATGCTGCTGACGCCGGCGCTGTTGTTGTCGTGGTACTGGAAGTCGCTCGCGCCGACGTTCTCGACCGTCTGGTTGAACGTCACGACGGCGAAGGACTCGCCGGCCGTGCCGGTCACCGACTGGATACCGGGCGCGTCAGCATCGAGATTCAGGAGACCGGGGTTGGTGGTCTCCTGCTCGTTCGAGGGGCCGCTGAAGACCTCGTAGGTGCTGGAGCCGGTCGTCTCGGGGAGCAGCGTCACGGTGCTGTTGAACTCGTAGGACGTGTTCGAGGCGCTGTCGGTCAGCGTGACCTTCACGTCGATGGTCCCCATTGTGCCGTCGCTGAGGACGAGTTCTTCGTCGTTGTTGTTGTTCGAGTCCCATGGCTCCCCCTCGTTGCCGTTTGAGAAGTTCCCCGTCGACGACGAGAAGTCCTCGAAGAAAATGGAGGACGCATCGTCGACAGAGTCGTTGGTCACGAGGGTCGTCCCGTCGTGAATTAGTTGGACCTGCTGAATGTCGCCGGCCGTGATGTCGCCGGCGGTCTTGGTCAGCGTGACGTTGTCGACGGCGGTCTCGTTTCCATTGCCGCCGAGGGTGTCAGTTAGCGTGAAATTCTGTGCTATTCCGGACGACCCAGGAGCCACATTGACCTCGTTCGTGGCAGATTCCAAGGTCGTACCGCTGGTTGCCGCAGCGCTACCACTCAGCGCGACGGTACCCGCCACCACGGAGAGTACCATCAGCGCAGCGAGCAGTATGCCGCGAACTTTGTCGTTTTTGGTTGTCATGGTTTGTTGAATCAGCTTCGACGAGCCGACACCGTGCGCGACTGCACGGCACTCGTCAGGGTAGGGGTACCAACATGTACACGACTACCCCATAAAAAGAACGAACCTACACGGTTAGGAAATCTCGGTGTCCCCCAGTACCGTGTGCCGGTTTACCGTGGACCGAGGTCGTCGCCGACCGGGCCGAAACGCGGCGCCGGGGCGTTACTCCAGGTCGGGAATGTCGGCGGCCGCGGCGCCCCAGTTGCGGGCGTGCTTCGTGCGCTCGTCGACGGCAGCCACGTCCATCGGCTCGCCGCGCGCCTGCAGGGCTTCGAGGGCGGCCATCACGGCCGGCACGGTCGAGTAGTAGGTGATGTCCTCCTCGACGGCGGTCTGGAGCGTCTCGCGGTCGCGGGTGATCACCAGATCGATCTCGCCGTCGCGGATCGCCTGCGGCACGTCGTCGTAGTCCTCGGAGCGGCGCACGTCGTAGAACTGCGCGAAGGCGTCGCGGTCGGCGTCGAGGTCGATGACGGCCGTACCGCTCTCGGGGAGCGTCGCACCCGCGGCCTGCTGTGCTTTCCAGTAGGCCTTCCCGAAGGTCGTCGCGGTGCCCATGACCTCGCCCGTCGACTTCATCTCCGGGCCGAGGCGCGGGTCCGATCCCGGCAGGCGGTCGAAGGGCAGGACGACCTCCTTGACGCTGATCTTCTCGGGGATCTGCTCGCGGGCGTCGAGGCTCGCCAGCGTCTCGCCGGCCATGACCTTCGCCGCGAGCTTCGCGATCGGGACGCCCGTCGCCTTCGAGACGAAGGGCACCGTGCGCGAGGAGCGGGGGTTCGCTTCGAGCACGTACACCTCGCCGTCCTGCACGGCGAGCTGGACGTTGAGCAGGCCCACCGTGTCGAGGGCCGTCGCCACGTCCTCCACGACCTCGCGGACGCGCGTGAGGGCGTCGCCGTCGAGCGAGCGGGGCGGGATCATGCAGGCGGAGTCGCCGGAGTGGACGCCCGCGCTCTCGACGTGCTCCATGATGCCGCCGATGAGGACGTCCTCGCCGTCGGAGACGGCGTCCACGTCCAGTTCCACGGCGTCTTCGAGGAACTGGTCGACGAGGATCGGCTGGTCCGGGGAGACGCGGACCGCCTCCTCGATGTACTCCTCGAGTTCGTCGTCGTCGTGGACGATCTCCATCGCGCGGCCGCCCAGCACGTAGGAGGGGCGCACCAGCACGGGGTAGCCGATGTCGTGTGCGAGGTCGAGGGCCTCCTCGCGGCTCTTCGCGGTGCCGCCCTCGGGCTTGGCGATGCCGAGGTCGTCGAGCAGGCGGTTGAAGCGGTCGCGGTCCTCCGCGAGGTCCATCGCCTCGACGGTCGAGCCCATGATCTCGCAGTCGAGGCCGCGGCGCTGGATCTCCGTCTGGAGGGGCTTGCCGATGTTGACGGAGGTCTGGCCGCCGAACTGGACCATCACGCCGTCGGCGCCCGTCGCCTCCACCACGTCGGCGACTTCCTCGGCTGTGATCGGGTCGAAGAACAGGCCATCACTGGTGTCGTAGTCGGTCGAGACCGTCTCGGGGTTGTTGTTGACGACGTGGGCGTCGATGCCCATCTCGCGGAGGGCGCGCACCGCGTGGACGGTGCAGTAGTCGAACTCGACGCCCTGCCCGATGCGGATCGGGCCGCCGCCGACGATGACGACGCTCTCGGCGTCGGGGTTGACCTGCACCTCGTCCGTCGCGGCGCGGGTCGACCCGTAGCGGGAGCCACGCGCCGAGTAGTAGTACGGCGTCGTCGCGCGGAACTCGCCCGCGCAGGTGTCGACCTGCTTGAACGTGCGCTCCGGGGCCACGTCCTCGACGTCGCCCACGTCGACGGTGCCCTCGCCGGCGCCGTAGGCGGTGCTCTGGCCGGACGTGTGACGCCCGGTGGCCTCCTCGGCGTTCGCGCTCGCCATCGCCGCGGTCTCCGCGTTCGTGAAGCCGGCCTCCGTGGGCGTCTCGAAGTCGCCCTCGGCGGCGGCCGCGGCGGCGTCCGCGATGCGGCCGTAGCGCTCGACGTACCACTGCTCGATGTCTGTGAGGTCCGCGACCTCGTCGACCGTGTAGCCGCGGTCGAAGGCCTCGAACATCGCGTAGGGGCGGTCCGGCGTGGGCTTGATCAGGTACTCCGCCTCGAGTTCGTCGTCGTCGACCTCGGCCCAGTCGACGCTCGGCTGGTACTCGCTGGAGCGAAGCGCCTTCAAAAGCGACTCCTCGAACGTGCGCCCGATGGACATCGCCTCGCCGGTGGACTTCATCGCGGTGCCGAGTTCGAAGTCCACCTCGGGGAACTTGTCCTTGGGCCAGCGGGGCACCTTCGTCACGACGTAGTCGATGGCCGGCTCGAAGGCCGCCGTCGTCTCGCCCGTGATCTCGTTCTCGATCTCGTGGAGGTTCTTGCCGAGCGCGACCTTCGCGGTGACGCGGGCGATGGGGTAGCCAGTCGCCTTCGACGCGAGCGCGGAGGAGCGGGAGACGCGGGGGTTCACCTCGACGACGCGGTACTCGCCGCCGGGCGTGCCGTCGTCGCGCCACGCGAACTGGATGTTACAGCCGCCCTGGATCCCCAGATCGCGGATGACTTCGAGGGCCGCGTCGCGCATCTCCTGGTGGCCCTCGTCGGGGATGACCTGCGAGGGCGTGACGACGGTGGACTCGCCCGTGTGGATGCCCATCGGGTCGATGTTCTCCATGTTGCAGATGATGATACAGGAGTCCGAAGCGTCCCGCATCACCTCGTACTCGAGTTCGACCCACCCGGAGATGGACTCCGTGATGAGCACCTCGTCGTTGCGCGAGAGGCGGAGGCCCTTGCGCACGCGTTCGAGGAGTTCCTCCATCTCGTAGACGACGCCGGAGCCGGAGCCACCGAGCGTGTAGGTGGTGCGCGCGATGACCGGCAGGCCCCCGACTTCGTCGACGGCCGTCTCGACCCGCTCGCGGAGGTCCGCGGCGCCGAGGTCGCTGGCCGCGGTGTCCTCGTCGAGGACGATGTTCGTCGACTGGGCCACCGGCTGGCCGAGTTCCTCCATGCGCTGGCGGAACAGTTCGCGGTCCTCGGTGGCGTAGATCGTGTCGAGCGGCGTGCCCATGATCTCGACGTCGAACTCCTCGAGGACCCCCTCCTCGGCGAGTTCGGCGGTGACGTTCAGGCCCGTCTGACCCCCGAGCCCCGCGATCACGCCGTCCGGGCGCTCCTTCCGGATGATCTCCGCGATGGCGTCCGTGGTGATGGGTTCGAGGTACACCTTGTCGGCCATCTCGGGGTCGGTCATGATCGTCGCCGGGTTCGAGTTCACGAGGACGACCCGCACGCCCTCCTCCTGGAGCGCGCGGCAGGCCTGCGCGCCCGAGTAGTCGAACTCGGCTGCCTGTCCGATCTGTATCGGCCCACTCCCGATGAGGAGTATCGTGCGGTCGTCTGTTCCGCTCATCTTGCACGTCCGAAGTACGCACGTCGTAATAAGGGCCACGAAATATTACGATGGACGAAGCGAAATTTCGAAATTCGAATTCGCCGGAGAACGGCCGGCCGCTCAGACCGCGGTGTCGTGTTCGTCGCCGAAGTCGCGGCGGGCGCGGTACGCCTCGACGAACTCCGAGACGTCGAAGTCGAGCATCTGGGCCTCGAACTCGCTTTCCGCGTCGTCGTCCTCGGCGTGGCCGACGGCGTGGTCCATCATCTCGACGATCAGTTCGACGACGACCTCGTGGAGACGCCGCGAGTCGAAGTCCGCGATCCAGACGAGCGCGTAGCCGACGCTGCCGTTCTCGGCCACGTCCTCGGCGACGACGTCCGCGGGGAACTCCTCCATCGCCATCCCCATGAGGTGGGGCGTGCCGAAGTCGCCCATCTCCTCGGCGTCCTCCGCCTCGACGGTCTCGCGCAGCACCGCCACCACGTCCTCCGGGACGAAGCGGGACGGCGGGTGCACGTCCATCACGACGGCGTGCGTGTCGCCGCAGGCGCACTCGTAGTCCCGCTGGCCCATGTCCAGGTCGGCGATCACGTCCACCGTCTCGCCGCAGGGCAACTCGACGGCGCTCCCGGGTGGACTGCCGGGGACGCGGGGTTCAGCCATCACCAGCGATTGAGTGCGCCGGCCTAAAAGGAGTGCGACTCAGGGCCAGTCGTCCCGGACCTGTTCGCTCTCTTCCTCGGCCTCGGCGTCGGGGTCGCCCAGCTCCCAGTCGGCGGCCTCCGCGGCGTCCTCGAGGTCGAGGTACTCCCAGCCGGTCTCCTCGGCGAGTTCGCGGTCCGCGTCCGAGTCGCCGACGTAGACGTGGCGCTCGGTGCCGAACTGCTCGCGGACGTTCGCGAGGCTCTCGCCTTTCTCCTTCGGGCCGGAGAAGAAGTCCTGCCGGATGCGGTGCTTGCGCGTGTAGTTCGTGACCACGTAGGTCGGTTCCTCGGAGACGACGCCGACGTACTCGGTCCAGCGCCGGGCGTCGGAGAACACCTCGCCGGGGTCGGCGAGCCGCTTCAGCGCGGCGAGGTCGAAGGCGAGGGTCATGTCCCCGCTGCCACCCATGCTCATGCAAAATCGTCCGGCGCGTGCGGGGAAAACGGCTTCGGTCGGGGCCTCAGGCGTCCTGCTCGGGGGCGATGAGCTGGTCGGCGTCGAAGTCCTGTTCGAGGAGGAGGTCCGTGTGGTCCCCGACGGGCGTCTGCTCGCGCATCAGGCGCTTGTAGTCGCTCTGGGGCGAGAGGTCGCCGATGAGGACGCCGCCGACGACGGCGCCGTCCTTGATGGCGAGGCTGCGCCACTCGTCGTCGCTGTACTTCCGGGAGATCATCTCGTCGCCGCGCGTCGGGTGGCCGAAGGAGAGGAAGGGGAAGTCGAAGTGCGTGATGGAGTAGGAGGAGACCCACTCGAACTCCTCGGCGGCGTCGTCGGCGACCATGTTCTTGCCGGCGACGGCGCCCTGCTGCTTGGCGCTGCCCCACGCGCCGTTCTGGGCCTGCTCGCCGAGGATGACGTCGTGGAACTTCGTGATGTCGCCCGCCGCGTACACGTCGTCGACGGTCGTCTGCATGTACTCGTCGACGACGATGCCGTCGTCGCGCTCGACGTCGGTGCCCTGGAGGAACTCGGTGTTGAAGTCCAGTCCGATGGCGATGCCGACGAAGTCCGACTCGTAGCGCTCGCCGTCGGGGTCGTACGTGGCGACGACTTCCCCGTCGTCGTCGAGTTCGAAGCGGTCCGCGCCGCCGCCGAAGCGGGGCGTCACGTCGCGCTCGCGGAGCGCCTCGTGAATGATCTCGGCGCCCTCGCCGTCGAGGGCGTAGCGCCACCAGCGGTCGCCGCGCATCAGGTAGTCAGCCTCGATGTCCTGTGCCGCGCAGATGGCCGCGAGGTCGATGCCCAGCAGCCCCGCGCCGATGATGGCGCCGGAGTCAGCCTCGTCCGCGTGCTCGCGGATGCCGCGGGCGTCCTGGAACGTCCAGAAGTGGTGGATGCCGTCGGCGTCGGAGTTCTCGGCGGGAAGCTGTGCGGGGGTGCCGCCGGTCGCGACGAGGAGTTTGTCGTACTCGATGTCCTCGCCCTCGTGGGTGTGGACGACGTGGGCGTCCGTGTCGACGCCCGTGACCAGCGTGTTCAGCGAGAGGTCGATGTCGCGCTCCTCGTACCACTCGGGTTCGTGGATCGAGATGGGCGCCTCGGGGAGTTTGCCCTTCGCGAACTCCTTGATGAGAATGCGATTGTACAGGGTCTCGCCCTCGTCTGTGACGATGGTGATGTCGGCAGACGGGTCCTCCTCGTGGATCGTCTCGGCCGCCGAACTGCCGGCGATCCCGTCGCCGAGAATCACGTACGACTCGCTCATATACGTCGGCCTTTGCGGTCCGTGTTAAAGTGGATTGCTATCCGTCGAAGTTTTGTGTGTCACGCGCTGCCGAGGGGTTTAGGAGGCGGGAGACAGTACGTAGCGACGTGAAACTCCGCCAGAACGCGCGCCACTTCGCCACGCGGCAGGCGCTCCGGACGCCGGGGCTCCGATCGGTCGCCAAGCGGGGCCTCGTCAGCCTCCACACGAAGGTCTTCATCGAGAAGGCGGACCCCGACCGCCGCGAGGAGCGACGCGAGCACCTCGACGACCTGTTCGCCGCGACGGTCGACGCGTACCGCGCGGCGCTCGAAGCCGGGTACAGCGAGGCCGAGGCCCGCGAGATCACGCACGTCCAGGCCAACTTCGACTTCTACAACCACGGCTGGACGGAGATGATGGAGTTCCCCGTCGACGAGGTGGAAGCCCACTACGACCGCCACGAGGACTTCTTCGGCGCCCACGGGATCACCATCGACGACCCACTCGGGGAGTTCCGGCCCGCGGACGGCGTCGCCGACGCGCCCGCGACCCCCGAACTGCTCGACGACCCCGTCCACCCCCACGCGGAGGGCGGGTTCGCCGACGACGTGTACGTCGAGGGCGAGGACGGCCACGTGCGCGTGGGCGGCCGCGAGGAACCGTCCGACGTGGACCCCTCGGACGCGGTCGGCGTCGAGTAGCTACGTCTCGTCCGCGATCCGATCGGCGCACTCGAAACCGGCCACGATCCCGCCGTTGAGGCTCCGTTCGGGGTACTGCGCTCGGCTCGCCATCCCCGCGTAGTAGACGCCGTCCGCGACCGCCGCGGAGAGGTCGTAGGGCACGACCATGTCGAGGTAGCCGCGC
>JGI12405J12835_1000010_pt1 | contig 68733 bp, 58 predicted proteins | sample A23P3SouthBayCA_FD_12835 | JGI IMG/M metagenome (IMG submission 12835)
GGGTATGAGCGACGACGAGCCGGTTCCGATCGGCGTCAAGCTCGGTAGCACGCGAACAGTCATCGCGTACCCGGATGGCGACGATATCGAGACGATCCGGACGCTGACCTGCCTGGCGACCTACGAGGACGCACTGACGGGCGAGGAACGGGTACTCTACGGCGAGGAAGCCGCCCGCGAGTACCCCGACGAGGTCCAGTTCATGCTCCGCTCGGGGCTGCCCGAGGACGAGGACCGCGCCGAACTCACGAAGACGTTCTTCGCAGAGGTCATCGAGAACAACGACATCCCCGAAAACAGCGGAGTCGTCTACGCCATTCCGACCATCGACAACCCCGAGGGTCTCGAAAACCTCCAGGAAGTCATCGAGGATTCGGCCGTCGGCGAGGCGCTGGTCGAGAGCTACCCCGAGTCGCTGTGCGGGGCCATCCCGGCCCGCGGCGACGACCTCGAAGCGATCGAGGAGATATTCGTGGCCGTCAACATGGGGTCGACGAACCTCGAGGCCTCTGCCTACCGCCGGGGTGAACAGCTCGCACCGTTCACCACGGGCGCAGTCACCGGCAACGAGGTCGACCGGATGATCGCCAACTACGTCGAGGAAGAGACCCAGGGCCGAGTGAACATCGACACGCAGACCGCCCGCGAGTACAAGGAAGAACACGCCGACTTCGACGACTTCGAGGCGTTCACGGATATCATCCAACAGCCCGGCGGCGGCTCCCACGAGTTCGCCATCGAACGCAGCGTCATGGACGCCTGCAACGAGTACCTCGACGACGCCGTCCAGGAGTTCTGCAACACCTTCCTCCCGGAACTGGCCAACGACTACATGAAGGTGTACAAGCTCGCACTCGACAGCCCCATCGTCCTCACGGGCGGGATGGCCTGCATCCCCGGCATCGTCGACGAGTTCGAAGCGCGCGCGAGCGAGGAACTCGACCGCGAGGTCGAAGCGGTCGCGCCGGACACCCCGGATATCTCCCCATCGCTGGGTGCCCAGCGCATCGCCGCGCGGTTAGTCGAGAACCTCTGAGCGGGCCGTTGGAGACGATCTCTCCGCGACAGCGACTCACGCTGCCCAGCAGCCGACCCACCGCACGAACACGCGGACCGACTCGTCGACGCCGTCGGACTGCAACTGTTCGGTCGCGCCCGCTCCACCAGCGGTCGACTGCCCGGTCTCACCGCACAGTCCGGTCGGCATCTCGATCGTCAGTCGTGGCATACCCACACGTACGGCGAATTCCCACGTAAAACGCCGTCAGACGGGCGTCCGCCGGCCGTCAGCACGGCCAGGACCGCGCCCCGTCGCTCGCGGCGTGTCACGACGTGTCAACCGGCTTGCCTAGCCACTGATGAGGCCCGAGCGAGTACCGACACTATGGCCCCGATTATCAACGGCTATAACCAGAACGGCGTCGACGAATCGACGCTCGGGGGGACGGGGCGTGGGGGAATACTGTCGAGTGGCTACCTGCGAGACGGATCGATCGAAGACCACCTCGAACCCGACGAATCGGCAGTAATGGTGCTCTCAAACCGAAAGAAAGGGATTTCGTCCGAACACCTACAATCGGGCGAGCGGCGGCGCTTTCCGCCGGGTGATGGGTACCGGGCGTTCGCAGTCATGACCGATACGAACCTCCGATTTCTCATCGGTGATACGCAAGCGGCGGATGACGGCGACCACTCGGTGACGGTTTCGCTGGCGGATGTCGAAGTGGTCGAGGAGAGCTCGGGACTCCTGGCGAGCGAACTGGTCGTGACGACGGCCACGGACGTACGCTGGACGTTCCCGTGTCGGGAGGACCTGACCGACGCGGTCGACTACCTCGACGCGGCGTCGCTGACGTGGATGGACGTGGAACGGCGGCTGGACGAGGCTCGGGACGCCGTCGTCGCCGCGACGGAGGCTCACGACGCACACGACTACGATGAAGCGTTCGCATGCGTACGCGAGGCGATGGCGGCGACGGACGCGGCGCGGCGGGCCGAGCGCGAACTCGCGGCCGACGGCGTGGCGGCGATCGCCGAACGCGTGGGACGAATGGAAGGGCGCATCGCCGAAGTGCGGCTCCGCGCGCTCGAATCACGCGCGACCCACCAGATGGACGTGGCGGAAGCGCAGTGGCGCGAGGGCGAGTACGGCGAGGCCCACGACGCGTTTACCGCCGCCCACGACGACTACGTGGAAGCACTGGCGGCAAGCGACGAGGATTTCGAAGGGTCGAAACGGCTGCGTGAGCGACTGGCGCGCGTCGAGCGGAACCTCGCTGCGCTGGAGCGCGCACCGGTCGAGCGGGCCGACGACCTCTGTGACCGGGCCGCCGAGACGGACGACCTCGCGGAGCGGGGGGACCTGCTCGAACGCGCGCTGGCATCCTACCGCGCGGCGCTGGAACTCGACTGGGGACGCTCGGCCAAGCGCTTCGAGACGGACATGGGAGCAGTCCGCGAGCGCGTCGACGTCGTGGCCCGCGAGCTCGTGGAGACGCGCCGGCGGTACGCCTCCGGACAGGTCCAGCGCGGCGACGAGTTCGCCGAGGCCAGCGACCCAGACCGGGCCGCCGGCTGTTACCGCGAGGCCATCGATGCCCTCTCAGCGACGGTCGGTCCCGCTGGCGAACTGGTCCCGGAGGCCGCCGAAGCCGTCACCGACCACCGCGAGTCGATCGAGCAACGACTGGCCGGCCTCGATGTCGACCGCGAGGACGGGTCGGCCGACAGCGCCCTGACGGTCGAATCACCGACACCGGGTACCCTCGCGGACGACAGTGAGTCGGGCGAACCGGACGACGCATCGACGCCCGCGGACGCCGTCGCGAGCCCGTCCCCGGAGGGCACCGACGACCAGACGCCGGACAGTTCTGACGACGACCAGACGCCGGTCCTCGGCGGGTCAGGGTGACCCACCCCTACTGGGGACCCGCCACCAGTTATCAGCACCCGAAACCGGAAGGTAATGATTTATACTGTTGGGTACAATATTAGGAATATAATGCACGAGTGTCCCCAGTGCGGTGACCGAATGAGCCGCAACGACGAGACGACGAAGCTCACAGAGTACGTCTGTTCGCGGTGTCACCGGACCGAGATAGCCAAGAAACCGGCGTATCGCGTGACGGCCGACGCGGGGAGTCCGGCGGCCACAGCCGACGACGACTGAAACGGGCGGCTGTCCTGGACGACTGACGACTGCAGAGGCTGACTGCCGAGCGGGACCGTTTTTCCCAACCCGTACACCCGTGACCAGCGGCGCTACAGCCCCAGCACGGCGTGGCGGTCGAGCGTCAGTCCATCGACCGTGACGGACCGCGTAGGCCAGTCGCCGGTCGCGGTGAGGAGTTCGACGCCGTCGGCGGTGACGAGGAACGTGTCTTCGCTTTTCGCGCCCTGGACCGTCGGGTTCCAGGCGTAGGCCATGGGGAGGTGCACTGGGTTGTCGGCGGTGGGCGTGCCGATCCACTCGCGACCGGCGTAGCCCGCGGCGCCGCCCTGGTGGTGGTGCTCCCACTCGCCCTCGTGACCGCGTTCGGCGTAGGCGTCCTGCACGGCAGCGAACACCTCGCCCGCGGTGCCGCCGGCAGTGCCGACGCGCTGTGTCGCGGCCAGCGCGGCGGTTTCGACCCCCATCGCGGCCGCGGTGCGTTCGCCGAGCCAGTCGGGCGCAGCGAAGGCCACGGTCCGCGTGCAGCTGGCGTGGAGGCCGTCGCGGACGGCGGTCACGGAAACGAGCGCGTAGTCGCCGAGCTCGGCGTCGCGGGTCGTGTAGTGGCGGTACTTCCGGGCACGGCGACCGCTCCCGACGAGGACGACAGGTGAGTCGATGCCGCGAGCGAACAGTCGCTCGCGAAGACGAGCGCCCACCTCGCGTTCGGTGTCGTCGGCGCTGGCCTCGCGAACCACGCTCTCGACGGCCGCTGCGGTGTCCGCGCCGAGCGAGCGGTAGCGCTCGATATCGCGGTCAGTCAGGGGCTGGCGTAGCGACGGTGCGTCCACGTCGGCGAAGCCGGGCACGTCGAAGTCTGCCGCGGCCGGCGTCGGACTCGCCGCGGCGACGACGTCGGCCAAGTCCGTGGCGTACCAGTCGCCGGCCTCGAGGGCAACCTCGTCGGATAGTTCCTCGTCGGCGAGGCGCGGGGCCTCGATGTTGTTCGTCGCGACGGTGAAGCCGTCACCGTCGTAGCCGACGGCGGCGACGCCCACGTCGCCCGAACGGTCGACGACGTTGTCTCCGCCCGTGACCCAGGTGAACGAGCGGGGGCGGCCAAACCACACCGCTTCGAGGTCGCGGTCGGCCAGAAGCGCGTCGAGACGGTCGCGAACGGTCGCGAGGTGTGTCATGGTCGGTCACTCTCGGCACTGGCAATTAAACCCACTGTGACCGGACGACACCGGGAACGCAAGGGCGGTAGACCGGGGCGAGCGCGTCGTCACTCCTCGATGCGGTAGCGCTCGAAGAGGTCGGTGAGTTGGTCGGCGCGCATCGTCAGCATCTTCACGTTGACGTACATCTCGCGGAGCGCGAGGCTCTGCTCCTCGGCGATGGCGGTGACCTGTTCGGCCTCCTCGACGTTGGTCCGACTGGTCTCGGCCGCCTCGTCGGCGATCGAGGCGACCTCTTCGGCGGAGGCGGCCTGGTCGTCAGTTGCGTTGCTGATCTCGGTGACGCCGGTCGCGGTCTGCTGGACGTGGTCGAGGATCGATTCGAGCGCGGAGAGCCCCTCGCCGACCGTCTCTTTGCCCTCGTCGATGGTCGACTCCATCGCCTGGATCTCGGTGACGGTCTCGTCGGTCTGGTTCTGGATCTCGCCGATGAGCCCTTCGATCTCGTCGGTCGCCTCCTTGGTCTCCTCGGCGAGGCTCTTGACCTCGTCGGCGACGACGCCGAAACCGTTGTTGTCGGCGCCGCTGGATGCGTGGGCCGCCTCGATCGAGGCGTTCAGCGCGAGGATGTTCGTCTGCTCGGCGATGTCGTCGATGAGGTCGACGATCTGGCCGACCTCGTCCATCTGGTCGTTCAGTTCGTCAACCGTGTTGACGACGCTGTCGACCTGGTCCTGGGCCTCGTCCATCGCGTCGCGAGCGTTGCGGCCGGCCTCGATCCCCTCGACGGTGCGCCGCTCGGTCCGGTCTGCCATCTCGTCGACCTGGTCCGAGGAAGCGGCGATCTCCTCGATCGTGGCGGACATCTCGGACATCTCGTCGGAGATCCGGCTGATCTGCTGGTGTTGCTCCTGGAAGACCCGGGCGATGTCGTCGACGGTCTCGGCCACCTGCTCGCTGGAGTCCGTTACGGCCTCGGTGGCGGTCGTCACCTGCTCGGAGGAGCCGGCCACCTCGTCGCTGAACTCCGCGGCAGTCTCGATGGTCTGCTCGAAAGCGGTGACCATCTCGTTGAACTCGCCGGCGAGTACACCGAGCGCCTCCGACGGTGCGTCCTCGCCGACCCGCCGCGTCAGGTCGCCCTCGCCGACAGCGTCCATCGTCGCACCGAACGTCGAGACGTACTCGTCGTACTCGGCTGTCGAGGCGTCGCCCGCCGCTCGGACGCCACCGTCAGCGACCGCCGCCACGTCCGATGCCTCCGACACGCTCCCCGGCCCGGAGGTCCGATTGTGTGCCGTGATGAGGTCCGCACGCAGCTCGTCGCGCTCGACCCGAAGCGCGTCACGTTCGGCCGCGACGGCGTCCCGGTCGGCGCGCAGTTCGTCGCGAGTCCGCTCGCGCTCGGCGATGGCTCGCCGGATCCGAACGTAGGAGTACACACCACCGAACGCCGCGACGGCGAATCCGAAACCACCGAGAACAGGCCAGAAACCGGGCGCGACGGCCAGCATGCCCACTTGAAACGCTGCGTGAGCCAGCTGCCCAGCGATCCCGACGCCAACCCATCGCGCGATCCTCGATCCCATAGACCGATCGTGGTGAAATGAGACATATATTACCTCCGTCCCCGGTACAACAATTGAGAATCGGACGTGTGAACCAGTCGAAACGACCGATCCGGGTGGTCGTCGCGGACCGGTCCCGACACGCTTAATATGATGTACGGATTTGTCCACTGTAGCACGAAACAGTTCATTGGTGATTTCGAATGCAAGACCACATCGAGGCGGTTACTGACGGTGAAGACCTGACGCAGGCACAGGCGCGGGAGGCCGCGACGGCGGTCTTCGAGGACGCGACGGCGGCGCAGATCGGCGCACTGCTGACCGCGTTGCGGGCGAAAGGCGAGACGGAGGCCGAGATCGCGGGCTTCGCACAGGGGATGCGCGACGCCGCGCGCACCATCGACCCGGATCGGTCGCCGCTGGTCGACACCTGTGGGACCGGCGGCGACGACTACGACACGATCAACGTCTCCACGACGAGCACATTCGTGGCCGCGGGCGCGGGCGTCCCGGTCGCCAAGCACGGCAACTACTCCGTCTCCTCGTCGTCGGGGAGCGCGGACGTCCTGGAGGAAGTCGGCGTCACCGTCGACGCCGAACCGCCCGCGGTGGAAGCCGCCATCGAGGACGAGGGCATCGGATTCATGCTCGCGCCCGTGTTCCACCCCGCGATGAAGGCCGTCATCGGCCCGCGCAAGGAACTCGGGATGCGCACTATCTTCAACGTCCTCGGCCCGCTCACGAATCCCGCGGGCGCCGACGCGCAGGTACTCGGCGTCTACGACGCCGACCTCGTCCCGCTGATCGGCGATGCCGTCGCCGAGATGCCCGCCGAGCACGTCCTCGTCGTCCACGGCTCCGGCCTCGACGAGATCACCATCCACGACGAGACGACCGTCGCCGAAGTGCGAGGGAGCGACGTCGACCACTACACGGTCACACCCGAGGACCTCGGGCTGGACCGAGCCCCCATCGAGGCGATCGCTGGCGCCAGCCCCGAGGAGAACGCCGCCGACATGCAGGGAATCATCGAGGGCGAGGTCACCGGTCCGAAGCGGGATGTTATCCTCGCCAACGCTGGCGCGGCCATCTACGTCGCCGGCGAGGCCGATTCGCTCGAAGCGGGGGTCGAGGCGGCACGGGAGGCCATCGACTCCGGGGCCGCCACGGCGAAACTCGAGGACCTGCGCGAGGCGAGCGCTCGCACCGCCGCGGACGGTGCCACCGCGACGGACGGGGGCGCATGAGCGACGCGGACGCTCCGGCCGACGAGCGTGGCTCGAACGCCGACGACACGAATGAGAGTGGCTCAGGCGCCGACGACACGGTCACGATTCCGCGCCGCCGGACGCGGGTCAAAGTCTGTGGCGTCACCCGCGAGCGAGACCGCGACGCGGTCGTCGCGGCCGGCGCCGACGCGGTCGGCGTCATCTGCGACGTGCCCGTCGATACGCCCCGCGAGGTCGACGCATCTACGGCGGCAGACCTCGTGGCCGGGTGCCCACCGCTCGTGACGGCGGTCCTCGTGACGATGCCCGACAGCGTGGCCGAGGCGGTTCGACTGGTCAAGCGGGTCGACCCCGACGCCGTCCAGGTTCACGCTGGGCTCTCGCCCGCAGAACTCGACGCGCTGGGCGAGCGGATCGGCCAGCGCGTCATCGTAGCTGTGGACGCCAACGCCGACGACATCGCTGCCTACGCGGCCGCCGCGGACGCGCTTCTCGTGGACTCGGTCGACGAGAGCGGTGGCGGCGGCACCGGCGAAACCCACGACTGGGACCGCACCCGCGAACTGGTCGCCGACCTCGCCGTTCCGGTGTTACTGGCTGGCGGACTCACGCCCGACAACGTCGGCACGGCAGTCGCGACCGTCGACCCGTTCGCCGTCGACGTGGCCTCCGGCGTCGAGCGTGAGGGCGGCGTCAAGGACCACGACGCCGTCGAGCGGTTCGTTCGCGCCGCGGCCGGGAAGGGGGTGCCCGCGATATGAGCGACGACGACGCCAGAGACGACCGCGAGGCCGCCGGGGCGCCGCTGTCCCCGTCGCGCGAGGAGTTCGTCGCCCTCGCCGAGAGCGACGACCCCACTGAGGCAGAGGACCCGGTGGTCGTCCGAACAGCGGTCGACCTCGACACCGACATCGAACCCCTCGAAGCCTATGCGGCGCTGACCGGCCGGACGACCGACGCCGCCGACGGCGAGTACACGTTCCTGCTCGAGAGCGCCGAGAAGGTCGCCTCGAGCGACCCGGACGGCGCGTTCGCCCCGGCGCCGGACGACCGCCACGCCCGCTACTCCTTCGTCGGGTACGACCCGAAGGCGGTCGTGACGGTCGACCCCGACGAGACCGACGTGGACGTGCGCGACGACCGCTACGAGACCGTCGTGGCGCCCGGCGACGGCGACGCGCTCGACCGATTGCGCGGCGCGATGCCCGACGTCGAGCGCCGTGGCTTCTCGGAGATGGAGCGCGAGCACTTCGAAGGGGGACTGGTCGGCTTCCTCTCGTACGACGCCGTCTACGACCTCTGGCTCGACGAGGTGGGCCTCGACCACCCCGACTCACGGTTCCCGGACGCGCAGTTCGTCCTCACGACGAGCACCCTCGTCTTCGACGAGGTCGAGGAGACGCTCTCGCTCGTCCAGACGCCCGTTCTGGGTCCCGACGACGACGCCGGCGCACGCTACGACGAACTCGAAGCCGAAGCCGAACGCGTCCGCGACCTGCTGGCCGACGCCGCCACCCTCGAAACCGGCGGGTTCGATCCGGTCGCCGAAACCGCGGGACCGAAAGACGACTACGAGGACGCCGTCGAGCGCGCGAAAGAGCACGTCCTCGCGGGCGACATCTACCAGGGCGTCATCTCCCGCTCGCGCGAGCGATACGGCGCGGTCGACGCGCTCGGCTTCTACGAGTCGCTGCGCGAGGTGAACCCCTCGCCGTACATGTATCTGCTCGACTACGACGGGCTCTCTATCGTCGGCGCGAGCCCCGAGACGCTGGTCGCGGTGCGGGGCGACCGCGTCGTCTCCAACCCTATCGCTGGGACCTGCTCGCGGGGGTCGAGCCCCGTGGAGGACCGCCGCCTCGCCGGCGAGATGCTCGCCGACGGGAAAGAACGCGCCGAGCACACGATGCTGGTCGACCTCGCGCGCAACGACGTGCGCCGGGTCGCCACGCCCGGGTCGGTCCGCGTCGAGGAGTTCATGAACGTCCTCAAGTACAGCCACGTCCAGCACATCGAGTCGACGGTCACCGGCGAGCTGGCCCCCGACGCGGACGCCTTCGACGCGACCCGCGCCGCGTTCCCGGCGGGGACGCTCTCGGGTGCGCCGAAGATCCGCGCCATGGAGATCATCGACGACCTCGAAGCGTCGCCCCGCGGACCGTACGGTGGCGGGGTCGGCTACTTCACCTGGACCGGCGACGCCGAGTTCGCCATCGTCATCCGCTCGGCGACAGTCGAAGACCGGACCGAGTATCCGCGCGCCAGCGTCGACGATGCCGATATCGCACCCGACGCGCGCGACCGGATCACCGTTCGCGCCGGCGCGGGCATCGTCGCCGATAGCGACCCGACCAGCGAGTACGAGGAGACCGAGAAGAAGATGGACGGGACGCTCGTCGCGCTCGAAGCGATCGAGGACGAACCCGCCGACGCGACGGACCCAGAGCCGTCGCCGGCGGATGACCCGGCCGCGCCCGAGGAGGTGTCACGATGAACGCCGGGCAACACGAAGAGGTCGACGCCGGAGACGCGGAGACCAGCGGCGCGGAGGTCGACGCGGAACAGCCCCGGGTCCTCTTCATCGACAACTTCGACTCCTTTACGTACAATCTCGTCGAGTACGTCAGTGAACACGCCGACACAGAGGTCGTCCGCAACACCGCCACGCTCGAGGACGTGCGCGCGGCCGACCCCGACGCCATCGTCATCTCGCCCGGGCCAGGCCACCCGAAAAACGACCGCGACGTGGGTGTCACGAACGACGTGCTGACCGAGGTCAGCCCCGAGGTGCCGACGCTGGGCGTCTGTCTCGGGCTCGAAGCCGCCGTCTACGCCTACGGCGGGACGATCGGGCGGGCGCCCGAACCCATCCACGGCAAGGCCTTCGCCATCGACCACGACGGCGCGGGCGTCTTCGCCGGCCTCGACCAGGGCCTGCAGGGCGGACGCTACCACTCGCTGGTCGCCACCGAAGTCCCGGACTGCTTCGAGGTCACGGCGACCACGGAAGCCGAGACCGACGCGGGCGAAACGGTCGAACTCGTGATGGGGATCCGCCACCGCGAACACCCCATCGAGGCCGTCCAGTTCCACCCCGAATCGGTCCTGACGGCAGTCGGCCACGACGTCATCGCCAACTTTCTCGACGGCGTCTGAGGGCGATTCACCGTCTCGGTCCGCACTGACGAGCCGTGGTACCGCGACTCTCGGAACCCTTATCCCCCGTACGAGTGTACAACTGTTTGCAATGGCAAACGGTAAGGTTGATTTCTTCAACGACACTGGCGGTTACGGTTTCATCTCGACTGAGGACGCGGACGACGACGTGTTCTTCCACATGGAAGACGTTGGCGGGCCGGACCTCGAAGAGGGACAGGACATCGAATTCGACATCGAGCAGGCCCCGAAGGGTCCGCGCGCGACGAACGTCGTCCGCAACTAACGCCGATTCGGTCCGCCGCCGCTTCGCGGCGGTGACCTGATTTCGCGTTTTCTCCGAGCGCTCCCCCAGACAGCGACCGCTCGCTCTCAGACTGGCGGTGTTTAGGTAGGCAGATCTGTGTGCAAGAGACCCTGAAACCAGCGTGAAAGTCCCGCCCGAATTCGGCTGGTGCAGCAGCCGACCCGGGTGGGACTGAACGGGGCCGTTATCGGCGGCTTCGCCGCCGATTGCTCGGGAGAGCTCCGCTCTCCCGGTGATTGCCCCGGGAAGACGGGCGAAGCAAGCACGTGAACGGAGTGAGCGCGCGCAGCGAGCCCCTCGACCGGAGCAATCGGGGGCTTTCACGCTGTCTGTGGCGGAATTATGAGAACCGTCGCTTGACTAGACACGACCTCTCACACCCCGAACAGCGTCAGGGCGTTGTGGACGACCACAAGCGTCGTGACGGCAGCGAACAGACCCAGGAAGACGGCAGCGTTACGATCCGAGAGCAGCGCCCAGCCGGCGACGAGCCAGCACATCGCGAGGAACTTCACCATCCACAGCCCTGCAAGGCCGAAAGCGGCGACCAGTTCTCGAACGACGACGTTCCCCTCCGCGTACCCGTTGGCCCGCCCGAGCATCGTCAGGACCACGTCGGCCGCAGTGGTGACCAGGATCAACCCCCACAGGACCGCGTGGGTCCGCGTCATGTGTCGTTCGCGACGCGGCGTGAACAGCCGCTCGCCTCGGTCACGCGTCGCGGACTCGTCGCCGCTCGAGGGTCGGCCGGTCATCGTTTTGGTTTAGGGCTGAAGCGGCAAAAACCACTGTCTCGGGAGGTGGGAGGCGTCCAGCGGGCGAGACGTTCCACCTGCGGCTTCGCCTCTTTCCGCGGGACTTAGGATGACGGCTCACACAGGCTGTGACATGGGCGTGCTCGAGTGGGCAAGCGAGCGCTTGGTCGTGTCGGTCCTGCTCTTTCTGGTCTTCGGGTCGGTCCTGGCGGTATCGCTGCTGGGGATCACGGGCTGGATTGCGCTGGTCGTGCTGACGGGGAGCGCGGGGACGCTGGGGTCGCTGCTGTGGCTGTTCGTGGTCGGGACCGTCGTCACGCTCCCGCTGACGCTCGTCACGAGTGTCCTCGTCGCTGCAGGAATTGCGGCGCGGGCCTCCTCGGCGGTCAGTGGCGACCGCGCGAAACAGGTCGCTTCGTACCTCGAACGCGAGAGCGACGCCGCCCGCGCGGTCGGCCTCGCGTCCGTCGTCGAGAGCTTCGACTCGCGGACCCCGGACGAGCGAGCGGACGACCGGATCGACCGGCTGAAACAGCGCTACGTCGAGGGCTCGCTCACCGACACGGAGTTCGAGCGGAAGATCCGCGACGTAGTCGACCAGGAGGGCGTCGACCGCAGCGAGTCGTCGGTCATCGAAGACCAGTTGCGCGAGGGGCAGCGCGAGCGCGAGCGGGAGTAAGGGGAGCGACGGGAGAGACAGGAGCGGACTGCCGAAAACGGCGGTGCGCACGGTGTCGCCAGGTAACCAGACAGTTATTTCCGGGGGCTCTCCGAAGGCGAAATATGGGCAAGACGCTTTGGGGCATCGACCTGGACGAGTCCCCCGCCGGCGGCCTCATCGAGCGACTGCTCTCCGAGGAGGAACTCGAAGCGCTCACCGACGGCGGCCGCGCCGACGACGACGGGAGCGAGGAGGCCGACGACGCCGACGACGGCGGATTCGAGTTCGACGTCACGACCGACGAGAGCGGCACCGACGACGGTGAAGAAGTCGACGAGAGCGACACCGACGACGGTGAAGAAGTCGACGAGGGCGATACCGACGACGGTCAAGAAGTCGACGAGGGCGATGTCGACGTCGACGTGGAACGGGACGACGACGGCGGGTTCGACGTGGAGGTGGAGACGGACGACGAGGACGTCGAGATAGACGTGGATGTCGACGACGGTGACGTGGCGGTCGACGTCGGCGCCCGCGGCGCGTCAGTAGTCGACCCGGACGCGGAGACGCCGAGTCCCGGCGACGAGAGCGAGAGCCTCCGCGACCGATTCCCGTCGATCGGCGAGGACGCCGAGGGAGACGACGAGAGTGCCGACGAACGTGGCGAAGACGGCAGCACAGAGAGCGGCGGTATCGCCGCCAAGATCCGTCCGCATCTGCTGAAGATCGCCGTCGGGGGCGCCGTTCTCGCGGTCGTCGCCCTCCTCGCCTGGCGCTATCTCGGGACAATCAGATCCGTCGCCGGCGACAAACTCGGCCGCAGCGACGGGGACGACGACGCAGCCGAGAGCGACGACGTGACCGAAGTGGACGTGGACATCGGTCCGGATATCGACGACGCGCCAGCAGCCAGGCGTCGCGCGAAAGCAGCAAGCAGTGCGGACGCGGACGGGCTCGACACCGGAAGCGCCCGCGACGGCTCTGCCGAGGCGGACGGTGAGACGGACGCTGGCACTGGGGCGGAAGACGAGACCGACACGGACGACGAGGGTGCCAGCGTCGCCCGCTCGGGCGACTCTGACATGGGCGCGCTGCTCGGGCTGGCGTTTCTCGCGCTCGTGGCCGCGCTCGTCCGGAAGTTCACCGAACAGCGCGAGCACGACCCGCTCGTCGACGGACCGGAGTGATATCGGTCATGGACGACCGACTGGAGGCGCTCGGTGAACGCGAGGGGTGGCGCATCGAAGGGGCCGCCGCGCGGGTCCACTACCGTGGCGAAACCGACCAGTACAGCATCGAGTACTACGCGCCGAGCGACTGCGTGGTCTACTGGAAAGTGCCCCCGGAGGACGCGGACGCGGGCGACACCGCCGTGCCGGTCGGGCGAGAGACCGTGCCGACGCCCCTTCGCGAGCGGATCCGTGCGGACCTGGCCGCCGCCGATATCGACCCGGATGTCGAGCGGCGGTCGCTGTAGTCACGGCAAAGAGTGACGCGAAGGAGTCCGGCTATCCCTCGCCCTCGGACTGGAACGGTTCACCGACGGCGTTGCGCGGGAGCTGGTTCTGCACGTCGACGAGGAGTTCCGCCGAAGACGCGTAGGTATCCCTGGTCGCACCGGCGACGAGGTCGCCGAGGTTCTCCTCGCCTTCGGCCAGTTGAACAGTGACATCCGCGCACCGGTCGGCCGCCGCCGCTCGGTCGAGCGGGTAGTCGAGTCCGTCGAGGTGTGCACCGATCTCCGCCGTTTTGATCTTCATACCGGACGGACGCGCGCTGTCCTCTAATCGATAGTTGCCACCTGCGTACCCGATTTCGGCGTGACGGCGGCCGGCCACTCGCCGTTCGGTCCGCCGTTCTCGGCGGCCGACCGCTCTCGCCACACCTTTCATGACCGGACTGTAACACCCGGTTATGACTCGACAGGCAGCGCCGGTTTCACCACCGGTCGTCCTCACGATCGCGGGGAGCGACTCCGGTGGGGGCGCCGGTATCCAGGCCGACCTGAAGACCATCGAAGCCTGCGGCGGGTTCGGCACGAGCGCGGTCACGAGCGTCACCGCACAGAACACCACGGGCGTCCAGGGGACACACGTCCTCCCGACCGACGAGATCAGCGCCCAGTGTCGCGCCGTGACCGACGACTTCGACGTGGCGGCGGTCAAGACGGGGATGCTCGCCACCGCGGACGTGGTCGAACTCGTCACCGAGCAGGTCCGCCAGACGGACGCGCCGGCGGTCGTCGACCCGGTGATGGTCGCCGCCTCGGGCGACCGCCTGCTCGCCGCCGAAGCCGAATCCGCGTACGAAGACCTGATCGCCGAAGCGACGCTCGTGACGCCGAACGCCGACGAGGCTGCGGTGCTAACCAATGTCGACCCGCAGGACGAGCGCGAGGCCCGCGCGGCCGGCGAAGCGCTCGTCGAGATGGGCGCCGACGCCGCCCTCGTCAAGGGCGGTCACATCGAAGGCGGGGGCGACGGCGACGAAACCGACGGGGACGTGATCGACGTGCTCGTCACCGGCGACAGCGTCGAGACGTTCCGCCACCCGCGCGTCGAGACCGCCGCAACCCACGGCTCCGGGTGTACTCTCTCGTCGGCGGTCGCCACGCACCTCGCACATGGCGAGCGCGTCGTCGACGCCGTCGGCGCGGGTGTCGACCTGCTCGCGCGGGCGGTCCGGTACAACCTCGACGTGGGCGAAGGCCCCGGCGCGGTCCATCACCTCGTCGAGACGCGCAACCGCGCCGCGAGCGAGGAGACGGTCGAAGCCGTCGCCGAGGTCGTCGACGCGTTCGTCGACCGAGACGTGTCGCCGCTGGTCCCCGAGGTCGGCACGAACGTCGCGGGGGCGACTCCCTACGCCGAGCGGCCGGGCGAAGCGGCGGCCGTCGAGGGGCGGATCACCCGGACGCTCTCCGGCGCCGAACCCAGTCGCGGCGTCCGCCTCGGTGCCTCGACCCACGTCGCGCGGGTGCTCCTCGCGGCGCGTGAAGTGGACCCCGACCTGCGGTTCGCCGCCAACTGTCGCGCCGACGGCGCCGTTTCTGACGCGCTCGACGCGCTCGATGCACCGGTCGCCGCCTTCGATCCGGCGGAGCGAGCGCCGGGCGACTCAGCGGTCGAACACGGCGTCGAGCGCGCGTTCGCGTCGGTCGACGGGACGCCCGCCGCGGTCGTAAACGAAGGTGGCGACGGCGACGAACCGCTCGCCTTTCTGCTGGCGACGACAGCCGACGAACTGGTCACACGGACCGATGCCGTCCTCGACGCGCTGGCGGCGTGAGTCGGTCGGCAGGCGGGCGCTCGTCAGCGGCATCGTCTCCCGCCAGCGTCGGCATCTCTGTCAGCGTCGCCGTCTCGCGAGGAGAGCGGCGCCAGCGAGGACGGCGAGGAAGGCTCCGACGGGGCCGACGCCGGGGCCGAACGCGGACTCTCCACCGCCATCACTGCTTCCCCCGTTCGGGTCGCTCGCGTCCCCGTTGCCATCGTTCGCCGCGTCGCCGACCGTCACAGTGACCGGGTCGGCGTCGCCGGCGCGGAAGGTGTAGCGCCCGTCACCGTCAACTCGGACTGTCACGGTGACCGAGCGTCGAGTGTCGGGCCCGAGCGGGACCGAGCGGTCGGCGACCGTCTCGCCGTCACGGGTGAGCGTGACGTTGCCCCGGGCCGGCATCGCGTCGGTGTTGTTCAGCGTCGCCGTGAGCGCGACGACGCCCGGACCGGCGAGACTGGTCCGATTGGCCGCGAGTGCCGTCACCGACGCCGACCCCGGGTCGAGCACTTCGACGGCCACTTCGTCGCTCCCGACGGCGACGACGTGGTCACCGGCCGCCGAGAACGTCCGGTCGAAAATGTGCGTAACCGTCTCGCCGGGTTCGATCGGGCCGGATTCGGTGGCCACTACCTCGTCGTCGACGGCGAAGGGGACCTCGTAATCGGTCGCCAGGCCGCCGGCGTTCGTGACGTTCGCCGCCACGGAGACGGTTTCGCCGGTGTAGACGCGATACGTCGGCCCGTCGCTGTTGGGTCCGTCGGGACGGACCGGTTCGAGCGTGGCGTTCCGGAACGGACCGCTGACGTCGACCGCGGCGCCGCGGTCGGCGTAGCCGACGCTGACACGTCCCGGCGTCGCGTCGAAGACGCGCTCGTGAGTGGCCCGCGTCCACGCCGGCGGAGCCTCGGGCGTCGTCGCGAACTGCTGATAGGCAGAGGCGACGGCCGTCCCGCCAGCGTCGAGGAACGCGGTGTTCAGCGTCGCCGCCCGGACGGGTCTGGGATGTGAGTTCAACCGCGAGAACACCGTCTGGAGCGAGCGCGCGCTGTCCGTTGCGACGCGGATCCGTCTGTCGAGGTCGCCGGCCACGAGCGATCCTTTCCAGTAGTTCGCGGCGTTCGCCCACTTCGTGGGGACCGAGAGGACAGCGCTGCGCTGTGGCGGTACCCCGCCACGAGCGAAGAAGGGACCGAGGTCGCCCAGCGGCGCAAGCCCCTGCTGGACCGCGAGGTGCGCGCCGTAGTAGGTCGCCATCGCTTCGACCGTCCACCGGGTCGCGCTCGTCGTCTCGTACCCCTGTCTCGTGTGGGTGTACTCGTGGAGCCAGGTGTTCTCGATGGTGTTCAGCACCTCCTCGTCGCGGACGTACATGTCCGCGTCGCCGTACTGGAGGCCACGGACCCCCCACTCGACGGCGGTGGTCGGCGCTGCGAAGGCCGTGACCTGCGGATCGCGGTCGCCGACGCGCAACTGGTCGGCGGCCGTCGCGAGCGTATCGAGTACCCTATCGGGCGACGCCGCGAGCGTGGCTCGCGCGGGCACGACCAGCCGGAAGTCCTGCCCGTGGGCGCTGCGCTCGTAGGTGTCGTACGCACCGAGATAGACCATCCAGTCGCCCGCAGTGCCGGGGCCCGCGGTTTCGACAGTCCGGGAAAGGTCGACCGGTTCACCGCCGCGCCAGCCCCACGTCGTCGAGACCGGCGGCCGCTTGAACAGCGCCCACTCGCCAGGGTCGGCGAAGAGATACCGACCATCGGCGCCCTCCGGACCGGCCAACTCGCGCGTCTCGTTGACCGCGATCCGGTAGGAGATGACCGCGGGCGCGGACTTCTCGTCCCACTCGTAGACCGTCCCGTTCCGGGCGAACCCGCGCGTGTCCGTGACCGTCGCGCCCTCGGGAACGCCAGTCCGGAGCGTCGTGAGCGCCTCGGGGATCGCGTACTGGACCGTCACGTCGATCGAACCCGGCCTGTCTGGCGTCAGGTGGAGTCGCTGGGTCATCGCCAGCGTGGATTCGCCGTTCGCCACGGCCGACGCCGTCCCGGTCACCGACGCGTGCCCGCCCGTCGCCGTCACCGTCGCGCTGGCCGACGACGGGGCGTCCGCCAGGCCCGTCGCTGCCCGCGTATCCGAAAAGCCAGAGAGGTCGGACGGGCGGGACGGCCCCGTCGGGTCTGTGGCCGCGCTCGGTCGCTCACCGGCGTCTGCGGACGCCGCACTCAGTCCCTCCGTCGCGTCGACGGGCGCGAACGGCGACGCACTGACGACGCCCGTCCCGGCCAGCGTCGCCCCGACCAACAACACGGCCAGCGCGGCCGCGACGCCACGGCCCGCGCCCAGTGAAACCATACCCAGCATTGGGACAGAACGCCCTTAACGGGTTCGTCCGGCGCAGTGTCGCGCGCGCCTCGGGAAGACGCGACGCTGTCGGTCACAGACAGCACACCCGATCGGCGTCGGCCACACCGACAGCAAGACCGCGAAGCTCCGAGAACCGGACGGGACGCCCGGCTTCGGCGTGTTGAAGGCGGCGGCGAGCGTTCGGGTCGTATGACAGTCCTCGACCGACTGCGACTCGACGGACAGACGGCGATCGTGACGGGGGGCAACCGCGGTATCGGGCGGGCCATCGCGACCGGGCTCGCGGAGGTCGGCGCGAGCGTCGTCGTCGCCAACCGCGACGGCGAGTCCGGCCGCGAGGCGGCCGCGGCCATCGCCGAGGAGACCGGGAGCGAGACGCTCGCCGTCGAGACGGACGTGACTGACGAGGCCGCTGTCGAGGCGATGGTCGAGACGACCCTCGACGAGTTCGGCGACGTCGACGTGCTGGTCAACAACGCCGGGATCGTCCACCACAACGCCGTCGCGGACAAGTCGGTCGCGGAGTTCGCCGAGACCATCGACGTGAACCTCACCGGCGCCTACCGCTGTGCCAAGTACGCCGGGGAGGTGATGAAAGCCGGCGACGGCGGTTCGATTATCAACGTCTCATCGATGTCGGCGTTCGTCGCGAACTACCCCCAGCGCCAGGTCGACTACCAGGCCTCGAAAGGCGGGCTGGAGGCGTTCAAAACACAGCTCGCCTCGGAGTGGGCCGAGTTCGGGGTCCGGGTCAACAACGTCTGTCCGGGCTACGTCGTCACCGACAATATCGTCCACGGCGAGGAGACGCTGGAGACGTGGCGCTCGGAGATGCTCGTCGACGAGTTCGCCAGCCCCGAGGATATCGCGCCGCTGGCGGTGTATCTCGCCTCCGACGCCGCGTGGTACGTTACCGGCGAGTCCGTCGTGATCGATGGTGGGTACACGGTGCGGTGACCGCACTCCCGTCGCGGCGCCGCGCGGCTCAGAAGATCCCGACGCCGAACCCGAGGAGGCCGAGGATGTACACCGTCCCGACGACGATGATGCCGATGATGACCAGCCGCCACGCGAGCGACAGCAGGATCCGGCCCACGAGGATGACCGCCGCGAGGACCATCAACACAGCGAGCAAGCCCGTCGGCGACGCGAGGGGTCCGAGACCGTACGCTAGCGCCGGCAGTGTCGGTGCCATACCGACCCCACTCCACCCACGATGATAAATCTCGGTCTCAGTCCTGTGGCACGGGCGAAGCGGGCGCGTCGAGCGTGTCCTCGACCTCTGAGTAGACGAGCGCAAGCGCGACGGCCGAGAGGGCGGCGCCGACGAAGAAGGGGGCGCCGAACCCGCCGAGGTTGTAGAGGACGCCCGACGCGAGCGGCCCGACGGCGACACCGAGGCCGAAGGCCATGGTGAGGACGGAGAGTGTGGTCCCGGAGCCGCCGACACTCGCGAGGTCGCCTGCTAGCGCGAGCGACGGGGCGAAGACGAGCGCGACGGCGATCCCCTGAACGAAGCGGGCGGCGAGCATCAGCAGGGGCGTGGTGACGACGCCCTGTGCGAAGACGGCGGGAATGAGGATCACGAACCCAGCGACGATGAACGGGCGGCGCCCGTACTCGTCGCTGGCGCGGCCGATCGGCACCTGCAGGAGGACGTTCGCGATGACGGCAGCGGCGAACTGGAGGCTGAACATGAGCGTGCTCTCGCCGAGGCGGGCGCGGATCGGGCCTTCGAGCGTGGCGAACAGCGCGATGGTGGTGGCCATGAAGAACGTGCCGACGCCGAGGACGAACACGGGGTCGAAGCCGCCGCGCTCGTGGTCGAGGACGGCGATGGACAGGTCCGACGCCGCAGCCTCCTCGTCGCGCGGCGGGTCGGCGATCAGGAGGGTGACGAGGACGAAACTCACCGCGGCGCCGAGGACGGCTACCGCGAACGCGGCGGTGAACCCGGAGAACGTGCCGCCGCCCAGAATCGTGGGAAGCGAATAGTCGACAACAGTGGCGCTCTCGCTGGGGCCGGCCTCGGTGGCGAGGCCGCCGGTGATGACAACCCCGGCGACGATGGGGCCGAAGCCGAAGCCGATCAGCCTGAAAGTGTTGAACACGCCGAAGTTGCCGCCCCGTTCGTCGTTGCTCGCGGAGTACTCGTTGACCAGGGCGACCGTCGCCGGAATAGTGCAGGCGGCGCCGATACCCTGGAGTGCCCGCGCGCCCAGCACCGCCCAGTACGAGGAGACCAGCGGGTAGGTAGCGCTCCCGACGGCGAAGATGGCGAGGCCGGCGAGAACGAACGCGCGGCGCTTACCGGTCCGGTCGGAGAGCCGCCCGGTAAAGAGCTGGCCGACGCTGTTGAGCAGGCCGAACAGCGACAGGACGAGCCCGATCAGCGTCTCCTCGCGGAGGACGAAGCCGGCGACCTCGGCGCCGACGAGACCGTCGAGCGAGATCTGGCCGCTGGCGATGTACAGCGGGAGGACGATGATCAGAAAGGAGTTGCCCAGCGCGTCGGCCATCCGGGCCAGTCCGAGGGTCAACACCCGGCTGTCGGTGTCGAACACGCCCGGGGTAGGGAGCGAAGTCAGTTAACAACGTGGCTTTCGGAAGACACCAGCGGACAGGGATCGGGGCTCCTGTGGCTGGTCTCACACCGTCCGCGGCGCACGAATGCGAGGATTCGATTGAGGGAGGAGAGGACGACGACGATAGCGAAGTGGACCGCCACCTCCCGGGGGTCCGCCGTGACGGTGGACGTCAGATTCGAGCGGTGATTCGGCGAGAGAGAGTGAGAAATCGCTCCTGCGCTCGCAGGGCGACCACTCACTCCAACTCGTCGACCATCTCGCCGGCGATGCCGGTGTAGCCAGCGGGGGTGAGCGCGCGCAGTTCCGCGCGGACGTCCTCGTCGACGGCGAGGTCCTCGAACAGGTCCCGGAAGTCGTCGAGCGTGACGCGCTGGCCACGGGTGAGTGCCTTGACGCGCTCGTAGGCGTCGTCGTGACCCTCGCGACGGAGGATCGTCTGGACGGCCTCGCCGATGACCTCGGGTGTGGCCTCGAGGTCGTCGGCCATCACCTGCTCGTTGGGGACGACCTTGCCAAGGCCCCGCTCCAGTTTCTCGTAGCCGATGAGACAGTGTGCGAGCGCCGCGCCGACGTTGCGCTTGACCGTCGAGTCCGACAGGTCGCGCTGGAGGCGCGACGTGGTGACGTAGTCGCCGAGGAAGACCAGATCCGAGTTCGCTTTCGAGAGGTTCCCCTCGCTGTTCTCGAAGTCGATAGGGTTGACCTTGTGAGGCATCGTCGACGACCCCGTCTCACCCGCGGCGGCCTCCTGCCCCAGATACCGGTCGGAGACGTAGAGCCACACGTCCAGGTCCAGGTCGAGGAGGACGTTGTTCGCGCCCCGGAGCGCGTCGAAGAGGGCCGCGAGGTCGTCACAGGGGTTGACCTGCGTCGTCAGGGGTTGGTGGTCGAGACCCAGGTCGCGGACGAACAGCCGCGCGAAGGCCTGCCAGTCCACGTCGGGGTAGGCGGCACGGTGGGCAGCGTAGACGCCCGACGCGCCGGCGACCTTCCCGGAGAGGTCCTCGGCCGCGCGCTCGACGCGGCCGATAGCCCGGCCGAGCCGCGAGGCGTAGACTGCCATCTCCTTGCCGTAGGTGGTCGGGGTCGCGGGCTGACCGTGGGTGCGCGCGAGCATCGGCACGTCGCGGTACTCGCGGGCGGCGCCGGCGAGTGTGTCTCGAACGTCGCGCAACTGGGGAACGAGCACGTCCTCAACGGCGGGCTTGACGAGCAGGCGCTGGGCGAGGTTGTTGACGTCCTCGCTCGTGAGGCCGAAGTGGATCCACTCGGCGGCGTCGAGCCCCTCGGGGAGGCCCTCGCGGACGAAGTACTCGACGGCCTTGACGTCGTGGTTGGTCGCGGCGTAGTCCTCGTAGCCCTCCGTCTCGATCTGTTTGATCAGCGCGGCGTCCTCGTCGTCGAACGTCTCGTAGAGCCCGCGGAGGTGTTCGCGCGCGTCGGGCCCGATCTCGACGGGCGTGGCCTCGAGGTCGGCCAGCGCGATGAGGTACTCGACTTCAACCTCGACGCGGGCGCGCATGAGCGCCGACTCGCTGGCGTAGGGGACGAGCGGTTCGGTGTAGCGTGCGTAGCGGCCGTCGAGCGGCGAGACGGCCGAGAGCGGACCGCGGTCTGTCATGGGTGGTGGTGCGACGACTCGGCCAAAGAGGGTGTCGTTTCGGCGGTCGGGTGCGGCCCCGCTCCACTACCCGCCGACATCCGGGTCGCCCCGACTGTGTCGACTGTGTCATCGCTGTCCCAGCGGATTCGCAACTACTTTGCGCGGCGGTGCCGCCTCTTCGGACATGAACGTCGCCGGCATGGCATCCAACCGCGGACGGAACCTGCTGAACATCGCGGACCGGGCGCCCGGAGGCGCCGAGTTCGCCGTCATCCTCACGAACGACGCCGACGCGCCGTTACTGGCGGACGCCGCCGAGCGCGACATTCCGACGGAAGTCGTCGAGCGCGCCGACGGCGAGTCCCGCCGTGAGCACGAACAGCGCGTGCTCGACGCGCTGGCCGAGTACGACTTCGACCTCGTGACGCTCGACGGCTACATGCGCCTGCTCTCGGACACGTTCCTCGACGAGGCGCCGACGACGCTGAACGTCCACCCCTCGCTGCTCCCCTCGTTCCCCGGCATGGACGCCTGGGGAGACGCGCTCGACTACGGCGCGAAGGTCGTCGGCTGTACCGTCCACGTCGTCACCAACGCCATCGACGCGGACGGCGAGATAATCGAGGAAGAAGTCGACGGCGGCCCCGTCGTCACGCAAGAACCCGTCCCTGTCTACGAAGGCGACGACGAGGACACGCTGGCCGACCGGGTCCTCTCCGAGGGGGAGTTCCGGGCATACCCCCGCGCAGTGAAGTGGTTCGCCGACGACCGCGTGACAGTCGACGACGACGCGAATCGGGTCTCGATCGAGGGCGACACCGGCGGGGACCTGCCCTCGCGCCTGCTCTCCTCCGAGGACCGCGCAGCTGACCTGCGGTACGGGGAGAACCCCCATCAGGACGCTGCGGTCTATGCCGACAACACAACTGAAGAGGCCAGCGTCGTCCACGCCGACCAGTTGAACGAGGGCGCGAAGGCGCTCAGCTACAACAACTACAACGACGCCGACGGGGCCCTGAATCTCATCAAGGAGTTCGACGCGCCCGCGGCGGCGGTTATCAAACACACCAATCCCGCGGGCTGTGCCACGGCGGACTCACTCGCCGACGCGTACGCGGACGCGCTCGCGACCGACCCCCAGAGCGCGTTCGGGGGCATCGTCGCCCTCAACCGGGAGTGTGACGTGGCGACGGCCGAACAGATCATCGACTCGTTCAAAGAGATCGTGGTCGCGCCGGGCTACACCGACGACGCGCTCGAGGTCCTCTTCGAGAAGGACAATCTCCGCGTGCTGGACTGCGACGGCGAGTTCGAAGCGACCGAGCCACTCACGGAGAAACGACTCGTCGGCGGACGTCTCGTTCAGGAACGCGACCGCCAGCGGCTCACCCGTGACGACCTCGAAGTGGTGACCGAACGTGAGCCGACCGAGGAGCAGGTCGAATCGATGCTGTTCGCCTGGCAGACGCTCAAGCACGTCAAGTCGAACGGCATCCTCTTCGCCAAAGGCACGGAGACGGTCGGCATCGGGATGGGGCAGGTCTCCCGCGTCGACGCTGTCCGACTCGCGGCGATGAAGGCCGACGAACACGCCCAGGGTAAAGACGCCGAGGGCGCCGTCATGGCCAGTGACGCCTTCTTCCCGTTCCCGGATGGCGTCGAGCACGCCGTCGAGGCCGGTATCGAGGCCGTCATCCAGCCCGGCGGATCGAAAAACGACGACATGGTCATCGAAGCCGCCGACGAGGCCGGTATCGCGATGGTCATGACCGGTCAGCGGTCGTTCCGCCACGACTAACGCTGTCTGCGGTCCGGTTTTCGGCGACCGATTGGATATCGCCCGCTCAGCGACGTTCGGGCGCTTCCCACCAGCGACAGTCGAAGACCGTCTCGCCCGCGCTGGTCTCGACGGCACGCTCGACGGTGACGAAGCCCGCGCCCTGCCCGAACTCTCGGCCGACGCCGTGAACGAGGCCCTCGTCGAAGGCCGTCGGGTACGGCGTAGTGCTCACGAGTCGGCCCGCCGAAGCGTCGGTGGGCTCGAACGTCAGCGTCCCCACGTCGCCGGCGTGAAGGTCGTCGTACACGTCGCCCAGCGCGCCGAGCGCGTCGCCGATCGTGCGCACGCCGGCTGGCCATTCGACGACGACGGGCAGGCGCCGGCCGACGCGTTCGATCGTGTTCGGACCGACGCGCTCGTCGACCGCATCGCACACCGCCACGGCCTGTGGAGTGTCGTACCATTCGCCGGCCCGCGGGTCCGCGACGCCCTCGGCGTGGAGCACGTCACTCACCACGGCGCCCACGTAGTCGCCAAACTCCCGCGTCGCGCAGTTCTCGACGGTGCGTAGCAGGACGCCGTCGGTTCGACTCCCCACACCCCTGGTCTCCCGCGTCGTCGCGTTCGCCATCACCAGCGCCTGCGCGCCCCTCGTTTCAAAGCGTTGCTAAGAGCCGTATAGCACCCTCCCGAGCGCTATAGATTGTGTTCATCAGAGTCGAACGCCGGTCCGGTCGAAGCGAATCTCGCCGGGAGGTCGGCGTCTTTTAGGGAGCGGGCTCCGAGGAGAGCGCATGACCTACAACGTCGTGCAGGTCGGTACAGGTGGACAGGGCGCGCGCTGGTGCTCGGACTATCTCCCGCCCCACGTCGACGACGGCCGGATCGACGTCGTCGCCGCCGTCGACGTCGACCCCGAGGCTCACGAGAACGCAGTCGAACATCTCGGCCTCGAGCCCGAGGACTGTTACACCGACGTCGAGGAAGCCTTCGCGGCGGCCGACGCGGACTTCTGTACTATCGTCACGCCGCCGTGGACCCACGAGGAGATTGTGGAGGCCGCGGTCGACGCGGACCTGGACATCCTTTCCGAGAAGCCCATCGCGGACACGCTCGAAGCGTCGGTCCGGATCGCAGACATGGTCGACCAGGCCGACCTGCAGATGGGCGTGACGATGAGTCACCGCTTCGACCGCGACAAGACGACACTCCGGCGGCGCATCCAGTCGGCGGAGTCGGGGCCCCTCGACTACCTCGTCGGTCGGTTCACCTGCAACGCTCGCACGTACGGTGCCTGGGGTGCGTTCCGCCACGAGATGGACGACCCGCTGCTGGTCGAGGGCGCGGTCCACCAGCTCGACTTCCTCGCGGACATGGCCGGCGCACCCTGCGAGACACTCTACGCCGACACCTGGCTTCCCGAGTGGGCCGAGTACGAGGACGACGTGCAAGCGCTGGTGCAGATGCGCTTCGAGAACGGCGTCCGGGCCACCTGGGAGGGCGCAAAGGCCAACGCGGCGACGCTCAACGGCTGGGGGTCGGACTACGTCCGCGCGGAGTGTCGCGACGAGACACTCGCCCTCGACGGCCGCGAAATCACCCGCTTCCCTTACGAGCAGGACCGGGAGACGGTCGTCGGCACGGTCGACGAGAGCGAAGGCGAACCGCTCCCGCTGGCCGAGGGCGACCGCTGGTCGAACGAGTGGCTCGTCGAACAGTTCCTCGACTGGCTCGACGGCGGCGAACCGATGGCCACCGACGTCGAGTCGAACCTGCAGTCCGTCGCGCTCGTCGAAGCCGCCATCGAGAGCAGCGACAGCGGCGAGCCCGTCAACGTGCAGGACCTGCTCGCCGACACCCGCGAACGCGTCGCGTCGGACTGATTCCGAGTCGCGATTCGCAACAGGCGATTCCTCGCTGTACTGCGCATGCTCGTTCCCCGAGTCGGCATAGTCCTCTGGCTGGATCACCTGCGGTGGCGCGCGCCGTCGCGCCCTCTGTGGCGCGACGTCTCCGTGCGAGGGATGAGCGACCGCAGGGAGCGAATCGGCTGGGGAGGATCGTGGCCATCCGCGGTCGCGGTGCGGTCGCTGTCCCTGGTGGACTGAAAGGGCGAGGGCTGGTCGCGGGGTCTGCGCGGGCTCTATCCGAGCGAGCGGAGCGAGCGAGGATATCCCGCACAGACCCCGCGAGCGGGCCGAGGGCTTTCATCACACGGGATCGGGTACGGTCGCGGTTCGGGTCGCAGTAGAGACTCCAGCTAGCGAGCGGGCCGAGGGCTTTCGTCTCTCTACATCGTCCACGGTGTCGACTGCGGTCACGGTGTCGACGATAGTGTCACCTCCAACGGCCAGAACGACACCACATCACCGGCCACCCACAGACCTAACCTTGCGTGTCACGAACTAGCACACATGTTCGCGGACCGCACGGACGCCGGCGAGCAGGTGGCCGACCGCCTCGTCGACCAGGGCGTCACGGCGGATATCGTCCTCGCGATCCCGCGCGGCGGCCTCCCGCTGGGCCGTGCCGTCGCCGACGCGCTCGACGCACCACTGGGCGTGGTCGTCGCCTCGAAAGTCGGGGCGCCGGGGAATCCCGAATACGCCGTCGGCGCCGTCGCCGAGGACGGCACCACCTGGCTCAACGACGACGCCGTTCGACGCCTCGACGTGACCGACGACTACCTCGGCCGCGAGCGAGCGGTGGCCGAGGGGAAAGCCGCCGACTACCGCGATGGCCCGCGCCCGTCGCTGGCCGGCGAGCGCGTCGTGGTCGTCGACGACGGCGTCGCGACGGGCGCGACGATGCGGGCCTGCCTCGAACTCGTCCACGTCGAGGACCCCGACCGCCTCGTCGTCGCTGTCCCAGTGGGCCCAGCAGACACTCTCGCCGCGCTCGAATCCCAGGCCGACGCGGTTGTCGCGGTCGAACGACCGGAATCCTTCCAGGCCGTCGGCGCGCATTACCGCCGCTTCGACCAGGTCACTGACGAGGAAGCCAAGTCCTATCTAGCGTGAGAAGCGCCGCGAAACTGGTCCCGCCGGTCGCGACTGTCGTCGCTACTGCGCCCACCGCCGGGGTCGGTGATACCGTCGGTCAGGCGGCGTCGCCGGTGCGCGCTCGCAGTTCCGGCAGCACGAAATCTGTGACGACGTTGTAGCAGGCGTAGAACAGGATGAGCCCGACAGCCCCCTCCCAGGCGCCGATGGTCGTGTGACCGGCCGAGAGGTTCTGCGACGCCGTGATCTCGGCGGCAGCGCCCAGGATCGCGAGCACGCTCGCCACGAACCCGTAGACGACGACATCGAGCAGTTCACCTATCGAACCGTACAGCAGATCTTTCATCGGCGCTCGCTATGCCACCTCAGGGTATATACCTTCCGAGACAGCTAGTGACATACCCTCACGCACGATTTTTTACTACCCCGGGGGTAGAGGGTGTCATGTCACAGACGCGGACTCGGTCCATCGACCACGCATCGTACGCCAAACGCGGCTTCCTCCTCGGCGTCGTCCTCTTCGCCGGCGGCGCTCTCGCCGAGATCATCGGTACCGCTTACTTCGGTTCGCTGCCGGGCTGGGAGCAGACGCTGTTTTTCGACATGGAAGTCGTCGGTATCCTCATCGGTCTGCTCGCACCGCTCGTGTTCGGCATCGTGATGCCGCTCGTGGAATAAGAGCCACCTTTTTCATCGTCGGGTGTCCTCGCGCGCTCTCCGAGCGCGCTGTGGGCACCACTCCTCGAAAAAGCTGGACCAAAAAGCCGGACGCTCCCGGGGGTCGCGTCCGGTGAACCGCGCTCGCTTCGCTTCGCGCGGATGCTCGTGGTCGGCCTGCCTTACCGCGCGGCCGGCCTGCCTTACCGCGCGGCCTGCCTGTCCCCGAGTCGCGCGACCGGCGCAGTGCGCCGGCACGCGCTCCTGGCCACCGCCACAACACCGCCTCCGCCACCGCCACAGCATCGCCTCCGCCACAGCCCCGCCTCCGCCACAGCCCCGCCTCCGCCACCGCCACAGCATCGCCTCCGCCACAACACCGCCTCCGCCACCGCCACAACACCGCCGCCGCTACTCGTCCGCCCCGCACAGCGCCGCGACAGTCTCCCGAACCGCGTCGGCCGCGGCCATGACCTCGTCGCGGCGGACGTACTCGCGCTCACTGTGCGCGACAGCGCCCTCGTCATCCGAAAGGTCACCCGGCCCGAAGACGACCGTCGGCGCGTGCTCGGCAAAAAAGGAAGCCTCCGTCGCCGCGCCGAACGGTCGGATCTCTCCGCCGCTCGCGTCGGCGAGCGCTCGAACCAGCGGTTCGCGCCGGTCGGTCGCGAACGCCTCCAGAAACGGCGTCTCCTTCGGCGTCAACTCCACGCGCAGGTCCATCCCCGTGGGCATCCACTGGTACAGATGCTCCTCGAGGTCCGCGCGGAACTCGTGGGCCGACTCCGGCGGGACCGGCCGCCGGTCGAACGTGATCACGCACTCCTCGGGCACCTGATTCGTCGCCTCGCCGCCATCGACCAGCGTCGGTGTCAGCGTCGGTCGACCGAGCGTCGCGTGCTCGCCCGGCCCGCGCTCTTCGTCGTAGGTCTCCATCGCCTGCAACACCGGCGCTGCGGCCCGGATCGCGTTCGCTCCCGCGGCGGGCGTCGCGGCGTGGGCGGCGGTTCCGCGGATGGTGACAGTCCCCTCGAACTGCCCGCGCGCCGCGGTGCAGACGTCCAGGCCAGTCGGCTCACCCACCACGTAGCCGTCCGCGTCGAGGCGGCCAGCGAGATGCGCGGCGCCGGTCTGTATCGTCTCCTCGTCGGGCGTCACCGCGAGCGTCACGCGACCCGCCGAAACCTCGGCGGTCAGGAACGCGTCGACCAGCGCCGCGAGCGGCCCCTTCGCGTCGCAGGCACCCCGCCCCTCGACGACGGCTCCGTCCTCGCGCTCGCCGTAGGGAACGTGTGGCGGCACGGTGTCGATGTGCGTGTTCAGCACGAGATGGGGCGACTCCGAGGGCCCGATGGCCGCGTCGCCGGACTCGTGCCCGTCGGCCGTCCGCGTCGCGAGCGTGTTCCCCTTCTCGTCGACGACGGGGTCGGCCCCCGCGTCGGCGAGCGTCTCGACCAGCAGGTCGCGCATCTCGGCGACGTCCTCGTGGGAGGGCGTCTCGACGGCCCGCCGGTGGAAATCGAGAGTGTCGAAAGCGTCAGTCATTACCTCGAGTGGGGGACCGACTGAAAAAAGCGCCACCATCCGGCGCGAGGATTTGCCGGATCAGTCCAGTCGCTTCAGGTCGTCCTGGGTCTGCTCGGCGTCGACGTCGCCGGTGTTGCGCGTGTCCCGCGGCTCGAACAGCAGCATCTCCACCTCCGTCTCGGCGACCGGTCGGTGTTCGACACCCGCCGGGACGACGAGCAACTCCCCGGCTTCGAGAACCACGTCGTCAGTACCACGGAAATCGATACGGAGACGGCCGCTCCGGACAAAAAAGAGTTCGTCGGCGTCGTCGTGACTGTGCCAGACGAACTCGCCCTCGGCCTTGGCCAGTTTCACTGCTTGTCCGTTGGCCTCGGCAGCCAGTCGCGGGCTCCAGTGCTCCGAAAAGGAATCGAACGCCCCCTGCAGAGAGACTTTCTCCATACCGCAACTGACGGCTCGACTCTCAACAGTCTGTGGGCCGGTTACTGCTCGAGGCCGGTCACGTCGGCCATCGTCTCGCGCCGGCGGACCACCCGCACGTCGTCACCGCCGACGTCGACCTCCGCGGGACGAGGCTGGGAGTGGAACTGGTTGGCGAGTTCGTAGCCGTACGCGCCGGCGTTCCCGATTGCGAGCAGGTCCTCACGCTCCGGCCGGGCGATGGGGCGGTCCGTGCAGAACACGTCCGCGCTCGTACAGCAGGGTCCACCCACGGAGACCGGCTCCGCCTCGCGTTCGGGCGCCGAGACGTTCGCAATGGGGTGATACGACCCGAACATCGCCGGGCGGATGAGCGTCGCCAGCGAGGCGTCGACGCCAACCACCGTCGCCGCGGGCGTCTCCTTGACGGTGTTGACCTCGGTCACGATCAGTTCGGCGTCTGCGACGACGTACCGGCCCGGCTCTAACTTGAGCTGCGCACCGAGGTCCCCGACGGCCTCCCGGACGCGCTCGCCGACGGTCGGCATGTCGAGCGGGGCCTCGTCCTCGCGGTATGGGACGCCGAAGCCGCCGCCGAAGTCCACGAACTCCAGCCCGTCGCCCGCAGATTCGACCTCGCGAGCGAGGTCGGCCACCTTTTCGATGGCCCGACAGTGGTCGTCCAGATCGTCGTGGAGCACGCCGCTGCCGACGTGGGAGTGAAGCCCGACGACGTCGAACCGCTCGCGCAGTTCCGCGGCAAGCGCGGACACTTCATCGTAGGGGATACCGAACTTCGCGTCCTTGCCGGTGGCGACCTTCTCGTGGTGGCCGGTCCCGATACCGGGGTTGACGCGGATGGCGACACGGCCGTCGTACCCGCGGGCTTCCAGCCTGTCAAACGTGTCCCGAGCCCCGCCGGTGACGGTGAAGCCGGGATGTTCCGCGCCCAGCTCGGCGGCGTAGTCCAGGTCCGCGTCGGGTGGATTGACCGCGGTGTACTGGAGGGTGTTCGGGTCCGCGCCCGCCTCGATGGCCCGCTGGATTTCCCCACCGGCGGCGCACTCGATGTCCGCGCCGGCCTCCAGCAGGGCTTCGAGCACCGCACGACCGGTGTGGGCCTTGGCGGCGTACATGACGTGGGCGTCGGGGAACGCCGCCGCGAAGCGCTCGTAGTTCGCGGCGACTCGGTCGGTGTCGAGAACGTACAGCGGTGTGCCGTGTCGCTCCGCGAGCGTCGACAGCGTCTCGAAGTTCCAGTCCGTGACCCGACGGACCGGCGGCGAGAGATGGCTCATTGCCACACTCACAGGTTCGACCGCTAACAAGCGTTCCGCTTCGGTTGCCAGTATGGCCACGACGGCCCGGGGCCGCGGACCGCCCCTACTGCCGGTCCCGGACGAATTCGGCGAACGCTTCCCCCGGCAGATCGCAGGTGAGCGCCGGCTTGAACCCGCCGAGGTGGACGCCGTTGTCGGTCCGCGACGCGGGTTGCAGGACCTCGGCGACCCCTTCGTCCATGTAGTAGTTCGGTCCGCGGCGTCGGTCGCTGAGCCTGACGGCGTGGTCCAGCAGGCCACCGGGTTCGCGCCCGGGGACGACCACCACTGGCCGGGGGCGCTCGGTGAACGCGGGGTCGTGATAGTAGAGGTCACCGTGACCCTCGAACCGCCGCGCGTGAGCGTTTTCCGGGTGGGATTCGAGCGCCGTGCGCTTCGCGGCGCGGTCGGTGTCGGGGTCGACCACCGTCGGTTGCTCGGCTACGGTGAAATAGCCGAACAGGTACCGGTGCTTGTAGTCGGTGTCGGGGCCGGAAAAACCGGCGTAGAACCCGACGGCGTCGCCCGGTTCGAGGGCGCGCAGGCGTGACACGTAGCCGGGGCGGTGCTCGCCGTAGGTGAGCGCGTCCAGGTTCGGGTCGTGGTGGACCGGCGTCTCGCGGATCTCGTCAGGGTCGGTGACCCACTCGCCGTCGCTGTTCGGGCGGACGCCCTCCAAGAGGTCCGCGAGGACGCCGTCGCCGTGGCGGCGCTGGATGGACCCGTAGGTCGCCGTCTCGCTCGTCGCACCCTTCTCGGGGATCGGCACGTACTCGAAGCGCCCGTCACCGTCGACACTGGGGACGGGTTTGACGTTGCCAGTGTCGGCGCCGACGCCGCAGAGGACGACGGTCAAGGCTTCGGACTCACTCCCGAAGCGCGTCTTCCCGCTCTGTCGCCTCCAGGGTTTCCTCCTCGACGTCGGTCGCCACCACTGCGGGCTTGTAGGCGCCGCCGTCGATGAGGTCGTGGTCGCTCACGCTCGACTCGACGAAGCGCGTGAACGCCCGCCGCTCGGGCGGAAGCCGTCCGTAGATCACTTCCTCTTCGACGAGGTCGTAGACCGGAATGCGGGGCGTCAGGAGGGTGTTCTCGCCGACGATAGAGTTCTCGCCGACGACGAATCCGGAGGTGACGCGACAGCCCGCGCCCAGCGAGACGCCGTCCTCGACGATGACCGGGGCGTCCTCGACCGGTTCGAGGACGCCGCCGATGAGCGTGTTCGCGCCGAGTTTCACGTTCTCCCCGATCTGCGCGCACGACCCCACCGTGTCACAGGAGTCGACGAGCGTGCCGTCGCCGACGTGGGCGCCGATGTTGACGAACGCCGGCGACATCAGGATGGCGTCGCTCCCCACGTAGGAACCGCGACGGATTACGGTGCCATCGGGCGTGTTGCGAGTCCCGCGCTCGGCGAGGTCGTCGGTCTCGCGCAGGGGAAGCACGTCGTGGTAGGTCACGTCGCCGTACTCGCGGGCTTCTGTCTCGCGCAGGCCGAAGTTCAGGAGGATGCCCTGCTTGACCCACTCGTTGGCCTCCCATTCCCCACTGTGCTTCTCGGCGGCGCGGGCCTCACCGGCTTCGAGCGCGTCGAGGAACGCGTCGAGAGTCGCGAGGTGGTCGTCGGTCGCGTCGCTCGCGGTCAGGCCGTCCTGTTTCTTCGCCCAGAGGGTCTCGATGTCGGATTGCAGACTCATTGTCGGCACCTCTCAGGCCTCGTCGATAACGGCACCGAAGTCGTACCAATCGGGGTCCCGGCCAGCGACCCAGGCCGCGGCGTCGAGCGCACCCGCTGCGAAGACCGCGCGGTCTTCCGCGCGATGCGAGAGGGAGACCACTTCGTCGTTGCCGGCGAGGATGAGTTCGTGCTCGCCGCGAATGTCGCCCGCCCGCCGCGCGAAGACGGCGATTTCGTCGTCGTCGCGGGGGGCGTGGCCCTCGCGGCCGTAAACCGGGACCACGTCCCGCTCCTCCTGCACGGTTTCGAGGATGGTCTTCGCCGTCCCCGAGGGCGCGTCGATCTTGTCGTTGTGGTGCGTCTCCATGAGTTCGAGGTCGTACGTCGAGAGCGCGCCGACGGCCTCGCGCACCGTCCGCAGGAGCACCTGGATCCCCCGCGAGAAGTTGGTGGCCTTGAGAACCGGGACCGACTCGCTGGCCTCTTGCAAGATCCCGAGTTCGTCCGCGTCGAAGCCCGTCGTGCCGACGACCATGCCGACGCCCGCAGCGGCGCAGGCGTCGGCGAGCGCGACCGTCGACGCCGGGACGGTGAAGTCGACGACGACACTCGGCGCGTACTCGGCGAGGGCGGCCTCGGTGTCGCTCGCGTCGACGACCGGTACGCCCCCGACTTCATCGACCTCGGCCACGTCGAACCCGACGACGACCTCCACGTCGTCGCGCTCGGCGGCCGTCTCGATGACCGTCCGTCCCATTCGCCCGTCCGCGCCGTTGACCGCGATCTGCGTGCTCATCGCTCTAGCTCGGCGTACGCGTCCTCGTAATCGAAGGTTTCGGATTCGAGGTCGTCGAGCACCGCCTGGAGGTCGTCGCGGTACTGTTCGGCCAGCCGCGTCAGCGGCGAGCGCATCCGCGCAGGGCCGTACCCCCGTATCTGCATCGCCTCCTTGACCGGAATAGGGTTGGTCTCGACGAACAGTTCGCGGAAGAGCGGCCCGAGTCGGTGGTGGATCGCCCGGGCGCGCTCGAAGTCGTCGGCCAGCGCCGCGCCGACCATCGCGCAGGTCCGCTCGGGTTCGACGTTCGCGGCCACGCTTATCGCGCCCGTCGCGCCCACCGAGACCATCGGGACCGTCATTCCGTCGTCGCCCGAGAGCACGTCCAGGTCCGTGTCCCGCGTTCGCTCGATGATCTCACTGATCTGGCCCATGTCGCCGCTGGCGGCCTTGTACGCCTGAATATTGGGGTGCTGTGCGAGGCGTTCGACGGTCCGGGGCTCCATGTTCTGCCCCGTCCGCGACGGGACGTTGTAGACGATCTGTGGCAGTTCCACCTCGTCGGCGACCTGTTCGTAGTGCTCGACGAACCCGCGCTGTTCGGGCTTGTTGTAGTACGGCGAGATCAGGAGGAGAGCGTCGGCACCGGCCTCTGCCGAGCGCCGCGAGAGCGACAGGGCCTCGCGGGTGTTGTTCGAACCGGAACCGGCGATAACGGGCACGTCGTCGACGGCGTCGATGACCGCCTCGACGACCTCGATGTGCTCGTCGTGGGAGAGCGTCGCCGACTCGCCGGTCGAACCGCAGGGGACGAGCCCGTCGACGCCCGCCCGCTCCAGGCGTTGGGCGTCGGCTCGCAGTGTCTCGAAGTCGATACTACCGTCTTCGTGGAAGGGCGTACACATCGCGGGGTAGACGCCCTGGAAGTCGAAGTCTGTCATCGTTGGTGTCGGTGGTGTGGTCGGGGTGTACTGTCGCGTCGGTCCAGCGTCGTCGAACCGGCCCGGGACGGGGGCGCCAGCCCCGCCGCGAGCCACTCAGGACCCTTTGTGTTTCGGAGAACGGACGGACACGCCAGTCTCGCCGTCAACCGCGACCGCGAGCGTGACGTGGGTCATATGTGAATCAGCGTGAACCAGCGACTTATGCGTTGTGGAGCACCACTGCCCGGCCGGAGAACCGGCGCTGCGGGTCGGCCGGAGAACCGGCGCTGCGGGTCGGTCGCGTGACCGGCGTTGCGGGCCAGTCATCGGACCGGCGTCGCGGGCCAATCGCCGACGCTGCAGTGCTGCCCAGTCGATCCCGGCCAAAAGACTCACGTGACAGCTATCCGAACGGCCGTTTATGTCGACGGTCCCCAACCACGACGAGCACGGCTGTCCGAAGTGCGGTGCCACGGACGCGGACATCGGGTCTGTCTCGATGACCGGCGGCGGTCTCAGCAAGATGTTCGACATCCAGACGAACAAGTTCCAGGCGGTCTCGTGTGCGAACTGCGGGTACACCGAGTTCTATCGCGCCGACCGCTCCGGAGGGAGCGACATCGTCGACGTGTTCCTGGGATGAGCGCGGGCGGCCTCGTCGCGTTCGTCCTCCTGATCGGACTGCTCGGTCCGCTGGCGCTCTACACGCTGGTCCGGTCGGAGACCGAACCCGAGCGGACGGATCGAGCGTCCGCCCTTCGGCGAGCGAGACGCGACAGCCCCAGGCAATCAGCGAACAGGACGAGGCCGGACGCCGAGTGGGGCGCCGGCACCCGAACCGACCAGCGGGGCGAGACCGACGAGTCCGACCACGAGTGGGGCGTCGAGGACGCTTCGGACGACCCGTGGAACCGGTAAGCGCGGCATCGATGGCGTTCGAAAGACCGAAGCCACCTGTAACGGCCGATCCCGTGATCTCCCGTCACACGCCGAAACGCGCCTCACCCCCCAGTCGGGTCGTCGCCCGCGACCTGCCGGACCGCCTCGAACCGCAGGAAGCGCGTCTCGTCGTCGAGGGCGTCCCTGAAGAGTATCTCGCGGCCGGGCAGCCCGGTCGAGGCGTCGGCGAGCGCCTCGACCAGCGCCCGCCGGTCGAAGTACGTCCCCGAGCCGGCGATATCGCCGAGTCGCCCGGCCGTCGGCGGGTCCTGCAGCGAGAGCGTGACGAGTAACCGCCCCGCGGCCCGCGCGAGAGTCTCGTCGTCGCCAGTCGTCAGTTCCACACACAGCGGGACGACCGACTGGACCGACTCGGGGTCGCTGCCCGCGACGTGGGTCAGCGCGACCAGCGCCAGCCGGCGCAGTTCCGCCTCGTCGGCGTCGTCGTCGAGTCGACTCCCTGCCCCACCGTCTCGGTCACCCCTCCGGCTGTCCTGGTCGCCCGTCCTGTCGCGTCGGTTCCCCGTACCGCCGTCCCGGTCGTCCGTTCCAGCGCTCCGACTCCCGCGGCGCGGACCGGACTGACTCTCGGTTTCGGTCCCGCCGCCGTTCGTCTCGGTCGAGTCCGTGCGGTCGTCGCTCGTGGTCGACCCGCCGCGGGTCAGTCCGTCCGGACTGGACCCGCGCGAGTCCCCGCCGTTTCGCACGATAGCGACGAGTCGCTCGACGGCCGGGTCCAGCGCTTCGGGGTCGAGCCAGCCCGCTGTCGCGAGCACCGCGATAGCCGAGTCCCGTGCCAGCGAGTTGCGGTTCGCCAGCCGCGCACACGTCGAGAGGTGCTCGACCGCGACGGTCGGGTCTCGCGCCGTCGCCGCCGCGAGGACTGACGCCGCGCGGGCCTGGACCCGGTTTTGCTCGTGGTCGAACAGCGGTTCGATCCGCGAGAGTTCCTCGGGGCAGGCCGCGACGACGTGCTGGAGCGCATCCGCGGCCGCGCGGTTGACCCAGATGTTGAACGCCGTCAGCTCGTCGACGAGCGTGTCGGTGACCGGTCTGGCCGCCGCGGGGTCGGCCGCGGCGATCCGTGCGATCCCCTCCAGGAAGGGCTGGCGGTCGTGCTCGTGGTCGCCGTCCATCGCCTCGACGAACAGCGGAACGGCGTCGGCGAACGCCCCCGCTCGCTCGACCGGCATCGACCCGACGGCCGCCGCCATCGTCGCGCGACCCTCGGGGCCGGCCGCCCGGACCCGGGCGACCGCTGTCTCGGGGTCGACGGTGTCCGGCGCGTACCGAACCCTGTCTGCGAGCGACTCCAGGTCACCGCCGGCGACATCCTCCGTCATCGGATACCCGTAGCTGACCACATCAGCGGCGACCCACTTAAATGTCGGAACGCGACGACCGTCCGACCCTGCCCCAGGGCCGGTGTCGCTCGCGCCCCTGGCCGGGCGGACAATCGGTCCTTACCGCTGGCTGCTGCGCGTTCCTTGCCGAGCGTTCGCGTTGCCCCGTTGCTGGTTCCCGCTCGGTCCGGTCGGCGTCTGGCCGGCCGCACGGACGCCCTGCTCGACGGCGTCCGCGATCACCTTGTAGGCCACGCCGAGAAACCCGGCGTAGAACACGAGGAAGCCGACCAGCGCGACCAGTCCGCCGATCACCGGACTGTCGCCGTCCACCATGACCCCGCCCATGGACATCATGCCGGCCCCGATGACTGCCACCGCGACGACGTAGCCCATTAATCGAAACCCGTACTTGATACCCTCGATCGCGTTAACGTTCACCACGGCAGTCGGTAATGAAAGTGGGACGAAAAATAACTTTCGGGCACGAAACGGGCGTTCGACGGCAAAGAACCCCGGACTCTGCGCTCGCGACCAGGTCCGTGCGGTCGGCCGCTCCGGCCCAGCCCCACACAGCCGGCCGCTCAGTCGTCGGCCTGGCTCTGGAACGCCTCGGCAACGGCGCCGGTCTCGGCGGCCGCGTCGGGGAGTTCGTTGCGCACGTCGTCGCGCTCACGTTCGGCGATAACCTCGGCGTAGGCGTCGGGCATCACCTTCGTGAAGTTCGACAGTTCGGCGTCCCAGTCGGCGAGCAGTTCGGCCGCGCGGTCCGAATCCGTGTAGGCAGCGTGGTTCTCGACGAGGCGGGTTATCATCGCGCGGTCTTTCTCTTCGAGGGTCGGCTCGATGGAGACCATCCCGGTGTTGGCCTTGCGCGCGAAGGTGCCGTCGGGGTCGTAGACGTAGGCGACGCCGCCGGACATCCCGGCCGCGAAGTTCTTCCCCGTCTCGCCGAGGACGACGACAGCGCCGCCGGTCATGTACTCACAACCGTGGTCACCGACGCCCTCGACGACGCCTTTGACCCCGGAGTTGCGGACGCCGAAACGCTCGCCGGCCATGCCGTTGACGTACGCCTCGCCCTGAGTCGCGCCGTAGAGCGCGACATTGCCGATGACGACGTTCTCCTCGGCAGCGTAGTTGGCGTTCTCGGGCGTCCGGACGAACAGTTTCCCGCCCGAGAGGCCCTTTCCGACGTAGTCGTTGGCGGTGCCGACCAGGTCCATCGTGATACCGTTCTGGAGGAACGCGCCGAAGCTCTGCCCGGCGGTGCCTTCCAGTCGGCAGGTGATCGTGTCGTCGGGGAGGCCCTCGCCGCCATGGGCCTTCGAGACGGCGTTCGAGAGCGTCGCGCCGACAGCCCGGTGGACGTTGTCTACCGGCGTCGAGATAGCGACCGGTTCGCCCGACTCGATGGCGGATTCGGCCTCGTCGATGAGCTCCCAGTCGAGCGACTCGGCGACATCGTGGGTCTGCTCGCGGGTCTTGGTGCGGTCGTCGTCGCCCGCGGGCTCGGCGATGACACCCGAGAGGTCGACCTGCCTCGCCTTGGGCTGGGTCACGTCCGACCGCTGTTTCAGGACGCCGGGCCGACCGACCATCTCCTCGACTTTCGTGAAGCCGAGCTCGGCCATGATCTCCCGCAGTTCCTGAGCGACGAAGGTCATGTAGTTGATGACGTGCTGTGGCTCGCCCGGGAACCGGTCGCGGAGCTTCTCGTTCTGGGTGGCGACGCCGACGGGACAGGTGTTCTCGTGGCACTGGCGGGCCATCACACAGCCCGAGGTGACCAGCGACGCGGTGCCGAAGGCGTACCCCTCGGCGCCGAGCAGCGTCGCGACGGCCACGTCGCGGCCGGTCTTCATGCCGCCGTCGCTCGTGACCGTGATCCGCGAGCGCAGGCCCGTCGCGCGGAGCATCTGGTTGGCCTCCGCGAGCCCGAGTTCCCACGGTAGGCCCGCCGACTTGATCGAGGTTTTCGGCGAGGCACCGGTGCCGCCGTCGTGGCCCGAGATGTGGACCTTGTCGGCGTTGGCCTTCGCGACGCCCGCCGCGATGGTGCCGATGCCGTCCTCGGCGACGAGTTTGACGTTCACGTCCGCCTCCGGGTTCGAGGCCTTGAGGTCGTGGATGAGCTGTTTGAGGTCCTCGATGGAGTAGATGTCGTGCAGCGGCGGCGGCGAGATGAGTCCGACGCCCGGCGTCGCGTAGCGCACGTGGGCGATCATCTCGTTGACCTTCTTGCCGGGGAGGTGCCCGCCCTCACCGGGCTTGGATCCCTGGGCCATCTTGATCTGGAGTTCGTCGGCCTCGGTGAGGTACTCCGAGGTGACGCCGAAGCGACCGGAGGCCACCTGTTTGGTCTTGCACTCTTTGGGCGTGCCGAACCGTTCGGGGGGTTCGCCGCCCTCGCCGGTGTTGGCGTTGGTGCCCAGCCGGTTCATCGCGATGGCGTTGTTCTCGTGCATCTCCGGGGAGAGCGAGCCAAGCGACATCGCCGCCGTCTCGAAGCGCGTGACGATGTCCTCGACCGGTTCGACCTCCTCGACCGGGACCGGGTCGCGGTCGGAGTCGAACGCCAGCAGGCCCCGCAGGGTCTGGAGCTGCTCGTTCTGGTCGTTGATCTGGCTGGCGAACTCCTTGTACTTCTCGTAGTCGCCGGTGCGGACCGCCTGCTGGACCGTCCCGACCGTCGAGGGGTTCCACTGATGGTGGATCCCGCCAGAACGGTTCTCGAACTCGCCTTGCCGTTCGAGGTCGGGGTCCTCGCCCCAGGCGACCTCGTGGCGGTCGAGGAGGTCCTCTTCGATCTCCTCGATGCCGATCCCCTCTGTCCTGTTGGCGGTCCCCTCGAAGTACTCGGCGACGAAATCAGAGGAGAGGCCGACCGCCTCGAATATCTGGGCGCCCTGGTAGCTTTCGACTGTCGAGATGCCCATCTTGGACATCGTCTTCAGGAGCCCGTCCTCCAGCGCGTTGACGTAGGCGTCGATCGCGGTGGAGAGTTCGGCGCCGTCCGGCCCGGCGACGAGGTCCTCGATGGTCTGGTAGGCGAGGTAGGGGTTGACCGCACCCGCGCCGTAGCCGACCAGCGTCGCGATGTGATGCACAGTACGAGGGTCGCCGGACTCGACGACGAGGCCGACGTGGTTGCGCAGGCCGTTGCGGACGAGGTGGTGGTGGACACCGCCGACCGCGAGCAGCGACGGGATGGCGACCCGGTTTTCGCCGGCCGCCTTGTCTGAGAGGACCAACACGTCGTATTCAGTCGCCGCGTCGGTAGCATCGGCGCGGACGTCTTCGACCGCTTCACGGAGGTCGACCTCGTCGGGGTCGTAGCTGATATCGACGACTTTCGTCGACATGCCGTTCTCGTCCAGGTCGCGGATCGCCGCCGTCTCCTGGTCGGTGAGGACCGGCGACTCGAGGACGAGCTGGCGGGCGTGTTCGGGCGACTCCTCGAGGAGGTTCTGCTGGTGGCCCAGTCGCGATTCGAGAGAGGTGACGAGTTCCTCGCGGATGTAGTCCAGCGGCGGGTTCGTCACCTGCGCGAACAGCTGCTTGAAGTAGGTGAACAGTGGACGGTTGAACTGCGAGAGCACCGACAGCGGCGTATCGTCGCCCATGGAGCCGACGGGGTCTTTCCCTTTCTCGGCCATCGGCTCGATGAGGTGGTCGACCTCGTCGTAGGTGTAGCCGTACTGGGCCTGGAGCGCGCGCAACTGCTCGGCAGTCTCGGCGGGCAGGTTGTCCGGCGCGTCGATGAGGTCCGCCAGCTGGACCTGCTCGTCGGCGACCCACTCGGCGTACTTCTCGTCGGTCAGGTCCTCGAACACCTCGTCGTCGGGGATGACCCGCCCCTCGCTCGGGTCGGCGAGGAACAGCTGGCCGGGCTGGAGGCGGCCGCGCTCCGATATCTCGGCGGGGTCCGTGTCGAGCGCGCCCGCTTCGGAGGCCATCACGAGCGTGTTGTCTTCGAGGACGTCGTATCGACAGGGCCGGAGGCCGTTGCGGTCGAGCACCGCGCCGACGCGCTCGCCGTCGGTCGCGGCGACGAACGCGGGGCCGTCCCACGGCTCGACGACGGAGGCGTGGTAGTCGTACCAGTCGCGTCGGTCGCCGCTGACAGCGTTGGCCTCGCCGCGCCAGGCCTCGGGGATGAGCATCCGGAGGGCGTGGGGGAGGTCACGGCCCTCCTTCAGGAGGAGTTCGAGCGCGTTGTCGACGCTCGCGGTGTCGGACTGGTCGGGGTCGTCGATGATCGGCTGGACCCGTTCGATGTCGTCGCCGAACGCGTCCGATTCGAGGTCGGTCTCGCGGGCGCGCATCCAGTTGATGTTGCCCTGGATAGTGTTGAACTCGCCGTTGTGGATGATGCGGCGGTAGGGGTGAGCGAGGTGCCACGCGCCGAGGGTGTTCGTCGAGAAGCGCGCGTGGACCATCGTGAACGTCGTCTCGACGCGCTCGTCGGTCAGGTCCGGGTAGTAGTCGGCGACCTGTTCGCCCTTGAGCAGGCCTTTGTAGACGACCATGTCCTGGTCGAGCGAGACGACGTAGAACCGCTCGTTACCCGCGGGCTCGGTCTCCTCGACGTGTGATTCCAGCGCCGAGCGCGCGACGTAGAGCTGCCGGCCGAACGCTTCGCCGGTCTTACCCTCGGCGGACTCGACGAACACCTGGACGACTTCGGGCTCGGACTCGACGGCCGTCGCGCCGAGGTCGCTGTTGTCCGTCGGGACCGTTCGCCACGCGAGGACATCGAGGCCTTCGTCGGCGAACTGTTCCTCGACGATATCGACGAGTTCGTCGCGCGCCTCGACGTCGTCTTTCGGTAGAAAGAGCGTCCCGACCGCGTACTCGCCTCGTGTGAGGTCGGCATCGACCACGTCGGTGAAAAAGTCGTGTGGGGTCTGGATCATGACGCCCGCGCCGTCGCCCGTGTCCTGTTCGGCCCCCGTGGTGCCGCGGTGTTCGAGGTTCGCGAGCAGTTCCAGCCCGTCTGATACCACCCAGTGACCGCCGTCGTCGTCCAGGTCCATGACGACGCCGACGCCGCAGTTCGACCGCGCATCGGCGGGGTCCGCCAGCCGTCGGTCCCCGTCGTCGCGAGAGAACGTACTCATGTCTACAGTAGCTATCGGCGACCCCGACAAAACGCTTTGCCTGATAGAATATATGACCGTTATACCTTATCTAAGGAATATTAGGGACCTTCAGGTATCTCACGAACCCGCGTACTCCTGCAACCGGATTTCTGATCGACTGTATCGACACTCTCCTATCAGTAAAATGTGTCGGTCGCTGTCTCGCATATAGAGTTAGAAAAAGCTAGCTTTCGGCAAAAAATTTGGACGATCGGGCTGGGTATGTCAGATGGTTCGGGCTGTCCGTCTCGAAGCGGTCAGGGCCAGGTGCCGGCCTGCTCGGCGGCGTCGAGGACGCGCTGGATCGCGACGACGTAGGCGGCAGTCCGGAAGTTCGGCAGGTCGTGTTCCTCGTAGGCGTCGACGAGGTTCCAGAACTGCTCGACGGTGATGTCCTCCAGGCGCTCGTTGACGGTTGCTTCGTCCCAGTAGAACCGCTGGCGATTCTGGACCCACTCGAAGTAGGAGACGGTGACACCGCCGGCGTTGGCGAGGATGTCCGGAACGACAATGACGTCTTTGTCGGCGAGGACATCGTCGCCATCGGGCGTGATCGGGCCGTTGGCGGCCTCGGAGATCACGTCCGCTCTCACGTCGTGGGCCAACTCCTCGTCGATGGCGTTCTCCAGGGCGGCCGGGACGAGCAGGTCGACATCGAGCGTCAGCAGTTCGTCGTTGGTGACCTCCTCGTCGGCGCCGTGGAAGCCGACGACGCTCCCGGTCTCCCGCTTGTGGTCTTTGGCCGCGATGGGGTCGAACCCATCCTCGCTGTAGATGCCGCCGCTGGAGTCGGAGACTGCGACGACAGTCGCGCCCATCTCCTCGATGAGTTTCGCGGTGATCCAGCCGGCGTTCCCGTAGCCCTGGACGGCGACGGTGGCGCCGTCCAGGTCCTTGTCGAGATAGTCGAAGGCCTCGCGGGCGGCGAGGACAGTCGAGCGACCGGTCGCCTCGACGCGGCCCTCGCTACCGCCGCTGTCGATGTCCTTGCCCGTGATGACGCTGGGCTCGGTCGTGTTCTCCAGCGTCTCGTAGGTGTCTTTGATCCAGTTCATCTCGCGCTGGCCGGTGTTGACGTCCGGCGCGGGCACGTCCCGGTCGACGCCGATGATCGGCGTCAGCTCTTCGGCGAACGCACGCGTCACGCGCTCGAGTTCGCTCTCGGAGTAGTCGTCGGGGTCGATGACGATACCACCCTTGCCGCCGCCGAGCGGGATGCCGACGGTCGCGGTCTTGTAGGCCATCCAGCCCGAGAGCGCCTTGACCTCGGCGCGGGAGACCTGCGGGTGATAGCGGATGCCGCCCTTGTAGGGCCCGCGGTCACCGTTGAACTGCGAGCGGTACGCCCGGAAGACCTCGATCGACCCGTCGTCCATCTCCACAGAGAGGTTCGTCTCCAGGATCCGTTCGGGGTTCTTGAGCCGCTCGAGTTGCCCCTCGTCCACGTCGAGGGACGCTGCGGCGTCGTCTATCTGCTCTTGCAGGCTTTCGAACGGGTTGACCTCTGCCATATCTGGACGAACATAGTATCGGTGTAAAAATTCCACGGAATATTCCAGAAAATACCGACCAACGTTCTAAATTATTATACAGGAAGGGAGTTCCAAGAATATTAATTGTATAAGGTTGCGTGCTTCGGCCCGGCACGCCGGAGTGGGTCGTGAGCGGCAGCCGGTCGGCTGGCGGAGCGTCTGCAGGGCGTTCGAGGGTTCGTTTCCGGTGGAGATCCCGGTCACGTCTGCCGATCGTCTGCCCGGAGTCTGACGCCCTTTTATCAATCACCGTCTGCCAGAAAGTGATGCCGGGGGCGCGGCACGGTCACACGCTCCCGTTCCCCGCCTCGCGGCGAACATCCCATCCTCTTCGCGTCCGCTCCGGGAGAGCGGCGCTCCGGCGAGACCGCGACGCGGTCAGCCGAACCGGAGCCAGTCGTCGACTCGTCGGTAGGCCGCAACGACCGCGGCGATGCCGGCGACCGGGAGGTAGAGCGGCGAGAAGACGCGGTAGATCCCGTCGAACACGCGTATCACGGGGTTTGCCTGCCACGGAACGCCGGCGACGAGCGCGCAGTCCGACACGCGCGGGTTGACGTGATAGGACTCGCCGCCCTCGCGGACAACCGTCGCGACGGGCACGCGCCCACCGGGGCCGCGGACCATCACGGCCAGCGACGAGTTCGTCACGAGACCGGTGTCGACGCTCACGGGCCCGTCGGCGGCCCGCGCCCGGTCGAAGGCGGCGCGGGACGCGGACGAAAGCGACGAATACGCCGTCTCGGGGAGTTCCTCGAACTGCTCGTCCCTCGGTTCGAACTGACGGACCGCGATCTCGGCGCTCCCGCAGTTGGCCAGGTCCGCCGGGCCGGTCCGGGCCACCGCCTCGTGGACGCCGACCGAGAGCACGGCGACGACGACCAGCGCGGCGACGGCGTAGGTTCCGTACCCCGACACGCCAGGGCCTACCGACGGGGGGCCACAAAAAGCGAACGGATCGTTGTCACGTTCGGGACGGGATGGCGCTCATCCCTCGCGCCGGTAGGCCAGAAAGCGCAGTTCCTCGGGGTCGCCGTCGGGGTGGTCGATACCGCCCTGCTCTTCGAACCCGCAGGACTCGTAAAACAGGACCAACCCTTCGCGGGCGAGCAGCGCCGGGTCCACGTCCGACAGCGGGGGATGCGTGACGACAGCAGCCAGCAGTTCCTCACCGATCCCCTCGCCGCGGCGGTCGGCGTGGACGATGACGTCGAAGACCATCGCGTAGTAGGTGTAGTCCGTCAGGACGCGTGCGGCGGCGACGAGGGTGTCCGTCTCCGCGTCGCGGACCCCCACTATCTCGTCGGTCGCCGCGAGGGCGCGGCGAACCGGGTCGGCCTCGCGGTCGTTCCACCAGTCGTAGGTCCCGTAGAGCGCGAGCAGTTCCGGTGTCGCTTCGGGGCCGAGCGACCGGTCGATCGTCGTCGCCATAGCGAGCACCTGTGACGGCTCTGCGAAAAAGGCTGATTACGGCGTGGGTCGAGCTGACACGGTGGCGCTCTGGTAGCCACGGCGTCAGTCGGAGCGGCCTCTGCCGTGACGTTGTACGAATCGAGGATGTAGGAGTCCCCCGAGTCGTCCTCGTAGACGAACACGACGAACGCTGCAGAGACGACTCGACTGTCGATCGATCCGGCAAGCTGGAAAATCCGCGCCTGATCACCGCACGCCCGGCGTGATTCGATACTGCTATCCGGGGGCTTCGGGAACCCCGATACATGGACAGGCCACCGACGACGGTGCTGCTGCCGACGGTCGAGTGGACGCCGGCCTGCGGGGAAGTGGCGGACCAGCTCGGCCCGGACGACGAACTGCTCGTGGTCTGTGACTCCGCGGACGACCCCGTCGCGGAGCGGTCGGACCTCCCGGCGGGTGCCACAGTGGTCGTCGCGGGCGAGCCAGACGGCTGTTCGGGGAAGGCCAACGCCATCGACGCCGGGATGGAGCGGGCCAGCCACGACCGGATCGTCTGGACCGACGACGACTTCCACCACCCCGACGACTGGCTCGAGACGCTGCAGGCGGACTACGCCGAGCACGGCCCCGTCTCGGAGATACCCTTCTTCCGCGGGCGCGACCCGCTCGCAGTCCTGCTGGAACCGACGAACGTCTTCGGCGGGACCGTCCTCACCTGGGTCGGCGACATCGCCTGGGGCGGCGGCGTGATCTTCGAGCGCTCCGACATCGATGAGGACGCGTTCCGGCGGGACCTTCGCCGGACCGTCAGCGACGACGGCACGCTCGGGGAGTACCTCGACGTGACGACGCTCAAGCGCGTCCACGAGGTTCCCGCTGGCGGGACCATCCGAGAGACGCTGGAGCGACAGGTCCGGTTCATCAAGCTCACACGGTTCCACGGGCCGGGCATGACCGCGTTCAGCGGCGGCAGTCTCGTCGCCACCGCGGCCGTCTGCGTGCTCTTCCCGCTCCCGACCTTTGCCCTGCTCACGCTGTTGTACGCCGGCCTCTACGCCGCCTTTGGCATCCGCCGGTGGACGTTCCTGCTGGCGTTTCCGGCGATGATGGCGAATATCCCGCTGTTCGCCTACGCGCTGGCCCGCCGCACCTTCGTCTGGGGCGGTCGGCGCTACCGCTGGCGGCACATGTTCGACGTCGAAATCGTGCGGTAAGGCGAGATGCGAGCCGGTCGGCTATCGACCGGTTCGATTTCGTCATCGCGAAACGGAACGGACTGGGGCAATGGCCGTGAGCGGCGCGTTGCGGTGGCTGGGGCGGCGCGTTGCGGTGGCTGGGGCGGCGTGTTGCGCTGGCCGGGAGCGCGTGCCGGCGCGACTGCGCCGGTCGCGCGACCCGGGGACAGGCAGGTCTGCCACGAACATCCGCGCGACGCGAAGCGAGCGCGGTTCACCGCTCTCGACCGTCGGGAGAGAGCGGTTTTTTGATCCAGCTTTTTCAAGGAGCGGGTCGCGGGCCGACGGCCCGCGACCGCATGACGTGGCGGCGAAGCCGCCACGCGGTTCCCGCAGCGCTCGCAGAGCGCGAGGACACCCGACGATAAAAAAGGTGGTCTTCAGTAGGTCTTGGCCCAGTAGGCGGTTTCCCGGGCCTCGTCGCCGCAGATGGCACAGTCGTCGTGCACGGGTTCGTCGTCGCGGTCGAGCGGGACCATCACGATTTCGGCGGCGATGGCCTCCTTGATCGGCTCCTCACAGTCCTCGTCACCGCACCAGCCGGATTTGACGTAGCCGCCGTGCTGGCCGATGGTCCCGAGGATCTGCTCGCGGGAGTCGGCCTCGCGGATCTCGCCTTCGAGGGTCGCCTCGGCGCTGGCGTAGAGCTTGGCGAAGACGGTGTCGAGGTGCTCCTCGACGGTGTCGACGACGCCCGCGCGGTCTTCGGTGACGTTCTCGCCGTCGGGACGGTGGACGAGCGTGACCTCCTCGTCGTCGACCTCGTAGGAGCCGACCTCGATGCGGAGCGGGACGCCCTTGAGCTCCCACTCGTTGTACTTGAAGCCGGGATTGCGGTTCTCGCGGTCGTCGAGGTGGACGCGCACGCCGGCTTCGTCGAGTTCGGCAGCGACATCGGCGGCGTACTCGACGACCTCTTCCTTGCTCTCCTCGTCCCAGATGGGGACGATGACGACCTGTTTCGGAGCGAGCGCGGGCGGGAGCACGAGTCCCTGGTCGTCGGAGTGGGTCATGATGAGCGCGCCGAGCGAGCGCCAGGATAGCCCCCACGAGGTGGTGTGAGCGGTCCGTTCGGCCTCGTCCTCGTCGACGTAGGTGATGTCGAACGCCTCGGCGAAGGAAGTCCCGAGGTAGTGGGAGGTGGCGCCCTGGACGGACTTGCCGTCGGGCATCAGCGCCTCGACGGTCGTGGTGGTGTGGGCGCCGGGGAACTTGTCGTGGGGCGGCTTGCGACCCGTGAGCACGGGCATCGCGAGGACGTCCTCGTAGAGCGTCTCGTACTGGTCGAGGCGGGTCATCGTCTCGTCCCACGCGCCGTCCTCGTCGGCGTGGGCGGTGTGGCCCTCCTGCCAGAGGAACTCCTTGGTGCGGAAGAACGGCTTGGTCTCGGTGGCCTCCCAGCGGACGACCGAACACCACTGGTTCACACGCATCGGGAGGTCGCGATGGGAGCGCACCCAGTCGGCGATAAAGGGCGTGATGATCGACTCGCTGGTGGGCCGCACCGCGAGTCGTTCTTCGAGTTCGTCGTAGCCGCCGTGGGTCACCCACGCGACTTCGGGGTCGAACCCCTCAACGACGTCTTTCTCGCGTTCGAGGTAGGATTCGGGAATAAAGAGCGGGAAGTAGGCGTTCTGGACGCCGGTGTCTTTGAACCAGCCGTCGAGGTGGTCCTGCAGTCGCTCCCAGATGGCGTAGCCGCGCGGCCGCGTGACGATGAACCCGCCCATCGGCGCGTAGTCGGCGAGTTCGGCCTTCTGGACGACTTCGGCGTACCACTCCCCCGTGCTGTGCTCCTTCGATTCCGTGATTCCGAGTTCCTGCTCGCCGCTCATTGTCCCTGGCAACGACGCGAACTGTTAAACCGACTGCGTTCTCGCGCCAACCGGGTCTCTCCTGCGATGGCGACGCCAGCGGCCGAAACCGCCCGAAAAGGTGGACGGTCGTGCGGTGTGGTGTGAGATACTGCTCACAGGAGTCACAGCGGCGAGCATCGTCGGGAAACATTCATGTTGGTTCACACACCAGTCAGCAGCCATGGTGGAACGGGGGCGGTTGCTCGCGGGAGTCGCGCTGGTCGCGGTCGTGATGGCACTGGCGGGGTGTTCCGGCCCAGCGTCGAAGTCGGAGGTCGTCTGCGACGACTGCGTGGACGCTATCGAACACACGGCTGAGGAGACGAATCGCTCGATTCGGGTAACCGAGAGCGTGACGCAGATGAGACTCTGCTCGGACGGGAATGGCCGCGTCGTCGCCCGGATGACTGTCGAGGGCAGCGACGTTAGTGCCCTCCGAACGAACGAGACGCTGCTGGAGCGGATTCGTACCGGGATCGCCGCCGATGCGGTCGAGCGCAGCGATCAGTTGGAAGACGAAAATAGCGAGACGACCGTCCCTGCCGACGGGGACGACGGAACGCGGCCGGCGTTCCAGCGTCAGAACCTGACAGCATCCCTCGAGGGCAAGCAGTTCGTTGTCAGGTACATGGCCGTCGACGTTGTCGACAATCACGTCGGCGGGACAACCCTGTCGAACACGTTTTTCAGAGAGGGCGAGCGCGAACGAGCGGACGAAGATGATGCCGACGCACCGATCCGGATCGCGACGGACCGTCTTGTCGTGCGCGGGCCCGACGGAAGCCAGCCGCTCATCGACCCGCCTGGCGCGTCGACCGACGGAGACCGTGTCATCTGGACGAGCGAGGAGATCTCGACCCGTTCGTACCTCGCGTTCGGGGACGCGAACCCGGTCGGCCGTGCCGCCGCCAGAGCCGCTCTCGTCGGCGATGTCTTCGCTTGGTCGGGACTCTCGGTCCTCTTCATAGCGGCGATCCCCACGCTCTTGCTGGCGCCCGGTGCCGGTTGGATGGCGGTGGCCTACACGCGACGCGTCGAGAGAGACGACTGGCGCCTGCAAACCGACTCGACGATGTGGTTCGTCGGCGGAACCATCTTGACCGTCGGAGCGCTATTCGCAGGGGTCTTCGGTGGGTCGCCCATTAGCGTCGTGCTCGGCGGACTGGGCGGGTTTGCGCTCTTCGTGCTCGCCTGGCTGGTCGTCAATTCGACCTCGGCCGAGTCAGGCGGGACGGAGGCAGCTACCGTTCGACAGCACCCGTCTGACGGATCGGAGGCGCCGGTTTCGTCCGGACGGCACGACGGACTGCAGGGAGTCGACCTACGCTCCAGAGAAACCGGTCCCGAATCGTCAGCCGACACCGCCGACGGCGAGCAGGCTGCCGACGCGTGGAGCGAGCGAATTCGATCGCGTCAGCGAGGATGGCGTGACAGGATCCAGTCACTCGAACCGTCCACCTGGCATACTGCAATCGACCGTCGCGAGGTCGCCGCAGTCGCCTGTGTCCTGCTGGCGACGCTGCTCGTCTCGGTGACGGTCGCGAACGACGTGGTCCAGACCGAAATCGCCGGTGCGATCGTCTACGGGAGCGCTTTACTCCCCGTGCTCGCGATGGGCGCGCTCGGGCACCTCGTGACCGATCCGACCCGCTCGGCCGCGCGGGCAGCCGTGGTCACGGCGGTGGCTGTTTCGCCATCGCTGGTCGCCGGCGCGATACTCGTCGATCACGGCAGCGACATGCTGCTGCTCGTGCTGATAGCGACATTCTTCTGGGGCATTTGTAGGGTCGTGATCGGATACCTCGCATTCTATCTGGTCCTGGGACTGTCCATCCAACGCCAGTCGGCGGCGTGACGGAGCGACCAACGCCGAGGGACAGTTCCGCGAACGATTCCGATAGTACGGGCTATTCGGGCTCCACTGGCTACCTGGGATCCCGCGCTGGTGTCTCGTGGCCCGTCTCGCCCGAACGACCACTCAGGGCAGAATAATGTCTCCCGGTGCACGTGGTGCCGTTTCTCACACAATTATTAAGTACAAACCACGCCTCGTTTCACGTATGTCATCTGTCAGTCGGCGGAGGGCGAACGGATCGTCTCCGGTCAGTGCCGCTCCGAGACGTGACATCTCGACACGGCTGACGGACTTCTTCGCACGGCTAGCGGACTTCTCGACAGAGTTGTCTGATACGAGTTGCGCGTGGCGACCGAGACGCTCCTGATGGGTCGCGGCGGGCACGACAGGTTCCGGATTTCCCGCTCCATCGGCAAACGACCTGCGAACACCGGACATCGAACGGACCGACGCGAGACACGCCCGAGAAAACGCGATAAGGATGAGCACGATACGAGACGCCGACCTGATACGGACGAACGACTACGCCGACGACCACGGGGAGGTGCGAGTGTTGGACCCCTCCGGAAACCTGCTGCCCGGTGCGCGAGTGCCGGACCTCTCGGACGACGAATTTCTCGCGCTGTACGAGGGCATCGTCGAGGCCCGGCATTTCGACGAGCGGGCGGTGTCCTGGCAGCGCCAGGGCCGACTGGCGACCTACGCGCCGATGAGCGGCCAGGAGGGCGCGCAGGTCGCGAGCACGCTCGCGCTCGCCGACGACGACTGGGTCTTCCCCACCTACCGCGAACACGCCGTCCGCCGGATGGCCGGCTTCTCGCTGCCCGACATCCTGCGGGGGTTGCTCGGCGTCGAACTCCCCGCCGGGACCGCCGACGAGGGCGAGAGGGGAGGCGAGGGCGAAGGTGAGGGTGCGGAGAGCACGGCGCAGACCGGCCCGACGATCGCGCCGGAGGCCATCCCCATCGCGACGCAGTTGCCCCACGCGGCCGGCGCGGCGATGGCCGCGGGCTACGAGGGCGACGCGGCCGTCGCGCTCGCACACTTCGGCGACGGCGCCACCTCCGAGGGTGACTTCCACGAGGCGATGAACTTCGCGGGCGTCTTCGACGCCCCCGCGGTGTTCCTGTGTCACAACAACCAGTGGGCCATCTCGATGCCACGCCGTCGCCAGACCGCGAGCGCGACGCTCGCACAGAAGGCCGACGCCTACGGGTTCGAGGGGATCCGCGTCGATGGGATGGACCCGCTCGCGGTCTACTCGGTCACCGAGTACGCCCGCGAGAAGGCCCTCGACCCGGACCCCGAGGACCTGCGCCCGACCCTGATCGAGTCCGTCGAGTACCGCTACGGCGCGCACACGACCGCCGACGACCCGGACGTGTATCGCGACGACGAGGAGGTCGCCTACTGGCGCGAGCGCGACCCGCTCGACAGACTGGAGACGTTCCTCCAGGACACGGGCCGCCTCCACGACGAGCGCGTCGACGCCATCGAGACGCGGGTCGAAACACGGGTCGCCGAGGCCATCGACGCCGTCGAGAGCGGGGGCGTCCCCGACCCCGACGCCATGTTCGACCACGTGACCGCGGGGGAGTCGCCGCGCCGTGAGCGCCAGCGCGAGTATCTGCAGCGGTTGCGGGACCGACACGGCGATTCGCTGTTGCGGGACTGAGTCAGCCCTCGACGCCGAACGGGCTCTCGCTTTCGCGCCACCGCCAGCCAGGGATCCGCGTCTGGAACCCCGCGGCGAGTGCGGCGTCCAGGTCGTCCAGGCCGGCGGCGTCGACGGACTGGCCCCCCGATTCGTCGGGGTGGATATGCACGTCCGCGTAGTGGAACGTTGCTTCGCCGAGCAGACGCAGCGGCTGGGTCCCGGCGATCATCCCGGCGAGTTCGCGGCCGAGCAGTTCGTCGACGACGAAGCCCGGATAGTCGTCTTCGACGTCGAGGTCACGGAGCAGGGCGACGAGGGCAGCGACGTTGACCGCGAGGTCACCGTCGGCGAACACCTCGTCGACGTGTTCGCGGTACTGCTCGCGGTCGACGTGCGCGACCTCGGTTTCGAAGAGGTCCCCGAGGGCGTCGCGGGTGTCGTTTATCAGCGCGACGACGACTGGGGCGCGCTCGCGGACCCAGACGTGCTCGTTGGCGACGCGGGCAGGTGTAATTCGCATACCGGACTCTCGCGTGGAACCGTCTACAGTTTTGCGAAGGCTTTTATAACCCCGGAGGGTTAGGGCGATGTAAGCCGGTTTTCCGGGCCCGTTCTCGCGTCCGGAGGTTTCCACCGACACTAGGAACCCGACCTATGAATACTCGCTTCCGGCAGGCGTGCCGTAGTTCGTTGGACGGCGTGGGTGTTGCCCCGTTCGCCCGACGACAGCGGTCGCCCGTCGCCGGACCGGCCACTGCGTACCTATGAGTCAGGTAGAAAAGCAACTCGACGATATCCAGGCACAGATCGAAGACGAGGTCCCGGCGTCCATCTCGATCACCGAGGTGACCTACGAGGGGCCGGAACTCGTGGTCTACACCCGCGACCCCAAGGAGTTCGCCAGCAACGGCGACCTCATCCGGCGGCTCGCCTCGAAGCTCCGCAAACGAATCACCGTCCGCCCGGACCCCTCCGAACTCTCTAGCCCCGACGAGGCCCGCGCGACCATCGAACAGGTCATCCCCGACGACGCCGGCGTCACCGACCTCGATTTCCACCACGACACCGGCGAGGTCGTCATCGAGGCCCAGAAGCCGGGCATGGTCATCGGCCGCCACGGCTCGACGCTCCGGGAGATCACACAGGAGGTCGGCTGGACGCCCGAGGTCGTTCGCACCCCGCCCATCGAGTCCTCGACGGTCAAGAACGTCCGCAACTTCCTCAAGCAGGAACGCGACGAGCGCCGGGACGTCCTCGAACGGATCGGTCGCCAGATCCACCGCGAGGAAATGTCCGACGACGAATGGGTCCGGGTCACCACGCTCGGCTGCTGTCGCGAGGTCGGGCGCGCTGCCTTCATCCTCTCGACACCCGAGACCCGCGTCCTGATCGACTGCGGCGACAAGCCCGGTGCCGAGGACGAGGTCCCCTATCTTCAGGTGCCCGAGGCGCTCGGGTCGGGCCCGAGTTCGCTCGACGCTGTCGTGCTCACGCACGCCCACCTCGACCACTCCGCGCTCATCCCGCTGCTTTTCAAGTACGGCTACGACGGCCCGATCTACTGCACGGAGCCGACGCGAGACCTGATGGGCCTGCTGACGCTCGACTACCTCGACGTGGCCGCCAAAGAAGGGCGTGCGCCGCCGTACGAGTCCGAGATGGTCCGCGAGGCGATCAAACACAGCATCCCGATCGAATACGGCGACGTGACCGACATCGCGCCGGACGTGAAGCTCACGATGCACAACTCCGGACATATCCTCGGGTCTGCCATCTGTCACTTCCACGTCGGAGACGGCCTCTACAACGTCGCCTTCTCGGGTGACATCCACTACGAGGACACGCGCCTGTTCAACGGCGCCGTCAACGAGTTCCCCCGCGTCGAGACGCTGGTTCTCGAGTCCACCTACGGCGGGCGCAACGACTACCAGACCGACCAGGAGGACTCCGAGCGCAAGCTCATCGAGGTCATCAGCGACACCATCGAGCGCGAGGGGAAAGTCCTCATTCCGGCGTTCGCCGTCGGGCGCTCGCAGGAGATCATGCTCGTCCTCGAAGAGGCGATGCGCGAGGGGCGCATCCCGGAGGTACCGGTCCACCTCGACGGGATGATCTGGGAAGCGACGGCCATCCACACCACCTATCCCGAATACCTGCGTGACGACCTGCGCGACCGGATCTTCCACGACGACGCCAACCCGTTCCTCGCCGATCAGTTCAACCACATCGACGCCGGCGAGGAAGAGCGCGAGGAGGTCGCCAGCGGCGGCCCCTGTATCGTCCTCTCGACCTCGGGGATGGTCGAGGGCGGTCCGATCATGTCCTGGCTGCGCCACATCGGCGGCCAGGAGGACGGGACGATGGTCTTCGTCGGCTACCAGGCCCAGGGGACCCTCGGTCGCCGCATTCAGAATGGCTGGGACGAGATCCCCGTCAACGGCAACGGTCGCGGCGGCCGCGGGAGCACCCTCTCGCTGGACATGGACGTCGAGACCGTCGACGGCTTCTCGGGCCACGCCGACCGGCAGGGCCTGGAGAACTTCGTCCGCACGATGAACCCCCGCCCCGAGAAGGTCCTCTGTGTCCACGGCGACGAGTCCTCCACTCAGGACCTCTCGTCGGCGCTGTACCACGAGTTCAACATGCGCACCTTCGCGCCGAAGAACCTCGAAACGTTCCGCTTCGTCTGAGCCAGCGGATCGAAGTCTGTCCTATCCTCGCTATCGTCCGTCCTCCCGTCGTGACCGCGTCGTCGACGCAGGTTCCGTCGAAGACGGTCGGCCTGGGGTCACCGCCGGATATCGCAGCGCCGGAAACCGGATTACGCCGAGCGCCGTCGACGACCCAGGGCAGCCAGGACGACCGCAAGCACGGCCACGAAGACGCCGAAACCAGGACCGCTGCCCCCTGACGTCCCCGTGCCGGGCGGGGTCGCAGTCGGCGTCGGTGCGGGACCCGCTCCGGGCGTCCGGGTGGGCGTGAGCGTCGGTGAAGCGCCTGCGCCGGGCGTCCGGGTGGGCGTGAGTGTCGGTGAGGAACCCGTTCCGGGCGTCGGGGTAGCGGTCGACGGGGTGGCCGTGCCGGACGTCCCGCCGTCGGACCCGAACGCACCGACGATAGATTCCTGCGGGAACGGTCCTGCGCCGGCAGTGCTGAGATTGACTCCGAGCGTCCGCGCGGCCGCGTTGACCGTCGAGCCGGAGAGTCGACTCCACCCCGGTCGCGACCTGTCGTCGATCCAGAGCCCGAGCGACGAGGCCGGCACACTCCCCAGGTCGCCACTCTCGTAGCGGAGCGTCAGGTTCAGGGACGCGACGCCACCGGCCCGCCGAACGCGTACGTATCGACCGATCGACTGTGCGTTGGAGTTTGCTGGCGCCGACGTGTTGGGCGCGACGCTGACGTTCCGGCCGGTGAGCGACAGCGTCGTGTTCGCCGCCGATGAGTCCCCGATGTCCAGCGAGTCGACGGTCGTTCCGGTCGAGTCGCTGATCGTCAGCGCCCACGTCGCAGCAACGTCGACATACACCGCGTTGTCGACCAGGGTGTTGTCGTTCGAGGAGGTGTTGATGTCGATACCCCGGTAGCCGTTGAGAACGGTGTTTCTCCGCAGTTCGTTGTCCGTCGCGCCGGTGAACTGGATCCCCGTCGGGAACGTGATCGTGCTCGCCGGGAACTGCGGGCGATTGACGACGCTGTTGTTGACGAACACGTTCGACGACGCCCCGTCGAGGATTATCCCGCCCTGGTCGTGGTTGCTCACCTGATTGTGCGAAACCGTCGAGTTGGTGGTCTCCCACACGTAGATGCCCCACCGGTCGTTACGGCGCACGTCGTTGCCGGTCACGGTCGCGTTGTCGACGTCCGGACCCACGTAGATACCGTGGTTATCGTTGCCCCGAACCGTATTATTCCTGACCACCGCGTTATTGAGTTGTCCGATTCGAACGCCGTATTTCTCGTTCCCGCGGAACGTGCTGTTGGCGACCAGGAACTCCGAACCGGACTGTTCCAGCGACAGCCCGTTCCAGTCCGTCCCGACGACCGTGATATTCTCGAACACCAGGTCCGGGTTGCTCGTGTCGACGGTGATACCGGGGGCGAGACAGCAGGTGTCGCGAACGGTGGTGTCCGTGACCGTCGTCCCGCCCGACCCGGACCGCACTTGCATCCCGGACGCGCCGACGTACCTGATCTCGGTTCGCGCTATCGTGTTGTTCGGCGACGAGCGGAGCCTGACTCCGCCTGAGCCCGTGTTGCGAATCGAGACGTCGGTGACCGAGTTGTTCGCCGACCCCCTCTCGAGGGCGACCGCCGGTTGCCCGTTCGCAGTCCCGTTGATACTCACGTTCGACACCTCGTTCCGGGAGGCGTTTCGCAAGTGGACACCGTAGTCGCCGCCCTCGATCACGACATCGGCGACCCGCCCCTCCGCCACGCTGTCGAACTCGACGGAGTGTGCCGACCCACCGCTGTGCGTCCAGCCCCTCACAACCACATCCGTGACGGTGACGTTCCGCAACCCACCGTCGGTACCGTTCGCGTAGACGGCCGTCTTGTCCGTGCTCGGGTCGAGTCCCTGCAGAGTGTAACCCCCGCCGTCGACGGAGACGTCGCTCGCCCTGATATCGATACAGGTCGAGTCACTCGAGAGGTCCGTGATGACGCGATACTGCCCCGATTCGTCGATGACGGTGCACTCGTCTATCCGCGTGACCGGCGGCGATGACAGTGCCTTCGAACAGGTCACGTTGCCCACACACTGTCCCGGTTTCGCTCCCGAAGCCTGGCCCCACCAGTTGCCGGTCGCGTTGCCCCTCGGGTTCGCCCGGTCGGCCGTGATCCCGAGGTTGCTGTTGTTCATGATCACCGAGCCGTGGACCGTCCACGCCCCGCTCGTGTCCCACGCCCACACGCCGACGGAGTTGTTACTGAGGTTGGCGTTCCTGATCCGCCAGGCACCCTCGGAATCGGTCGCCTGGACGCCGATGTAGTTGCCGTCGAACCGGGTGTCGCGGATCGACCAGTCGCCGGTCGCTCTCTGCGCGTCCACTCCGTTGCCCGTGGGGTTCCCGTTTCTCTGGGCGGCGTGGCCCGAGACGGTCGAACCGGTTACACTCCAGGCGCCACTCGAATCAAAGGCCCGAACACCGTCCTTGTTGTTCTCGATGACGGTGTTCTCGATAGTCCAGTCCCCGGTCGTCCCGGGGGCGGTGACTCCGATACCGCCTCCGTCGGTGTGGGCGCTGATAGTGGAGTCGCGGATGGTCCAGTTACCCGTCGACTCCCCCGCGTCGACGCCGGCCCCCCGTGCGGAGTTCAGGGATGGAGCGGCGTCGTTGTCCCGTATCGTCGCGTTCCCGATCACCCAGTCGCCGGTCGACTCGTCGACGACGACGCCCCGACCGGCGTTGTCCACGATGGTCGAGTCCTCGATCCGCCAGTCTCCCCGGACGCCCCTGGCTCGAACGGCGTCGGAGGAGCTATTCCGGATGGTGACATCTCTGAGCGTCCACGCCGAGTCGGAGGTGACCGTCACGCCGGTGCCGTATCCAGTGATACTGAACCCTTCGACGGTCGGCGACGTGTTCCCCGCGATGAGTATCCCGTCGGTCAACCGGTTCGGGCCGCCGAGCGACGACCCGTCGAGGGTCGCGCCGTCCGGCGCCACCAGCGTAATGTTGGCAGTGACCGTGACCTCCTCGGTGTAGGTGCCGGGCCGGACTTCCACAGTGTCCCCGTCAACGGCGTCCTCGGTCGCGGTTTCTATCGAGGTGTAGGCGGCCCCGCCATCGTCGTCGACGACCAGTGTGTTGGTAGTCAGTTCGCCTGCACCGCCTGTTGCGGACCCGCCTGCCGCGCCGGGGGCCGACCTACCGGCCTCGTCGAGGACTGGCTCCGATCCACCGGGTGTCGCGGTTGCCGGCCCACCGGCGACGGGACCCGCCAGCGCCACAAGGGAAACGACCGTCAGCAGCGATAGAACGACCGCGAACCCGACGGTACGACGCATCTCTCACCCCCCGCTGAGAACTGCGTGTTCGGTCTACTGGTCTGTTCTGTGGTCGAAACAGCGGTCGACCCGTCCGGTCGAACCCCGTGGACAGCGGTTTCGGGTCCGAACCGCCTGCTATCCATGTACCGGTCAATGAAGACAGAGGGGATAGTTGTTCCTGCTAACGATCTAGATCCTGACAGTCGTTCATATCGTTCTGGACGCGCTGGCATGGTACCTCACGACCAATCCTGTCGGTGATGAGGGGGGACCGCTGGTTCGGCGTCAACCGTGCCGAACAGCCGTTTCCGTACCAACGGTCTACCGGACACGGTCGCCGGGCTTCTCGACGTGCGAGCGCCGATGGAATCCGAAACGCGTCCGGCGCGTGAATGATCGGCAGCGGTTTGTCGATAGGGTCGCAGACGTCAGTATGAACCTCTCGACCGGAATCGCCGAGCTCGACCGGCTCTTCTCCGAGATCGGTCGCGCGGACGAGGGGCTGCCCGCGGGTAGTATCGTCGCGATCCAGGCCCCGCCGGCGGCGCAGGTCGACTCGCTGCTGGTCGCCGGTATCGACCAGCGGCCGACGCATTACTTCACGACAACCCGCAGTAAAGACGCCGTCCGCGCGGCCTTCGAGCGGGCCGCGGGCGACCCAGCGATCGACCGCATCGAGGGCGTCGACGGGAGCGACGCCGCGACCCAGATCACGGACGCCCTCGCCGACCTCGAGACGGGTGAGGACGTGGTCGTCGACGCCGTCGACGTTGTAGAAGCCGAGACGGGCACGAGCGAGTATCTCGCCTTCCTCGACCGGCTGGCCGCGCGGCTCAGAGAAACCGACAGCATCGCGCTGTTGTACGGGATCGACGACGACGCGGCGCCGGCGAACCGCCGCTACACACTCGAAGTCGCCGATTTCGTCTGGAATATCCGGCCGACCCCCGCGACCGGCTCTCAGAAGCTGGAATACTACCTCTCGATCCCGAAAGCCCGCGGTATCGACCTGGACGAAGACGACCGCATGCTCAAGATCGACGTCGGGCGGGATTTCATCGTCGACAAGTCGCGCAACATCTGAGCGGTTGTCGGGGCCACTGACTCGCAGACCGTGACCCGGCGTCGGTTGGCTACTCGTCGTAGCCGAGCTGGTCGTCGAACTCGGATTCGAGGTCTTCGAGTTCCGCTTCGAGGTCGGCAATATCGGCTTCGAGACGGGCGAACTCCGCGCTCTCGTCGAGTTCGGTCTGGTGTTTTTCGACCTCGAGGACGTTGCGCTTGACCCGCAGCGAACTCAGGTCCCGGCGAGCCTCGTCGTACTCTTCGAGGAGAGCGAGACGTTCGACAGTGTCGATCAGGCCCTCGCGGTCGACCGGCTTGACGAGGTAGTCGTCACAGTCGATCTCGAGGATGTCGAAATCGGGGTCGACGGCCGTCACCAGGGCGACCTGACAGTCGACGTTGCGTGCGCGGATGTCCGCGAGCACCTCGTCGCCCGAGCGGTCCGGCATCCGTCGGTCCAGCAGGACGATGTCGACGTCGTCGTCGACCGCCGCGAGCCCCTCCGCGCCGTCGCTGGCCGTCCGTACTGCGTACCCCTCCGACTCCAGATACAGTGTGAACGACTCGCGGACGACCGCTTCGTCGTCGACGACGAGCACTGTCCGCGGGTCGCGCTCCCGCTCGTCGGTCGCTGGCTCTTCCACCCCACGTCGATCTGGCATCGGGACCGAATACATCGGTTCGACTCAAAAACCTCCCTGTCTGACTCCGAAACAGTGCTCCGATCCGGCGGAAACACCAGTCGACCCTTCCGCGACCGGATCCACTATATTGCTTCCGACGAACCGTGAGGTGCTTATGGAGTACGTCAGACTCGGTTCGACGGGACTGGAAGTATCCCCGATCTGTTTCGGCACGTGGCGGTTCGGAAAAGAGAGCGACGGCGTCCTCGAGACGGACCGCGAGGAAGCCCACGAACTGCTCGACGCGTTCGCAGAGGGCGGCGGCAACTTCATCGACACGGCCAACGGCTACGGCGGCGGCAAGAGCGAGCGGTGGATCGGCGAGTGGCTCGCCGACCGCGACCGCGAGGAGTTCGTCGTCGCCTCGAAATGCTACTGGTCGGACGTCTCTCGCTTCCAGGAGAACCTCTCGCGCAAGAACGTCCGCGCCGAGGTCGAGGGGTCGCTCGACAAACTCGACACCGACTACCTCGACATCCTCTACCTGCACCGCTTCGACGACGAGACGCCCATCGAGCACACCCTGCGCACGCTCGACGACCTCGTCAGCGAGGGGAAAGTCCACTACATCGGCATCTCTTCGTGTGACGCCTGGAAGCTCACGAAGGGGCTCTGGCAGGCCGACGTCGAGAACTACGAGGCGTTCACCGTCACCCAGCCCCAGTACTCGGCGGTCCACACCGACCCCGTCTCGGAGTATCTCGACGTCTGTGCCGACCAGGACATCGCGGTCTGTCCGTACTCGCCGCTCCACGGCGGCTTCCTCACCGGCAAGTACGAGCGCGTCGGCGACGGCGAGATCGAAGCGCCCGACGGCTCGCGAGCCGACCTCTCCGAGCACTTCGCCGACTGGTACATGACCGACGAGGCCTGGGACATCCTGGACACTGTCCGCACGGTCGCCGACGAGGTCGACGCCACGCCCGCGCAGGTTTCGCTGCGCTGGCTGATGGACCACGAACGGTTCACCTGCGTCCCCATCATCGGCGCGCGCACCACCGACCAGATGGCCGAGAACCTCGCCACCGTCGACGTGTCGCTCACCGACGAGCAGTGGCAGCGCATCGACGAGGCCGGCGAGGCCTGACGGTTGACTCGGGTCGGCGCTCGACCGTCGCTGGCGCGTCGACCGACTACCCCTTTCTGCGACCGATCCCGATCAGCGCGAGCGCGACCAGCGCGACGACGATTCCGAAGCCGGGACCGCTACCGCCGGAGCCCTGCCCCGGCGTGGGAGTCGGGGTCGCCGTTGCGCCGCCCGAGGCGGTCGGGGCCGATGTCGGGTCCGGTGTCTGCGTCGCCGTCGCGGTCGGCGTGGGCGTGGATGTAGGGGTCGGTGTGGACGGAGGCGTCTGCGAGGACGTCGGCGTCGGCGTTCCCGCCGGCGTCGACGCAGTCGGGTCGGCGAACACCCCGTGCGTGCCGAACGACTTTAGCACCACACCGACTGTGTCGGCCCCGGGAGCGACATTTGAATCGCCGTGTTCGCTCCAGTCCGACCCGTCGTGGCTCCACAGCGCGAGGTCGGCCTCGTTTACCCCGCTAACGTCGCCGGTTTCGTAGTGGACCGTCACGTCGAGAACGGCGTTCGACCCGCCGGTCGACCGCGCCTCGAACCCCCTGTCGATCCCGTCGGCGGTCGGGTTCGCAGGCGGCGAGGTGACCGGCGCGACGCTGACGTTAGACGCTCTGAACGACAGGGTCGTGTTCGCCGCGGGCGAGTCGCCGATATCGAGGCCCTGGACGCTCGTCCCGGTCGAATTGCTGACGGTGAGCGCCCAGGTGCCGCTGCCGGTGTCGTAGACGGCGTTGTCGGTCAGGGTGTTGTCGTCCGAGGAGGCGTTGACGTCGATCCCGCGCCAGCTATTGAGGACCGTGTTGTTCACGAGGTCGCTGTCGTCGCCGTCGACGAACTGGATCCCGGTCGGGAACGTCGCCGCGCCCTGCCGGGCGACGTTCCGGACAACGTTGTTGCGAACGTCGTCGTTCTCGGTGTTCTCGAGTCGAATGCCGCCCTCGCTGTGCTCGTCGATGGTGTTGTTCCAGACGGACACCTGTGTGGCGCCGTCGACTTTGACACCGTATCCTTTGTTGTCCCGGATCGTGTTGTCGTCAACCGCGTGCTTCGAGGGGCCGCCGGTTCCTTTGAGGATGATCCCGTGCCGGCCGTTGCCGGTGATGACGTTGTCTCGTACCGTGACGTTGGTCGTGTCGTCGAGATAGATCCCGCGGCCGTCGTTCCCGATGATGTCGTTCCCGACGATCAGGTGGTTCTCGCCCGACTGTGAGAGGTGGATGCCGTCCCAATAGTTGCCCGTCACATCGTTGTTCCGGAACGTGAGGTTCACAATGCTCCCGGCGGTGACACCCTTGTCGTGGGCCGCCCCGTTGTACGCTGACTGGTGGAACCGACTGTTCTCGACCGTCGCGTCGTCGGCGTCGTCAGCGAGGTGGAGGTTCGCGGTCTGGGCGTGGTCCACGTCGACGTCCCTGACTGTCACGTTTTCCGCGTCGAGGAGCAGGCCGACGTCGCTGAGACCTGTCCCTGCGCGGTGGATCTCGGTGTCGACGATTTCGGTGCCGCTCGACCCGCTCCGGACCGCCAACCCCGTCGTCTTCGAGTAGGAGACGTTGACGTCCTCGACCGTCGCGGCGGGCGCGTCGACCAGGCGGACCCCGTCGCCGCCCCCAGTGACGTTGACTTCGGAGAGTTCTGCGTCCTGGACGTTCTCGTACAGGACCGGCGTTCCCGGACTACCCGACCAGTCGGTAACGTGTAGGTCCGTGACGGTGACGTTCGAGAGCGTCCCACCGGTGCCGTTGACGTAGACGCCGATCTTCTCGACGCTGGGGTCCTGGCCGGTGATCTCGTTGTTGTTCCCGTCGAAGTAGACGTCACTCGCGCGCACCTCGATGCAGGTCTCGTCGGCCGAGAGGTCGGCGAAGAGTTCGTAGGTGCCGGGGTTGCGGATCACCATGCAGTCGTCTATCCGCTCGCCGGGCGCCTGGACAAGGTGGCCGCCACAGTCGACGTTCCCGACGCACTGGTCGGGGAGCGCGCCCGAGGCCTGCCCCCACCAGTTCGTCGTCGCGTTACCCTCGATGGCTGCACCGGTCGCGTCGATAGCACTTTCGCTGTTGGCGGTGAGCGTGCTTTCGACGACGCGCCACGCGCCGGTCGTGTCCTGCGCCAGTACACCGACCGCGTTGTCGCTCACGTTCGAATCGTGGATCCGCCAGTCCCCGCCGTCGTCGACCGCGCTGACACCGATGACGTTCTCATCGATCCGCGTCTCCCTGATCGTCCAGTCGTCCGACGACTCTGTCGTCTGGACACCGGTGCCAGTGGTCGTCTCGGCGCTCTGCGACTGTGCCGTACGGTGGCCCGTGATATGCGAGTCGTCGATGGTCCAGGCGCCCGTGGAACGGTAGGCGCGGACGCCGTCGTCGTTGTTGGCGACGGTCGTCCGTCGGATCGTCCAGTTGCCCGACGAACGGGACGCATGTACGCCCGCCGCCCGCTCCTCCGCCGAGTGACCTCTAATCTCGGCATTGACGATCGTCCAGTCACCTTCGCTGTTCATCGCGTCGACCCCGATCCCGTCGTTGTTCTCGATATGCGTGGAATCGATGGTCCAGTTGCCGGTCGTCCGCAGCGCCTCGATTCCGCCGGCGCCGTTGTTCTCGATGGTCCCGCCCACCACTCTCCAGTCGCGGTCGACACCGCGCACGTACATGCCGTGTTCGTCGTTGTTCCGGATCCTGAGCAAGACGAAATCGGGGGCCCCGCCGGATCCTCGCTCTATCGCGACGCCGGTCCGGAAGTTCTCGACGGTGAACGCCTCGATGTCCGGCGAGACGCCCGCTTCGACCGTGATGCCGGTCCCTGCCTGACGGGACGACCCGTCCAGCGTCGCCCTGCCGGGCGCGACGAGGGTGACGTTCACGTCGACGCGGATCGCCTCCTCGTAGGTGCCGTGTCGTACCCGTATCGTGTCCCCGTCCGAGGCGTCGTCGAGCGCCGGTTGGATCTCCGTGTAGTCGGCGCCACCGTTCTGGTCGACGACCAGCGTCCGCTGGGTCGTCGCTGCCGCGTCGCGGTCTCCCGGCCCGATCCCATCGGCTGGGGCTCCACTCGCGCCCCCCGCGCCGCTCGCCTCCGCGGACTCGAACACGGCCCCGCGGTCGGCCGCCCCGGCCGCCGGCGCGGCCAGCGCGACCACCGAGAGCGTCATCAGCAGCCCCAGTCCGACCGCGAGAGTCGTGTCCGAATCGGTCATCGTTCCCCTCGGTCGTCGGCTGTCACACCGTCGCCGGCCGAGAGGCCAGCGCGCTGTCCGAGTAAGTGTTCCGTACCAAACATTCGTGCCTGGGTGGACGACCGGGTGGATATAAAGTCCCCTTCCTAAGCACCTAGATACGATCGAACTGTCACAGGATCGGCGCCGGCCTCACTCTCCGGACGAGAGCTCTTTCTCGATCACGTAGCCCCACTGCTCGAAGTCGATAGCGTCGTAGAACTCGTGTGTCTCGTCCTTGTCCAGCGGGGACGCGAGCGCGACGTACTCGCAGTCGCGCTCGCGCGCCCAGTCCTCGACGTGGCCGACCATCTCGGCACCGAGTCCCTCGCCGCGGCGAGGTTCGTCGACGACAAGGTCGTACAGCCACGCGTGACGGGCGTGGTGGAGCACGCCCGCGACCTGCGCGCCGGCCACCGCGACGAGGGCGTCGTCGACGTAGCCGCCGAACAGGTGGTAGTCGTCCTCGGCGGTCCACGCGAGGACCTCTTCTGGGTCTTTCCAGCTCCAGAGCTGTCTGAGGAGCGGTACCGCCTCGCGGCGTTCGGACTCGGTTTCGAGTTCGCGGATCTCCATGCTGGTCAGTCCAGCCGTCGCCACGATAAGCGTGGCTGTGCCCTGTGAACGGGTTCCATCCGTGCTCTGGCGCGGCGTTCAGTCCCCACCGACTGTCTCGCTCGGGTCCACCACGTCGCCGGTCAGCGGTTCGACACCGACCTGGTCGCAGCGGTCCGCCAGTGGGCAGGCGTCGGGGTCGTCCAGACACGCCGGCTTGCGGGCCGAGCAGTAGTCCCGGCCGAACTGGATCATCGCGGTGTGGCCGAACCCGCATTTCTCAGCTGGGACGTCACGTTCGAGATGTTCGCGCACTGCCTCGTGGTCTGCGTCGGCGGGTGCGAGCCCCATCCGGCGGGCGATGCGGTGGACGTGCGTGTCGACGGGGAAGACGCCGCCGCGACCCCCTGAGAAGAGCAGGACGCAATCGGCGGTTTTGGGCCCGACGCCGGTGAAATCCAGCAGGGCGGCGCGGACCTCGTCGGGGTCGCCCGTCCGGACGAACTCGTCGAAGGCCGCCTCGTCACCGTACTCCTCGCGGATCCGGTCGGCGAGCGCGACGATGCGCTCGGACTTCTGGTTGTAGAGCCCCGCCGAGGAGATGGTCTCGGCCAGACGCTGCTGGTCGGCGTCCGCGAGGGCGTCGACGAGGTCAGCGTCGTGATTCGCCTCGCCGCCGGGTCCGTATCGGTCCATGAGGGCGTCGTGGGCCGGTTGGCTCGCCTTGTCGGAGGTGTTCTGCGAGAGGATCGTCCGGACGAGACACTCGAAAGCGTCGCGCCCGCCGTAGGCCTTCTGCCAGTACAGGTCGCCGAGGCGGTCGACGACAGCTTCGGCTCGCGTCTCGGCGTCGGCCGCCTCGAACGCCGCTGCCTCGCCGCCGCCCGCTTCGCCCCCGCTGATGTTCCGCTCCGGCTCCGGGTCGTCGCTCATGGTCGGGTCTGTGGACTCGGCGTACATAACCGTCCGGTACGAAATGGAGCGGTTGTCGGTTGACTACGACGGGATGCTCTCGATCGTACGATCGCTGCGGCTACCGCGAACGAGTCCACGGCAACGCCTGAGACAGCAGCCGTAGACAGCATGAAAGCCCCCGCTCGCTCGACTCGGGGGACCGCGACTGCGCTCCTCAGGCCTTCGGCCCTGCGGTGCTTGTCGGGTCCGCCGTCGCCGAGCGAGCGGCCCCTTTCAGTCCCACCCGCACAGCCTGTCCGACCAGCCGACACGGGTGGGACTGAAAGGGGCCGACCGCTCCGGGAAGCCCGACGACGCAAGCACTGCAGCGACCGCAGGGAGCGAAGCGCGCAGCGAGGCGCGCGACTGGAGCGGTCGGGGGCTTTCACGCTGTTTGCGGTTGCAATACTGCGTAAAGGGATCCCGCTGTTGGCGGTTACTGTGGGCAAACGCTCCAGATCACGACGCCCACCGAACCCCGATCACTCGACGCGCAACCGAACAGTCGCCTCTGCACCGTCGGCCAGCGCCGCCACGAGGTCGCGGTCCACGTCGGTCGCTGCGCCGTCGGCCTCGACCATCACCGTCCGGTCGTCCACGTAGTCGCTCGTCCGGCAGACCAGCGAGCGCTCGTTCTCGAAGGAGAAGTCCGGGTGGCCCTGACCCTCGACACGCTCGGTGTGTCCGTCGGCTTCCACAGTGAGAGTGATCGTCGCCTCGTGAGACTGGCAGGCCGCGACGAACTCGTCGGCGAAATCCGCTGGGACGCGGTCGGCCTCGACGGCGAGGATGCAGTCGCCCGCCGGCGTCAGCCAGTCGTCGCTCGTGACTTCGAGCGTGCTCGCGTGCTCGCCGGTGACGTTCTCGTGGCCCGTCGCTTGGATAACTTCGACCAACGCGTCCGTGTCGGTGGCCGTGCCGGACTCGCCAGCGTCGTCCGTCACGTCGGCGTCTCCGTCCATGTGCGTGGCTTCGCGGCGGCGCACTTCAGCCGGTCGATCCGGGGCTGTCCAGGAGCGTCGGTAGACCTCACTCGCTGGGGCGGGCGACGGTGACGGTGACGAACCCGCAGTCACACTCGTAGGCGCGGCGTTCGCCGCCCGCGGTTTGAAACACCAGCTGGCAGTCACCGTCGGTCAGCTCGCGCGAACACCCCTCCGCCTCGCACCGGCACGCGATCTCGCTCAACATACCACACGGTTCGTCCGGTGGGTACATGAACCCGAGCCGTCCCCGGAGTGAAAGTGAAAGTAAAAGACCGCGGCGGGGTGCATCGGTGAGCGCCCCGCTGACGGGGTGTTCGATCGACGCGTGGCTGTACGGATGTCACGGCGATGGTGTCGCCGGGTGTCAGACGCGCGTACGACCGACCCCACGCAGCGGACATAAAGGATATACCACCAGCGAACGCCCACGCAGATATGCCGAGAGAGTGGAGCGCCGCGACGGTCGATCCGGGGGGCGGCAAGCCGACGCCGGCGGAGTGGCTGGACGTGAGCGTCCCGGGCCGACCCGACCGGTTCGCAGGGGCAGACCGGGTCGCCTACCGAACCATCTTCACCGACCCGCGCGAACCCGACGAGGAGATGGCGCTGCTGGAACTGCGGGGGCTCTACGCCGGCGCCGACGTCTGGCTCAACGACGAACTCGTCGCCGAGTCCGACGCCGTCTTCGAACCGGTGCGGGTACCGTTCGTCCCCGACGAGGAGAACGAACTCGTCGTCGAATGCCGGGCGCCCGACGACCGCTACGGCGGGATCCACGACACCGACCGGGTACCCGACGCCGACAGCGTCCCCGGTATCTGGTGGGGGGTCGACGTGACGACCCACCCCGAGACGTTCGTCGTCGATGTGGCCGTCACGCCCAGAATCACCGAGGACGGGGCGGCCATCGACGCAGCGATGGACGTGTACGCCGGCGCGGCCGTCGACGACCGGATCACGCTGACGACCCGGCCCGCGGGCGAGCGCCGCGGTCGCGGGATGATGGACCGGGCGAGCGTCGACGCGGCCGCGGGCGAGCGGACGGTCGTCGAACACACCATCGAACTCCGGGACCCGTCGCTGTGGTGGCCCCGGGGACACGGCGCACAGAACCGCTACGAGGTGCGCGCGAAACTCGACGGCGCCGTCGAAACCGCGACGACCGGACTGGTGACTGTCTCCGAGACCGACGACGGTATCGCCGTCAACGGCGAAGCGGTCCCGATCCGGGGGGTCACGCTCCAGGACGGGGCCGTCGCGGACGTCGAGCGGGCCGTCGAAGTGAACGCGAACCTCGTTCGCGCCCACGCACACGTGCTGTCACCCGCAGTGTACAGGGCCTGTGACGAGGCGGGACTGCTGGTCTGGCAGGACCTCCCCCTGACCGGGCCGGGCATCTTCGACATCGGGCGCGGGAAAGAGCTGGCCGGTCGACTCGCCGATACCTACAGCGCCCACCCGAGCCTCGCGGCGTTCTCCGTCCACGACGAGCCGACGGATACCTTCGCCGAGCGGGTCGGGAGCGGCCTGTTCGACCGGCTTCGCCTTCGCTGGCGCGCCTGGCGCAGCGACTATGACCACGGCGCCGCCGAGGAAGTGGCCGATGGGTTCCCCGACGGTCGCCCCGTCTATCCGGTAGTCGGCGAGCCCGGCACCGACCCCGACGCGGCGGCGCTGTACCCCGGCTGGGACTACGGCGCCGTCGACGACCTCGAGGGTGTCTGTGAGCGCTACGGACTGGGCGACGTGGTCGGCGAGTTCGGTGCCGCGTCGCTGACCGACACGGCCGCCGACGGAAGCGATGGCGACGACACCATTGCGGACTTCGACCGCGCGAAACACGACGCCGTCGTCGGCAGCGACGACCCCGCGGCCTCCCAGGCCTACCAGGCCGAACTCGTCCGCGGGGTCGCCGAGCGCCTCCGAACGGACGGGAGTCCAGTCGTCGTGGCCAACGCCCTCCGCGATACGGACGTAGCGGGGATGGGCGTGTTCGCTTGCGACGGCGAACCGAAAGCGGCTGCTGACGAACTCGCCGCGGCGTTCGAACCCGTCCAGGCCTTTCTCGTCGGCGCGTCAGCCGGCGAATGCGACCTGGTCGTCGGCAACGATACGCAACGGAACGTCTCCGGGACCGTGGCCTGGGACGCCGGCAACGAGACCGGGTCGACGGAGTTCACTGTCGGCGCGACCGGCCACGCCACTGTCGAGACGCTCGCTATCCCCCAGGACGCGAACTCGGTCGACCTCGAAGTCCGAACCGCCGAGCGGTCGGTAACCAACACCTATCGTTTATAAGCGGGACCTGGCGTGTGTGAACTGGTCACGCGGGCCGTACGGGCCCGTGTGTGTGAGAAACAGGGTCGTGGCCGACCGGAATATTTAAACGAAGGGGAACGCAACTAACAGGTACCAGAACGTCTCCGGCGTTCAGGCAGTATCGCATTTCGCCCAGCATGACAGGGAACCCTTGTTGTCGGCGTCAGCCATTCCACAGAGGGTCGACTGTCCTGCGCCGGAGCGGGTATGGCATCGAGGTTCAATTATGGCAGAATCGATAGACGAATCCAAGAACGTATCGGTAACAGACGAGGAACTGGAGACCAAATCGAAGGGCGAGCTCATCAAGCTCGCCGGGCAGCTCCGGGACCGACGAAACGAACTCAACCAGCTCGCCTCCGAGCGCGCCTCGGACCGCGACGACCTGAACGCGAAGACGCGCGAGAAGGTCGACGAGGCCCAGGAGCACCGCGAGGAGCGCGACGAGCTCAACCAGCAGGTTCAGGAACACAAAGAAAAGCGCAACGAGCTCAACGCCGAGGCCAACGAGCTCTTCGACGAGGTCGAGGAGATGCGCGACGACCTCGAACTCGACGAGGGCAAGGACATCGAGCAACTCGAAAGCGAGATCGAAGACCTCGAGTTCAAACAGCAGACCGAGGTGCTCTCGACCGAGGACGAGCGCGAACTCATCGAGAAGATCGAGGAGAAACGCGAGAAACTGGCCGAGAAAAAGGAGAAGCTCGACCAGGGTGACGACCTCGAGGAGATCAAAGCCGAGGCCGAGGAGATCCGGTCCGAGGCGTCCAAACACCACCAGAAGGTGACCGAGCTCGCGGACGAGGCCCAGAAACACCACAACCAGATGATCGAGGCCTACCGCGAGGCCGACGACATCCGCGACGAGGCCGACGAAATGCACGAGAAGTTCGTGGAGGCCCAGGAGGCCGCCGACCAGCACCACGAGGACTTCGTGCGCGTCCAGAAGCGCCTGCGCGAACTCGACAAGAAAGAAGA
>JGI12405J12835_1000032_pt1 | contig 43250 bp, 52 predicted proteins | sample A23P3SouthBayCA_FD_12835 | JGI IMG/M metagenome (IMG submission 12835)
GTACTGTCGAAACTCCTCGCCGAGTTTCTCCTCGAGCGTCGCTTGGACGTCGATGTCACAGAGGACGCCGAATCCTTCGTCTTTGAGCGCCGCAATCGTCGTGTCGACGACGTCGTCGAACTCACCGGTGACTGAAGTCTGTATTGTGTATTCCATGAAGTATCATACCCCGTCTACGGGGTTAACGGTTGGGTGCCGCAACGGCGAGCGTTGGAAGTGTGGTGCACCGGTTGGAACAGCAGCGGTTCCGGTCATCCGGTACGTTCGAGCTGTTTTCGCTGTCGATCGAATTCGTCGTCCGAGAGCTCCCCGCGGGCGTAGCGCTCACGGAGTACCGACAGCGACTGCTCTTCGGTCCCACCGGATCCTCGGTTGAGGAGCGCATAGACGAGGTAGAGCGGGACGGCGATGAGGAGCCCCATCCAGAGGAGACCCCAGAGCCCCATCGCTCCGCCGAAGAGGCCCCAGTCACCCCCCATCATGCCGCCGCCGTAGCTCCCGCCGCCGTGGGCAGCAGCTGTTCCAGTCGCTGCGACCAGCAGTGGGACGGCGAGTAGCGCGAATCGACGAGCAGTGCGTCCGATGTGTGTAGTGAGTTGCGTCATTATCTTGCGTTGGTGAATCGTGGTATTCGGTCGAAGCGATCGAAACGGTCAGGGCCGTCAGCAGTGGCCCTGTCCGTACATCCCGCCGTTGTAGTCGTCGTCAGCCATGTCCTGGGCCATCTCGTCGACGGTCACACCCATGTGCGACTCCATCCACTCGACGCTACCCGGGCCCATGTGCTCAGTCATCTGCGCCTCCATCCAGGCCGCCCAGTCATCGGCGGTAGCATTGTCAGTGGGTGCACCGTCTGTGGTCGTGTCGGTGCCGTGTGCGCTGACCACGGGAGCGGCGAACGCGAGTCCGACGATCGCGAGCGCCACGAGCAGCCAGCCGCCGAGTTTGAAGTTGGTCATTGTCTTTCTCCTCGGTTAGTCGTAGAACCGCTCGGGAGTTATCTACGTGGGTGTGAATTCGCGTAGGAGAACGTTCGAGAACGTGTATAGGGCGTTCTAATCGTTTTTCAGGATGTGGAACGTTCATCCCCATCGAATTCACCGGACCTGGGCGGCCGCCTCGAATGTCTCCAGTTCGCGGCGGGGCCGACTCTGACGGTGGGGCTTGCTTTGGAATGTTAACCACAACTCCCGAAAGTATTCCTCCCCTATCAGTGCCTGTACCGGGCCATCGATTGGCTGACGGGAGTATCCTGCTCCGTACCGCGCACCACTTCCAGTGACCATGCCACTCAACGGACTCCTCACACAAATCGAACACGCGCTCGCACCGGTTCGTCACGTCATGAAACCGATTTTGTCGGACCCGCTCGTGATGGGTGTCTGGGCACTGTTCGTCGTCGCGTCCGTGGGCACCCTCTGGTGGGACATCCGCGAGCGGAATCAGGCGCTGCCATCGCTGATGAAAGGCGTCTGGACGCTGGTCGTCCTCTACTCCGGACCGTTCGGCCTGGCCATCTACTGGTACTCCGGCCGCAGCCAGATCAGCAACGACTCGCTGTGGCGGCGTGGCTTCCGCTCGACCGCTCATTGCTATTCGGGATGTGGTGCCGGTGAAGTTCTCGGGTTCGCGCTCCTCGCGGGCCTGCTCGCACTCCAGAGTACCCTCCTCGTCGCTGCAGGAACGTTCGCGCTCGCGTACCTGTTCGGCTACGCCCTGACAGTCGGCCCACTGATGCAGGAGGGCGTCGGCTTCGGCGAGGCGATGCTCGACGCCCTCTACAGCGAAACGCCGAGCATCACCATCATGGAAATCGCTGCTATCGGGACGGACCTGCTGATCGCCAGTCAGGCCCATATCTCTGATCTCCTGTTCTGGGGAGCGCTGGCGTTTTCGCTATCAGTCGGGTTCGTCTTTGCGTACCCGGTCAACGCCATCCTCGTCTACTTCGGCGTGAAGGAGGGCATGAAGAACCCCGCCGAGATGGGGCAGAGCCAATCGCGCGGACAGGCACAGGCCGCCGATTAGCTCCCTAACCCAGTCTTCGAGACAGGAAAGAGATCGACTTGGCTAGTGATTATCGAGCGAGGCGGCTTCTGAGAGTCGTCAGCAATCCGGATTGATTTCTCGTCGTCTGTTCCGCAGCGCGCGACTCGGATTTGTCAGTCTCCTCCGCGTCCTCGTCGAGCCTCGCCGCTTCGTAGTCCGCAATCATATGAGCGACGTGGCGGTTACACATGTGAGAGGATACGACGTCCAGCTACAAAACTGTTCGACAGGTGCTAGCAGATGCTAGCTCTGCGTCTGCTTCAAGTCGTCACTCGGATAAATCCGGTATGTCCGCCCCTGACGTTCGCGGTATAGCAGGCCACGCTTCTCGAGTGCGCTGACCGTCTGGCTCACCTTGCTCTTCGAGAAATCCGACCGATCCCGGAGTTCGATTTGCGTGATGCCCGGCGAGGAGAGAACCGGTTCGAGGATGCGGCGTTCGTCGTCCGGCAACAGGTCCAGTACGCGGGCCCGAGGCTGAGTTTCTGGATTGATGCCGTTACCTGGTTGAGCGGTCTGGGTCGACGGTTCGGATTCGAATTCAGAGCGTTCCTGGTCGATTTGATCCGAGACATCGCTCCCTTGTCGATCGACCGCCTCCGTGCTGGTGACGTCGTCGCGAACCATCAGATATCCCCCGCCGATGACGACCGAGACGAGGATGGTTCCGAGGACGTACCAGAGCGGATTCGTGCCGTGAACTGCTCCCATCGAGGTTCCCATCATCGACCCCATCTGCTCGAACGCTTGCTGTTGCTGGTACGCTTGCCAGCTGAGTACACCGCCGATGATGAGGACAGCAGCGACCAGGCCACCGACTACCGTATCGGCTCGCCGTCGATTCATCCATCCCGCCTCGGTGTGTCGTGGCATCCGTTCATGAGTGACAGTTGGCGAGACATTGCTGTAGCAGTTGTGATTGGTCTTGGCGGACTTATTGAGAGGCACTTTTCAACTGGCACAGATAATTATCTTACAAGTCGGTTTCGTAGTGACACTGGTTGTCGCGGCCGGTATGCTTCCCGTACTGTACACGCTTCGGTGGGCCGTAGTTCGTCCCTGTTCCTTATGTGTACAGGGATGACAGAGCTATCAACTGGCGGATAGCGACCGGACGTGAGGCATCCACGGTGACCTGCCAATACTAAGATATTTCCCGGTATGAATCGTACCGGCTAGTATGGGAACTAGGCCCACGGACCTCCGGATGGATATCGGGCGAATCGCAGATGAGTCGGTTGCCCGTGTCGCCCCCGATGCCACGGTCGCCGAGATCGCGCACACGATGATCTCCCAATCGCGGTGTGCGAGGTATGTAGTGGTGGAAGAGGCCGATCAGCTCGCCGGGATCATCACTGACCGGGACCTGATCGCCGACCTACTCACCGAGGAGAGTGAGTTCAGTGTGCTCGCTGCCGAGACGAGCGGAGACAACATACGAGCTAATGACATAATGACGCGTGACCCTCTCACCGTATCAGCAGATGCTGAGATCCCAAAAGTGCTCAGACAAATGAACGATGCTGGTGCTCGACACGTTCCGGTCATTGAAGACGAGAGCGTCGTCGGCATGATCACCTTGGATGATCTAATTACGCACGTCGCAGGCGAGAGCGCACATGTTTCAGCACAGATGGATAACGTAGCGGGTATCATCCGCACGGAGTCCACGCACGATTGAAACACACATTTGGTGTCTCAGAGCGCCTAGTGATGCTCATGGCTCTGGGAACCTCCAGATCCTGAGACTTGCGGGTGCTGATGTGCAAATTCGGATGGGTGCTTCTCGAATGATCGCTTGCAGGCGTTCGAGCAGAAGTAGTACGTCTCACCGTCGTGGGTGAGACTCGGCCCGCTGTCGTCGGTTCGCATCCCACAGACGGGGTCGCGGTACGGACCGGGCGCGCCGAGGCCTCTCCGGTAGACGTAGAGGAGAAATCCTGTGAGTGCAAACGCGATGATGTTGAGGTAGAAGGTGTAGTTGAATTCGAAGTACGTCTGTTCGGATGCCGTCTGCCCGCCGGCCAGATCCGGAACGATACCCAGCGCGTCGAACAGTTCTTCCATAAGAAAGCCCGTGAAGGCCATGGTCACGAAGAAGATGCCGAGGATGTACAGCATCACTTTCCAGCCGTAGTACTTCCGGTAGACGTTCAGGACGGGGACGGTGATGAGGTCGGCATAGACGAACGCGATGACGCCCGCGAAGCTGATTCCGCCGCCCCAGAGGGCGACGGCGAACGGGACGTTACCCATGCTGCCGACGAAGCTGATGACGGCGATGGTGACACCCATAATCGCGTTCTCGGCGCTCACGAGCAGCCCGTCGCCCTGGATGAACAGGGTGTTCCAGACCCACTGGGGGACGAACACGATGACGAATCCCGAGATGAGAAAACCCGCGATGACATCTTTCCAGATCATCGACCATTCTTTGCGGTACTGGTTCCCGATCTTGTACCAGCCACCCCACGAAAGGAGTTCGTCGCGCCACCCGCCGCTGCTAGCGGCCTCCTGTTGATAAGTCTCCATGCATCCTTCCGAACAGAACTTCAACGTCTCGCCGCCATCGGTCGTGATCGAGTACTCGTCTTTGCCCTCCATTCCACACGTCGGATCCTCGGTGACGCCATGTTCCTGATCGTGCCGGTTCAGTTCCTGTCGAACCTCCTCAAAGAGATTCTCCGGGAGGGTCAGATGGACGAGGAGTGCCATGACGGCGATGAGGATGACGCCTCCGAGGAGTTCTGCAACCAGAAACTCCCAGCCAAGCAGGATGAGGATCATCAGCCCGAGCTCGACGATGAGGTTCGTCGAGGCGAACATGAATGCGAGGAAATTCACCGTGTGCGCTCCCTTCTTGAACAGCCCCTTCCCGATGGCGACCGCACCGAAGCTACACCCACTGCTCGCAGCGCCGAACACTGTTGCCTTCGTGAGACCACTCAGGTTTCCCTCTCCGAGCACCTGTGCCATTCGCTCTTTGGAGACGTAGACCTGGACGAGACTCGTGATGACGAGCCCCATGATGATGGCCCAAGCTGCTGTCCAGAGGAAGCCGACGCCGATCCGTAGCGACTCGAGAATTCCGTCGACGAGGGCGGCTTGCATATATAGACTATCACAGCCATCTACTTTGTTAATTGCGCTTAGGAAACGGTGGTGTTTCGACGGAGTAATTCTTGGATTCAAAAGTACCTATGGCTATTAGCTGTGGTCAACCCCGCGAGAACTGCGTTCGCGCTCAATAGTGGCTGCGCGTCACTGATTCGGTTCGCTGGCTGTTGTTCGTTCTTTTGACATAGAAGTCTAACCAAGATGAGCGTTGTACTGCTGTTTCTCCCACCATATTCCCGTGCCATGTCTCCAGAGTGACTCTCCCTTTCGAATTGTAAGAGAAACCCGATTGAATGAGGGGAGCGTATCTCTAGTTATGAGCACGACGACCACTCATCAGGACACGTACGATCCGGAATCCACGACCAGTGTGATGCGCCTCAATGCGCTGGCCCTGGCGGGCGCAGCAGCAGTCGTCTCTGCCATCGTGATGCTCCTCCTCGGTGTCTTCGGAGCGATCGGCGTCTACGAGGGAGCTGTCGAGGCGATGGAGCAGTGGCACCTGTTCTTCGAGCCGACCGTCGTCGGAACGGTAGCTGGCATGGTCGAAGCAGCGGTGATCAGCTTCGCCCTTGCGTATGCTCTCGCCTGGCTGTACAATACCCTCGCACGGTAACTCGGAGAATCAAACCATGTACACAGATATTCTCATCCCAACCGATGGCAGCGAAAACGTCGAGCCGGCAATCCAGTACGGACTTGATCTCGCTCGTCGATACGACGCAACCGTCCACGCGCTCCACGTCGTCGATAGTTCGCCGATCGAACGAAAGCTGGATCTGACCGCGCTGGAAACCGATCTGGAGACACTCCCGGACACATGGTATGAGGCTGGCGATGCCGCCACCCAGCAGATCGCAACTCGAGCTGCAGAACATGGCCTCGATGCGATGACTGAGGTTCGCCGTGGCATTCCAGCACGCGAGATCGCGTCCTACATCACTGATACCGGGATCGACCTCGTCTGTATGGGAACCAGAGGACACACTGGTCTCGACCGAGTCCTGCTCGGCAGTGTAACGACCCGAATCGTACGTACTGTCGATATCCCCGTCCTCAGTGTCAAATCGAAGCTGACGGAGGCGCTATCAGAATCCGAGATTCAGGGAGGCTTTGAGAATATTCTCGTCCCAACTGACGGGAGTAAGCCCGCACGAGAGGCAGTCACGCACGCTCTTGATTTGGCTCGGACGTACGATGCGACGCTCCATGCCCTCTACGTAGTGGACAGAGGTGCCTACGCGTCTCGTCCGGGATGGACGTGGGACGAACTGCAACAAGTACTGGAGCAAAACGGAGAGACTGTCGTCGAAGATGTCCAGTCCCGGACAGCTGCCGACGGTATCTCAGTCGCTGCTGAGATCACACACGGCGTTCCTCATCAGGCAATAGAGGAATACTGCAATCAACATGGGATCGATATCGTCGTGATGGGCACACATGGACGGTCTGGCCTTACACGACAGCTCATCGGGAGCGTAACTGAACGAGTTCTCCGAAGCTCGGACGTGCCGGTTCTTACCATTCGGGGTGTATAGAGCGTATGCACCTACCTCCTGACGGGACCACGATTAAGCCATCCCTCACCATATCATAATCCATGTCAAACCCTAACCCATTTGACGCTGTTCGTCAATTCGAGTTCGGTGGGTCGTCTTATCGGATGGCGGACCTCACCGCTCTCGAGGAAGCGGGCCTTTGCGAACTGGATCGGCTTCCAGTCAGCATCCGAGTGCTCCTTGAATCTGTCCTCCGGAACGTCGACGGTGACACCATCACCGCCGACGACGTTCGGCACGTCGCGTCGTGGCAGCCCGACGTCCCGGACGTCGAACTCCCGTTCACTCCCTCACGAGTCGTCCTCCAGGACCTCACTGGTGTCCCTGCCGTCGTCGACCTCGCAGCGCTCCGATCAGCGGTTGACCGGAAAGGCAAGGACCCCGCGATCGTCGAGCCAGAGATTCCAATTGACCTCGTGATCGACCACAGCGTCCAGGTCGACTATTTCGGCTCCGAGGACGCCTACGAGAAGAACGTCGAACTGGAGTACGAGCGCAACGGCGAGCGGTATCGAGCGCTGAAATGGGCGCAGCAGGCCTTCGACGACTTCCGCGTCGTCCCACCGGGAACGGGAATCGTCCACCAGGTCAATCTCGAATACCTCGGACAGGTCGTTCACGCCCGCGAACAAGGTGGGGACGACTGGCTGCTCCCGGATACGCTCGTCGGCACGGACAGTCACACGCCGATGATCGGCGGCATCGGCGTCGTCGGCTGGGGCGTCGGCGGCATCGAAGCCGAAGCCGCCATGCTCGGCCAGCCCATCACGATGAAACTGCCCGAGGTCGTCGGCGTCCGCCTCACCGGCGAACTCCCCGAAGGGGCGACTGCGACCGACCTCGTACTTCACGTCACTGAACAGCTTCGCGAGGTCGGTGTCGTCGATCGGTTCGTCGAGTTCTTCGGCCCGGGCGTGTCGAACCTGACTGTTCCGGATCGGGCGACCATCGCGAACATGGCACCCGAACAGGGCTCGACCATCAGTATGTTCCCCGTCGACGAGGCGACACTCGACTACCTCGAACTCACGGGCCGTGACGAGGAGCACATCGACCTCGTTCGTGAATATCTCGACGCACAGGGACTGTTCGGTGAACAGAACCCCGAGTACACCGAAACGGTCGAACTCGACCTCTCGACGATCACGCCGAGTCTCGCAGGACCGAAGCGGCCCCAGGATCGCGTCCCGATGGACGACATGAAGACGCACTTCAGGGGGCTGGTCCACGGCGAATTCGAGGACGAACTCGACGAGGTCGACGAGGACGCACTCACCCGATGGCTCGGTGAAAGCAGTGCGCCCGACACCGATCGACCTGACCCCGACCTTCCGGGACCGGATGTTGGCGACCTCACCAAACGAGTCGAAGTCGATGTGAACGGTGAGACGACCGAAATCGGCCACGGAAGCGTCGTGGTGAGCGCCATCACCAGTTGTACGAACACCTCGAATCCGTCCGTGATGCTCGCGGCGGGCCTCCTCGCTCGCAACGCTGTTGAGCGTGGGCTCGACGTCCCTGCGTACGTCAAGACGAGTCTGGCCCCGGGCAGTCGCGTGGTCACCGAATATCTCGAAGCGTCGGGACTGCTCCCGTACCTCGAGGACCTCGGCTACAACGTCGTCGGCTACGGCTGTACGACCTGTATCGGCAACGCCGGGCCGCTCCCCGAGCCCATCGAGCGCGCAATCGATGCCGAGGACCTCTGGACGACGAGCATTCTCTCGGGCAATCGCAACTTTGAGGCACGCATCCATCCGAAAGTGCGAGCGAACTATCTCGCCAGTCCGCCGCTCGTGGTCGCCTACGGCCTTGCTGGTCGGATGGATATCGACCTCGAACGTGACCCGCTCGGAACAGATGACAACGGCAATCCGGTGTATCTCTCGGATATCTGGCCTGACGCCGACGAGATCCACGCGGCGGTTCACGACAGCGTCGACTCGTCGATGTTCGAGGAGAAGTACGCGGAGGTGTTCGAGGGGGACGAGCGCTGGGAAGCGCTCGATGCACCCACCGGTGATGTCTACGGGTGGGACGATTCTTCGACGTACATCCGCGAACCGCCCTTTTTCAAGGATTTCCCGCTGGAGCAACCGGGCGTCGCGGATATCGAGGACGCTCGGACGCTCATGTTGCTCGGTGACACGGTTACGACCGACCACATCAGTCCAGCGGGACCGTTTTCTCGCGAGCAGCCGGCCGGGGAGTGGCTCGTCGAACAGGGCATCGAACCCCACGAGTTCAACACGTACGGCGCTCGCCGGGGCAACCACGAGGTAATGATGCGCGGCACCTTCGCCAACGTCCGTATCGAGAACGAGATGCTCGACGACGTCGAGGGTGGTTACACGATTCACCAGCCAACGGAAGAACAGACGACCGTCTTCGAAGCGAGCCGCCGCTATCGCGAGGACGACACGCCGCTGGTCGTGTTCGCCGGCGAGGAACTCGGCACCGGGTCGAGCCGCGACTGGGCCGCAAAGGGGACTGACCTCCTGGGCGTTCGAGCGACCATCGCCGAGAGCTACGAGCGTATCTTTCGTGACAACCTCGTCGGCATGGGTGTCCTCCCACTCCAGTTCGCCGACGGTGACTCGTGGGAGTCGCTCGGCCTCGACGGTTCGGAACGAATCGCGATTCACGGGCTCGACGACGGCCTAGACGTGAACGACAATCTCACAGTCGTTGCAGAACGTACCGATGGTTCAACCGTCGAATTCCCGGTTACGGCACAGGTCGGGACGCCCGCAGCCGTTCGATACGTCGAAAATGGCGGAATCCTTCATCTGGTGCTCCGCCGATTGCTTACCGTGGAGTAGCAAGTAGCAACCAAAGTGACAAATAATGTTGAATGCATTATCTTTACGATCTGAGGGTTTCTCCCTTCGCTCACAGCCGCCGTCAGAACCGTCCCCGCGAATCCAAAGCGTGGCAGTAATCGGTGGGGCAGTCGGCGGCCTCGCCGCTGCTGAAGGCTTTTCCAAGCGAGGGTTCGAAGTAGACCTTTTTGAACGCCAGTCGTACGATGACAAACGAGTCAACTGCGGGGAAGCGATGACGGCCGTCTCTAAGATTCCACTCAGTTCGACGCCAACGAATGGGTTCGTCAATGCTCTTCCGGAGTTACGTGTAGAGATCTACGACGGAACGGCATCCCGAAGACAGCGCACCGGAGAGGGAACGTTCCCGGCCTCCGATACGTACATCACTGACAGAAACGTCGTCGAACGGCGATGGGCCGAACGCCTCGCTGAAAAGGGCGTTTCGATTCACGAGAACCACCAGATCACGAAGGCGAAGTTCCGGACGTTGGCCGACGAATACGACCTCTTGGTTGACGCGACTGGCCAACCGTCGATCACCAGCAAGATTCGAGGGAGAACGGACGAGTACGCGGGTCGGATGATCGCCATTAACGCTGACGTGGAGGGCGACTTTTCGGATCTCTACCCGAATAGCCAGATCATTCTTGAGGGCTATACCGGGTACGCGTGGGCGTTCTCGAAATCGCCCGAGCGGGCCAACGTCGGCATCGGGTGGACCGAGAGCGAACGCCCAGCCGATTACATGGCCGAATTTGTGGCGGCATGCGAACGAAACGGCTGGCCGATGCCATCTCGGAGTCAGACGAATATTGCTATCATTCCCGAAGGACCGAGTCTCGATCCTGCGCTGACCTATCTACCTGAGTGGCCCGTCGTTCGCGTCGGGGATGCGGCTGGAATCGCGAATCGGCTGACCGGGAAAGGGATCTCGCAAGCAATTCAGTCGTCGTATCTCGCAGCCAAGTTGACGGCGGAGGGAAGTCTACAGGAGTATCCAGACCGACTCTATCGGATGATGAAAGGAGAGTACCTGCTCGCCCGAATTATGCGGCACCTCGTCGAGACTCGTCAGATGACCGTTCTCGGTGATGCCGTCCAAGTGGTGTCTGGAATCGACATTGAAGACATCGATCGATCCCCACGGGCGGTTCTCCGTCGCTTCTTGCGGCATCCACGGGTGGCTGCTCGGATTTTCTCCAACCCGGCTGTAATCAAGCAGACGTATGCCGCCGTCACAGACGCTTGGGAATACGATACTATTCAGCCGGTATGACGGTATCGGGGAGATCACCCCGAAAAGGGCGCTCTATTCCGGTCTGGCGAGATCCCACCGCGATTTTATAACCCTTTGCCGGGAATAGGCACACGATATGGGATCTCAAGAAGTTCAATTAGAAAGTACAATTGGGGGATTCACCGCAAGCGGTCGACTACACACGTTGAGTGTCTGGTTTATTTTCGGGCTTCGGTTGATGATGGGACTGGCGTTCTTCCAGAGTGGTCTCGACAAGGTCCTCTCGGGGAGTTTTAGTGCCGGTGGATATCTCACCGGGGCCGTTCCGAACCGCGGGAGCCCACTTGCTGATCTGTTCGTAGCGATGGGGAACACGCCGTGGTTCGTCGACTTCGTGAACGTCGCAGTACCGTGGGGAGAGCTGCTTATCGGGCTCGGGTTGTTGTTCGGTGCCCTCACTCGACTCGCTGCGTTCTGGGGGGCATTTATGATGCTCATGTTCTATTTCGGCAACTGGGATGTCGCACATGGCTACATCAACGGGGATTTCGCGTACATGCTCGTTTTCCTCTCAGTCGCCGCGTTCGGAGCGGGACGGATCCTCGGTCTCGATGCGTATATCGAACAGTATGAGGTCGGCGGAGTGCCGCTCGTCGAACGGTATCCATGGACTCGATATCTACTCGGGTAAGTAAGCGTGTCATCAATAGATCCCACTATTACGAATCCCGGTGCTTGGGGCCTCGCGATTATCTTCATTGTCGTAGTTTCTTGGTTCTTCTATCGGTACTTCGCTCCTGATAGCTGGCGGGAGTGGGTCGGCGCAGGAGTGGTACAGGCGTTCATCATTGCATTATATGCGGAGATGTATGGGTTTCCACTGACGATCTATCTGCTGGTCCGGTTTTTCGGTCTGGATCGCGAGTACGTCAGTACCAATCTCTGGTCCACACTGATCGGGTTTGGCGAGACGGGTATGTTCGTATCAATGCTCCTCGGCTACGCTGTGGCGTTTGTCGGCATCGGCCTGTTTGCTCAGGGATGGCGACAAGTCTATCATGCCCGGCAGGACGACCGACTGGTCACAGACGGGCTTTACAGGTACGTCCGTCACCCACAATACACCGGCCTGTTCATCGCCCTGTTCGGCGAGGGCATCATTCACTGGCCGACGATCTTCTCTGTCGCTCTATTTCCGCTCGTCGTTGTGATTTTTACGTGGCTTGCACGGAGGGAAGAGCATGATATGGTCGATACATTCGGTGATGACTACCGCACTTATCAGCGTAAGGTACCGATGTTTATCCCTCGATGGGAGCAGTGGCGCGATCTCGTTGCTGAATCTCGTAGTAGCAGTGACGATTTCAAAGACCCGTGACTTCGGTGAGGGCGATCTGGAATGAATGGTGTTCGTATCGAAACTGTGTTCGCGAGGTGGACGGGAGGTCAGGGACCAATAGCCCGAAATCGTAGATGTTCCTTGACCGAGTCGTCGAATTATCGATCGACGAAATCGTTATTGTAAAGTACGTGAGCAGGTGGACGGCCCGTCAGTCCGTCGTAGCCGCGTACTCTTCGCCACCGCGTTCCCCGCCGGCGACCGAATCTTGGTTATGGAGCCAGTAGAGGAACGCAAAGAACGCAGTCGCGAGGACGTTCAACACCAGCTTGTAGTTGAGCTCGATGGATACCTCGGCGATTTGGGCAGAGGCCCGCGACGGGATGAGTCCCAACCCTAGGAACAGGAAGTGAACCACGAACCCGACGATAACGGCGCTGATGAAGATCATCAGACTGAGTACCGCCGCGAACGTCGTCCCGTAGTACTCGTCGTAGGCCTTCATGATGGGTGGGACGATGAGATCCGCGAAGATGTACGAGAGAACCGACCCGAAGGGAAGTCCGCGGGTCCAGAGGACGGTCCCGAACGGGACGTTGCCGACCGAGCAAACGAAGGTGACGACGCCGATGATCGCACCGAGCGCGGCCGTCCAGAGGACGTACACCGGCAAGCCGAACACGGCGCCGGAGAAGACGCTCGTCCAGACGGACTCGGGGATGAAGCCCGCGATGAGCCCAGCGAAGATGAAGCCGATAGCGATTTCATCCCAGAGCATCGCCCACTCCTTCCACTGTTTGTCAGCGAGCCCCTTCCACCCCGACCAGGACGTCGCTTTCTCCCGAATCGAGGTATTCGCTTCCTTCGGGTCGAAGCTGTCCTTGCAGGATTGCGAACAGAAGTAGTACGTCTGCCCATCATGCTCGATGGAGTGGTCGGTCTCCTCGGGGTCGACCTCCATCCCACAGACGGGATCCTGTACGGTAATACCCTCCTCATCGGTGACGTTCTTGCGTGCTTCGTCGAGAATCTCGTCGGGTACGAGGTAGACGAAGCCGACCGACATCAGGCCGATGAGGAGCAGGCCACCGATCACGTCGGCGAGCAGGAACTCCCAGCCGAGCAGCAGCCAGATGACGATCCCGATCTCGATGACGAGATTCGTCGAGGCGAACTGGAACGCGGCCAGTGCCGCTGCCGCGGACGCGCCCTTCTTGTAGAGGTTTTTCGCGGTGGCGATGGCCGAGTACGAGCACGACGAGGAGACGAACCCGAAGAACGTGGCGAGTCCAATCTCTCGTGGGCCGTGGCCTTCGAGTAGCTCCGAAATTTGTTGGGTCGAGACCCACGCCTCGACGCCGCCGGCGATGGCGAAGCCGATCACGAGTGCCCACCAGGTAATCCAGGCCATCGCGGCGGTCGTCGTCGCAGCTTGGCGGGTGCTCTCCACGAAGAATCGCCCGAGTGGTTGGTTAGTCGTTACGACACCTATGAGGACGGTGACTACGCCGATAACCGAGAGGATCACGTAATCTGATCTGTCCATTGTCTTGGTGGCCTACATCTAGGGTCTCCTCCCCTAATGCGATTGTGGCTACATCTGTGGGATATATCGTGTATTATTTTTTGGAGACCGGCGTCACAACCCTAGCAGAATTTGGAATCCAGGAATGGGACACCTCAGGTGAGGAGTAATTGACTTGTGGCTGGCTGGAGAGGGTAGCCGTATGCTCACGTCCCTCAGCGAACTTCTCGTAACGGGTACCATTCTCGCGAGCACCGCGTACACGGTGAGTAAAACGCCCGCTATCTGGCACCAGTACGAGGGAATATATGGTCTCCTTCTCGTTGGAGTACCGCTCGTTGGGCTGCTGTTCGGGATCGCCCATCTCGGGATGCTCACGCCGCTTCCGCATAGCCTGCTCGCTGCAGTGGAAACCGGAGCTCTCCTCGGTGTCGTAGTCGTACTCGGCGCACTCGGGTACATTCACCCGCGACTTGGGTATTCTGGGGGAAAATCCCGATGACTGCGCTCCTCTTTTCGTTACTCTCGGCAGTCGTCGCTGGTGGGCTTGCGTTCCTTTGTTACATCCTGCTCTACGGGGACACCGTGCTGGTGATTCAGCGGCCGTTCTTTTTCAGAATCGGCGTTGGGGCGCTCTGCGCTGCCGTCCTCGGGGCAAGTACAGTAGTGGTCGGCTGGGTTCCGACGCATCTTCTTCACGCTGTCTTCGCAGTGTCAGTCGCTGCGGCGATCCGGGCAGTCCATAACGGTCTCCATCCGGACACTGAAACGTGGTTCTACTCGCTCTTCGGAACCTGAGCATCAAAGCAAACGATTTCTACTCCCAGACTGTGGTGGTTTGGATTCGTAACGACAAGAAGTCTAAAGATGGCACCCCAACGGAGAGACGATGAGCGAGAAGTTGGGCCTTCTCGGTACAGTCTCGATTGCGCTCGGTGGTATGATTGGTGGTGGAATCTTCGCCGTACTTGGCGTGGTTGCAGAAATGTCGGGGCCTGCTGCGTGGCTCGCGTTTACCGGCGGCGGTGTCGTCGCGTTCTGCGCTGGCTACTCGTACGTTCGTCTCCAGCGGCTTGGCGATGTATCCGGCGGTTCGGTCAGTTTTTTACAGGAGTTCGGTGAGTCGACGACGGTCGCTGGGATGGTCGGTTGGACGCTTCTGTTCGGCTATATCGGGTCGATGGGTATGTACGCGTTCGCATTCGGTAGTTTCGCGACGAAACTCCTCGGCGTCGAAACCGTACTCGGGATTCCACTCCGTCCCGTTGTGTCGGTTCTCAGCGTCCTGGGGTTTGTACTGCTGAACGTCCTTGGTGCCCGAGCGAGTGGCGTGACCGAGGTGCTCCTCGTCGCGGCAAAGGCCGGGATTCTCCTCATTTTTGGTGTGTGGGGGTTCTATTTTGGAGCGCGGACAGAACAGCTGACGACCGGGTTCTCCTCCGTCGCGACGGGCGGGTTACTCATGTCCGCTGCCCTCTCGTTCGTCGCCTTTCAGGGCTGGCAGCTACTCTTTTACGACGAGGGGAGTCTTCGAAACGCTCGGACGACCATCCCGCAGGCAATCTATCTTTCAATCCCCGCGTCCCTCGGGCTGTACGTCCTCGTGGCAGTCGTCACGACGGGTCTGCTTCAGCCCGAAACGATCGCCGCGAACCCCGAGGTGTCACTCGCCATCGCGGCCGAACCGTTCATGGGGCAAATGGGGTTCATCCTCATTTCCGTGGCGGCGCTGTTCTCGACTGGGAGCGCGATCAACGCCACGCTGTTCTCGGCGGCCCACTTTGCGACGGGAATGCTTGAAGACGACCTACTTCCCGATCGGATCGGAGACACCGATGCCGACGGTGCTCCTACGCGAACACTTCTCGTCTTGGGCTTGATAACAGCCGCGTTCACCGCCTACGGTAGTCTTCAAGGAATCACGTCGTTCGCGTCGCTTGCGTTCATCACCGTCTTTGGGTTGATGAGTTTCCTCGCGTTCCGGCATCGAGAGGGCCTTCGCACAGGTATCCTCCCCGTCGTCGGCGGGGTTGGTGCAGTACTGTTCTTCCCTTCGTTAGCGTATCACCTTGCCGTGATGGAACCCGCCGTTTTTAGTGTGGTTCTTGTTGTGACGGTCGTCCTCCTAGGACTGGAAATCCTCTACTTCGAGCGAGAGACTATTCGCTCCGAAATCGATGGCATATGACGCTGACGGTGTCGCAGTCCTTGAACGATTAAATAGCTTGGGCAGTATTGTTGAGTGTGCTCTTTTGGGTCCACGCTGCAGTCGCGTATCTCGTTTACCGAGGCATTTCTGGTGATTCTACTGACCGAAGTGACGATGCCCCGATTATTGCCCTGTTCGGGGGTGCGTTGCTCCCGGATATCGTCGACAAACCACTCGCGTTTGTACTTCCATCGCTCCCGAGTCGGTCGGTCGCACACTCGGTGTTTACTGCGGCACTCGTCGTCCTGATCGTCCTCTACGTCACGAAACACAGAGACCAGTGGGAGGTCGGCGCGGCGTACGCGCTCGGATATGGATCACACCTCGCTGCGGACCTCATTGATTACCTGTTCGTCCCCGAGGAGACTCTACTGTTTCTGTTCTGGCCGGTCGTGACTGACTATCACCACGTCGAGACGATTGGAGACCTGCTCGCGCTGGTTAGACCCACCCCGTACGTCGTCGGCCAGACTATTGTCACATTGCTCGCAGTTGCGCTCTGGTTCGGAGCTGGCAAACCGGACACATTCACCGAATGAGCCGGCGTTCTTATCCGTGTCGTATGCTTCCATCCGTCGTCACGCTGTGCGTGAGCGTGGAACGGTCCAGAGCATATTGTCGATCTTGAGCGAAAGCGTCTCGATTTCGTTCTCGATGTCATCGAATCGGTCGCACGGAATATAGACCGATGGATACGTACTCATCGAGTATACTTCCGTGTCGAACTCCGCCCTGAACAGTTCCATAGTCTCTCCGTTGGATCGGATGCTAGTAAACCGGTAGGTGTCCGCCGGTGCAAGACCAGTCCGCGATTCGACACTGGTCACGTGGGTCGGTTCGCCATCGTCAAGGTCGAAGGCCTCCCGACAGGCCTGCTCGAACCGCGACTCAATCCCTTCCGTGACGTGGTTGACGTATCCGACCGACGCTCCCCACGTGAGCAACCCCATTAGCACCCCTCCGACCGAAAATAGTGCCGCAGTACCGAGACCGTCTCGCCCGAGAACGAACGAGCCGGGGATCATGAACGCGTTCCCCAGCGCGAAACCGAACACCCAGATACCGCCGATCGTTGCCAGCGGGTGCCAGGCCGAACGCCAGAATATCCTAGAAATAACGCCCTCCGGTACGGCGTTTGAGCGCATCGGCGACTCCATAGTGTTAGATACTCCCAAACATACATATAGTTTCTCCGGAGAGAACGAGGTATGTTCGGGGAGTTCGGTTACGTCACGACGGCTCTGTTCGCTCTCATCGTCGGGTCGGTTGCCGGAACAATGGCTATCCTCACTTGGGACGTCTTTCGCGAATCCACGTTTGGAACGGCAATCATCGTCCTCGTAGTCGTATTTTCGATATTCACCCTCCATCACGTCTTCTTGCTGAGTGTGGAGCCACGACTCGCTGAGTCTCGGTTGTACCAAGCGCTCCTGAACACCGTCGTCGTGATCTTCGTCGGGTTAGTGATTCGTCATCGAAACCGCCTCCAAGCGACAACGGGGGGATCTCGAACGTGATTGATATACTCGGTCTCTACAACATCGTCACTGGTGTCGCCGCGGGAGCTGGCTTGTTGTATCTCCTCTCCGAACAGCATTTCGTCCACCAACACCAGCGGTTCGTCGTCGTGATGCTTGCGGGACTTCTTCTCTACGTAGCGGTTTCACCTATCGTGAACGCCGTCGCACCGCATCTAACGCATCTGATCCATATCTTCGCCGGACTGCTGATCATTTGGGGGTTGTACAGCCCTCTCCACAACGATTTACGAACCAATCAGTGGGATTCCCTTCTCTTTCGTAATCCACAATCGGTTCGGAAGTCCGACGAGTGGATGACGCCGATGGACGACGAAATTCTCCAGGTATTCCACTCGACACAGCTCGTACTCTCCCCGTCGATTATCTCACGGAATATTCACCGGAGCCGAGATGAGGTCAACCGGCGTCTTCGGACGTTAGAGAAACACGGCTTCGTCTCAAGGGTTGATCGCGGACGATACAAGCTCACGTCACAGGCGGAACGGTATCTACACGGAGGGGCATACGAACCCATCTTCCAGAAGAAAGAAAATATATCTGATACGTCGGGTCAAGAGTTGTAATCGACAGATAGAGGCGCCCCACATGAATTAATGTGTGACCGTATCGGCCAGTAGTATCATCTGAAAGGTCATTATATTATATTACCCCACACGAGAATGGGCTGCCCATGTCAGTACGACTCATGGGTGATTGGCGTGGCTAACGAGATAGATCGTCGTCGTTTCTTGCGACGTGCTGGCACTGCCGGAGCGATAGGAATGATGTCATTCGCTGGTTGTCTCCAATCGCAGATGACCGAGGGTTCCATCGGTGCGAACATGCAGCCGATGATGCAGATGGGGTTCGAGGCGATGGTGGGATCACCGGCGATGGATGAGTATCCGGCTGAGCCGAACGACGAGGGGTTCGTGGATGTTGCGATGATCGCCTACGATGACGACACGAACAACTATCACTTCATGCCGCACGTGGTGTGGGTGGAGCCCGGAACAACGGTTCGTTGGGCGCACACCGCCAAAGGCATCTCTGAACGACGGACACACTCTGCGACAGCCATCACGCCTGACCTTATGGCAGGCTATCCGCGGTTGATTCCTGAAAACGGAGCCTCGTTCGACTCCGGGTTGCTTCCAGGCAGTCACGACAGCGAGTTCGACGCGGTGGGCGAGACCGAACTCATACGATATGGACCATATACCCACACGTTCGAGGAGAAGGGGGTCTACTTCTATCTCTGTCAGCCCCACTACGGGGTTAGTGGGATGGCCGGCGCCGTTGTGGTCGGGGAACTCTGGGAAGAGAACCAAGGCGAGGGCTGGTCACCCGGCATGACCGCTGACCTCTCGCCCATCGTTGAGGCAGACCCAGTCAACGGGCCCGTAATCAAGGAGAAAATCGAGGGCGATCTCCGAACCATGGTACGTCACGGTGAGGAGGGCGGCGAAGGCGGAGGTGGACACTGATGACAGAACACGCTACGGACGGCGGTGGGAGCGACTACGACGACCACGACGGCCACCACGGCCCGTCTGGATGGCGGTACTGGCTGTATACGACCGATCACGAAGTCATCGGCATCATCTACCTCTGGAACGCGCTGTTCTTCTTCGCGGTTGGCGGGCTGGCAGCACTGGTGTTTCGGACGGAACTGGCACTCTCCCCTGCCAACGCGATTCTCAACTCCGCGGGGTACAACAGCCTCCTCACGCTCCACGGATTGACGATGGTCTTCTTCGTCATTCCGCCGCTGACAGGGGCATTCCAGAATTACCTCATCCCTCACTGGGTTGGAGCCGAGGAGATGGCCTATCCGCGCTGGAACGCGCTCGGTGCATGGTCAATCACCGCGGGTGGGCTGCTCCTCTGGCTCCCGCTGTTCACAAACGCCCTCGGACTCACAGGGCTCCCAGCGAACGGTGGGTGGTTCCAATACCCACCACTCACGACGATGCTCAACTCGTCGGGGATCGACGCGGAGATTGTCGGACTCACGCTGCTTCTGGGCGGCGGCTCGATCCCCGGCGGCATCAACTTCTTCGTCACCGTCGTGAACGAGCGACGGCCGGATCTCGGGTGGTTCGACATTCCGATGGCCTGCTGGGCGATCGGTATCATCACGCCCGCACTCGGATTCTATACGTTCCCGTGGGTCGTCACCGCACTCAACCTGAACTTCCTCGAACGGGCGCTTGAGATGACGTTCTACAACGCCCGAACTGGGGGCGCACCCTTACTCTACCAGTGGATATGGTGGACATTTGGTCACCCGGAGGTGTACATCCTCGTTATCCCCGGTATGGGGATCGCAATGGAGATCATCGGCCGGTTCAGCGAGCGCCCCATCTTCGGGAACAAGTGGGTCATCGTCAGCTTTGTGACGCTCTCACTGTTCTCCGCGGGCGTGTGGGCTCACCACATGTTCACCACCGGACTTGGGGCCTCTCGGTACGCCTTCATGGTGTTCTCGATGGTCATCGCCCTCACGTTCAGCCTCTATCTCTTCAGCGCTCTCGCAACGATGTACAAGGGACGGGTTCATCTCACGACACCGATGCTGTTCTCTATCGGGCTTCTCGTTGGACTCGTCTACTCCGGGATGGAGGGCCTTCAGCTTGGTCAGCCCGCGTTGGACCAGAAGCTCCATTCGACGTACTTCGTCGTCGGGCACTTCCACTTCACACTCTTCATGGTCGGCGTTATGGGCCTCCTCGCGGGCGTGTACTACTGGTATCCACTCATCACTGGGCGGATGTACAATTCCCTCGCCGGCAAGTACCACGCAGTCACGACGCTGGGAGGACTTCCACTATTGTTCTTCCTGATGGCCCGGCTGGGCGAACTCGGGATGATGCGGCGCTACGCGACCTACACCTACATGCCGGAACTCCAGTTCTGGCATATACTGACCACCGGAGCCGCGTTCTTCGTCGCCTCCGGACAGCTTGTGTTCTTCGTCAATATGCTCTGGAGTCTTCGATATGGAGAACAGGTCGATAACCCGTGGGAAGACGTCCTCTCAGGACAGAATATGCCCTCTCCCGAGTGGGACGGCTTCCCGCACCACGCGCCGACGCCGGAGAACGTCTACGACGACATTCCCGATGATGCCGTTGACGTTGACCTTGACGACGATTCTGGGACGGTCGTGTCGGATGGTGGCGTCGGCGTCAATCTCGGAGGTGATAACGATGAGTGACGCGGACGACGACGTTACCGTGCCGGACGACAGCTCATACGGCACGCTCTCGGGAGCATTCTGGGCGCTTGTCATCGCGTTCGGACTCGGGCTGTTCTTCTATGACTTCGGGGTCGTTACGCTCGAAGAGGTCGCCAACGGTCAACCCATCGGAATCATCCACAACTTCCGTGTGACGATGTCCGTCATCGCGATGGTTGGTGGCGGGGGGTTCGTCGCTGTGACTGGTTGGTTCGTCTATCGATACGCCGCTCCACGCCGTGAAACTGCCGCGAAACTCCGTCCCGGCAGTGGTCGCTACACGTTCAGCGTGTGGAGTCTGGGCATCGCCTTCTTGGTACTGATGACCGTCTTCATGGGGGCGGGCGCGCTCGCACAGACCGACCAAGCCGCCGACCCGACCACACAGGCCGGAACGGACCGCGTCCTCGAGATGGACATCACCGCAGGACAGTGGTTCTTCCGGTACGACGTTGCTGGCGTCCCGTTCACGCAGGGGAATCACGTCGTCCTGCCTGCGGACACCGTGATTAAATTCAGAATCACATCAGCCGACGTGATTCACTCCTTCGCAATTCAGGAACTCGGCGTGAAAAAAGACGCCATGCCGGGACAAGTCAACTCGGCGTGGTTCTCCGTTGAAGGGGTTGAGGGAGAACGGACCATCACGGTAAATGGAACTGAAATCCCCGCCGATACATATCAGGTCACGTGTGCCGAACTCTGTGGAAAGGGCCATTCGCAGATGGTCTCACAGGTGTTCGTCGTCTCGCCAGAGGACTACCGGACGTGGGTGGAGGCCAACGGTGGGACAGTTCCGGAGAGTTTCGAGGCTAGCGAAGGCGGCCACGGTGAGGAAGAGGAAGGAGGCCACTAACCATGTCAAACGAAGATATGTCTGATCGACCCGGTGAACCGGTTCGCCGAGGGGAGGGAGCCGAGGGCTTCCCCCACGGTAGCAAGTACCCGCTGTTCGTCGCCCTGGGCATGTTCTTCACGGGGCTCGGGCTTTCGATGTTCACCGTGGCGCTGGTCATCGGGATTCCGGTCCTGATATACGGTATGTGGGGTTGGACGAAGGAATACACGATTGAGGAGTTTGAGACGGGTGTTGTTCCGGCGCAAAAACGTCAGCTGCTCGGGTTCAAGTCCGGCTACATCTCGATGTTGCTGGTCATACTCGGCGAGTTGATAATTTTTGCCTCGCTGTTCGTCGTCTGGTTTTACCTCAAGGCGACGCGTGGGCCGTTCCCTCCCGAGGGAATGCCGGGACCAGATCTGATGCTTGGAATCGTGATGACGGTCCTGCTACTCGCGGCCAGCGTCGCTCTTGGCTACGGCCGCTACGCTATCGCACGAGATGAGCGGGCGCCATTCAACTGGGGACTCGCGCTCTCGATGGTGTTCGGTGTGGCGTATCTCGTGGTGTTCGCGCTTGACTGGATGAATATGGCTGCTGGCGGCGCAGTTCCCTCTCAGGGTCCGTATCCAGCTGCCTACTACGTGCTGACAGGGACACACGCGGCTCACCTCTTAGCAGGCCTGGTGTTGAGTGGCATTATCGCCTACAGGGCGTGGGGGCGAGATCACTTCAGTTCGAACCGTCACCTCATGGTCAAGACGACGGAGGCGTATTGGCACTTCCTCACCTTCCTTTCCATTCTCATTCTGGCCTTCGTCTACTTCCCGGGGTGAGCGTATGCCAGCCCACACCGATTCTGTCGACCGGCGTACGACTGACGCCCTGTTCACGCTCGTGCTCGGCGTCTACGCACTTATGCTGGCTGGGGCGACGACTGCCGTGACGGGGGCGTCTGCCGCGTGTCCGACCTTGCCTGCCTGTGATGGGCTGACCTTCGAAGAGGGAATATCCGCGCTCGTAATCGTTGTTCTCTCTCACCGGGTGCTCGCACTGATCGTCGGCCTCGGTCTGCTTTGGCTCACGTGGCATGTCCGTGGCGACAGCGTCGCCAAGGGAGTGCGCCGCCCCATCATCGCTGCCGTCACACTCTACCCGGTTCAAGTCGCGGTCGGAGCACTGGCTGTAGGAGCAGACACGTCGGTTTCGGTCAGCGGGGCGCATCTGGTTGTTGCCGTGGCCATCTTCGGCGCATTGACGGTCGCGCTGGCACGGCAGTTAACCGACGTCTCGGACGAGTCCGATATTCCGAACGCCGGTGTGTTCGACCGCCATGACGGTGTCGAAGCGGAGATGGCTGGTGACGATCTATCCATCTCCGCGGCCGAACCGGGCTCTGCTCGCGGGCCGAGCGCTTCGAGTAAGTCGACGCGGATGGGCGTTCGTTCGCTGTTTCCGGGACGTTCGTGGGAGTATCTCCGGATGACCAAGCCCCGGCTGATGTGGCTGCTTTGTCTCGTTGCACTCGCGGCGATGCTACTGGCCGGGGGACGCACCGTTCCGATGGACCGCATCGCGTGGACGCTCCTCGGTGGTGTGCTGGCGGTCGGTGCGAGCGGTGTGTTCAACAACGTTCTCGAACGCGATGTCGACGAGCAGATGAATCGGACGGCGGACCGCCCCCTCGTGGAACAGCGGGTCTCGGTCCGGCGTGCGACGGCTTTCGGGATTGTGCTCGCGTTCGCCTCGCTGGGGGTGTTAGCAGCCCGCGTCAATCTCCTCGCAGCGCTGCTCGGTCTGCTGGCGATCCTATCCTACAGCGTTGGCTACACCATCCTGTTGAAACCGAACACCACCCAGAACATCGTCATCGGCGGCGCAGTCGGGGCGTTTCCCGCACTCATCGGGTGGAGTGCCGTCAGAGGTTCGATCGGGTTCGAGATTCTCCTGTTGAGCGTGGTCATCTTCCTGTGGACGCCCGCTCACTTCTACAATCTCGCACTTATGTACAAGGAGGAATACGCAACTGCCGGGTTCCCCATGTTGCCCGTCGTGCGGGGCGAGGAGACAACCCGACGACATATTGTGCTGTACCTCGCGGCGACGATGGTTGCGGTCGCGTTCCTGGGTGCGTTGACGGCCCTCGACTGGCTGTTCGCCGTGAGCGCCGTCGTCGCCGGCGCCGTCTTCCTCTGGTTCGTCGTCCGACTCTGTCGTCGCAAAACCGATCGGGCGGCCAGGAACGCGTTCGTCTCGGCGAACGCGTATCTCGGTGTGCTTCTTGTGGCCATCGTGGTAGACTCCATCTTCGTGTGAGCATTACGGGCGGTGTCCCTGTCCGTTGTCCTCAACAGTCACCCGTCGCCGGCGGGTACCCAGCGGGTGAGCCTCGCTCCGAGTTCGTCGCTCCAGTACAGCATCCCGACTGTCGCCACGAATACGAGCGTCGAGAGGTCCCATGAGAGCCACGCAATCGTGCTGAATGTGGAGGCGCCGAGTAACGGCACGAGTAGCGAGAAGGAACAGCCGACGCACGAAACGAGACCGAACACCCCGGAGAGGGCGCCCTTCGTCGCGTCGAGTAGCCGAGCGTACAGGAGGTACGCAATCGAAAGGTACCCCACGAGTTTGAACGGGACGATGACCGTTTGTACCAACGTATTTCTGAATACGATGATTGGCCCCCAGCCAGGAGTGACCCAGGAAATACGAAACTCCGCTCCGGAACCGAGGTGTTGGAACAATCCGAGCTGAAGTAACCCACCGAGCGTCAGCAGTACGAACAGATATATTCCCGTTATGGACGCCGCCGAAGCGCGTACACCGAATCGACGAGCGGATGGGCGTGTCCGGGAAATTGCGAGTGCTCCGAGATTGATCCAGACGAATGGATATACCACATACCTCGGTTCAGTCACGGACGTTTGGGTAACGAGGAAATACCCCCAGACCACCGCTAACTCGACCCCCAAGACCGCCCCCCAGCGGACGATATCGCTACTCTCGATGCCAAAACGAACACGGATCTCGTCCAGATATTCCGTTGCTGTACTCATCAGTTCAGCTTTCGGTACTGTGTATTATACACCGTACTCAATAAGCGTTGTTCGCCCATTTGTCTCGCCTACCCGATTTGTTCATTCCACGACGACACGACCAATCATCCTGTTCTCCTCGTGTGGCAAGCAAAAATATCGGTACGTTCCTGGGATATCGAACGTGTGGCTATATGTCTCACCTCGTTCGAGAAATCCTCTCGACGACGTGCTCTGTCGGACAGCCCGTTCGGATTCGTAGCCACCGCTGGCGAAATACGCCGCCTCCTCTGGCAGCGACTCTTCGTATGCTGATGCCGTATGGGGAGCAGGACTCTTGTTCTCCCAGGTAACTTGCTGGCCGGGTTCGATTGTGATCTCAACAGGATCGAACCGAAGGTCACTCGTCATCGTGACTATTGGCTCCGGCGGGCCTCCCCCTCCGAGGCAGCCAGCAATTCCGGCCATCCCGGCAGTTAGCACACCCCCGCTCCGACGAAGCACCGTTCGTCGTGAGCAGCAATTCATTAGTCCAGCCCTCGTTTGGAGGGATCACCGCTCGGTTCGAGTTTCTTTATTCGCGTCGCTAGTGCCAGAAACGTCGCGGCAAGCGTCAGCGTCACTGCCGCGGCCGCTGCGAAGTCGTGGGCTTGCCCCGAGTGATCAATGATTCCGTTGACGAGTTCGGCCCGCAGGAACGTGTGATGGAACTCCCCAACGAGCGGCGCAAAGTAATCCACGATGTCATTAAGCCCGTACCAGACGGTGGCGACGGCGACCGCACTGACTGAGAACTCGGCGTAGCGATAAATCAGGAACGACTGCAGACTCATCGCGAGATGGCTCACGATGAGAAACCAGTAGAGCCAGGGTTCGATATCGCCCGCCCCGTTGAGAACCAGCTGGACGAACGGCGTCCAGAGCCCGAGTTTGATGTTTCCGAAGAAGGCGAGCATATGGAGCCACTCGACGTCGTAGTCCAGTTTCCACGCGGCGAGACTAAGCGCGACGAACAGCGTCGCAGCGGGGCTGTCGGGGACGAACGGCCACATCACTATCGGGGTTTGGGCGAGCTGGAAGCGGTAGTACCAGAACCCGAACGCAGTCCCGGCCAGATTAATCGCGACGATGGCCCACGCGTACCGAAGTGCGAGGTCCTCGACGCGCCGGGGGAGCGGGGCGAGGTAGCTGGGCAGTCGATTCGTTGTCGCTGTAGGTACGGACGTCATTCGTCTCGCCGAATTACATCCCTGAGCTGTCGTTTCGCCGGTTCATCATGATGATCCCACTGAACAACATCAGGACTGCGAGCGCGACCATTCCGAGGTCCCAGGCCATCCCGGCGGTCATCGTCGAGCCCATGCCACCGCTCATCCCGCCATCCATTCCGCCGTTCATACCGGACTCCATCCCGCCACCCATTCCCCAGTTCATACTCCCGGTAACACCGACCAGTGCCTGGTTGAGCAACATCACGAGCGAGTAGCCGATCATCAGGGGACCACTCGCGTTCCCGAGCCGACTCGCGTAGGGCGTCAGCAGGACGACGCCGTGGACGACCACGACGACGCCGAGGAGTGCCATAAGGAGCCCGCTGTTCGAGCTCATCATCCCGCTGCCGGTTGTCGCGGAGAGCAGCGAGTAGACTCCCGAAACAAGTGCGATTGCCGCGCTGTACTGCCGTATCGTATCGCTCGTGTTCATCGTCTCCATTGTCAGACCCCGAGCATCATTCGAAGGGATCCACGGACGCCCATTGGGAGTCCGATCGCCCCGATGAAGAACGTCATGAGCCACCACCACGTGTGATTCATCTCGTCTTTCACGTCTGCGAGGTACCACACGATGCCACCGGTTACGAGGAGTTTGAGAACGAATGTTGACCCCGAGAATCCAGTCGCTTGATACACGAGATTCGTAACGACCAGCTTGGGGGAATAGCCGAGGAAGGTCACGCCGACGAGATTCTGCGCAGCGTCCCACATCTGCCCGAAAACGGCCAACAGGAACAGCGGATGGCGGAGATGTGCAATATCGACGAGGCTCGCCCCCCAGTAGTAGAGCGCGGTCACGCCGAGGGCGATCCCCGTCGTCGCAACAGGAACCCACAGGCGGAATGTCGCTGCCGTCGAGAGTCCATACCAGAGTGCCCACCCGACGGCTCCAATCGCCCAGACCGACCCGACGAGACCGACGATCGACGGGATGGACCCGATATTCCGATTGCGAGCGAGTGCGCCGACGCCGAGTGCGAGGACGGTGACGGCGGTAACGACGAAGTAGATCGAGGGCGTGATGAACCACACTGCGTAGTCGCCGAGCAGTCCGATATCCTCGAGGGCGCGCATCGCCCCGCCGGCGACGATGATTGGGGCGAACCCGTACGCGAGCCGCGCATCGAACGTGACATCGAGGTAGTCGAGATATGCCCGGAGTCCTGGGAGACTGTACACGACGGCCGCGAGATAGGCCACCGTGTTCACGGTGTTGTATCCGCGGACGGCCTGTATTCCCTTGTGTGTGACTGGCTGGCCGGCAGCGTCGGCGACGACCGGGCCCCAGAGATACTGCCAGACGAACCGGTCGTAGACGAGCGACGGGAACGCGAGGAGTGCGGCACCGACGAGGACGACCGGGGCAAGCAGATACAGCGCCCACCATTCTCGGGTGCCGGTGTCGGGGAGGACGGTTTCGACGCGCCCCGCAACGGTACTCACGATTCGCTCACCTCAATTCGCCACGTTGTGCTCTTCGAGCGCCCCCACTGTTCGAGCGACACGTCGGTGAGGTCGTCTTGGAGCTGGCTCAGATACTGTGCGACGGCTTTCGGTGACCCATCGAGGTCGCTGGCGATATCCCGAGCCCGAAGGTACGTGGGCTCAGTATCGGCGTTCTCGACGAGATACGCGTGTACCATGCGGCGGGAAATAGATGACATGAGTCGAGGGCAGTAGTGTTCAGCGGAGTTTCCCGAGCAGTTTGTAGTCGTGATCTGGGGTGTACCGCCGGAACAGCAGGCTGTTCGACAGCACCGACACGCTGGAGAACGCCATCGCGCCCGCGGCGAGCACGGGTTGCAGGAGACCGAGTGACGCGAGCGGGATCATCGCCGTGTTGTAGCCGAGCGCCCAGACGAGGTTCTGCTTGATCTTCGCGAGCGTCGCGTCCGAGATGCGGATCGCTTTCACGACGTCGACTGGGTCGTCGCGCATCAACGTGACGTCCGCGGCCTCGATGGCGACGTCAGTACCCGAGCCGATGGCCGTTCCAACATACGCGACGGCAAGGGCGGGCGCGTCGTTGACGCCGTCACCGACCATCATCGCCTGCCGCCCCTCGTCCTGGATGGACTCGACGGCGTCGGACTTGTCCTCGGGGAGGACCTCCGCGCGGACGTTCTCGGGGTCGATGCCGACCTGTTCGGCGACGGCGCGGGCGGTACGCTCGTTGTCGCCGGTGATCATCATCACGTCGACGCCGCGCTCCTGGAGCTGACTCACCGCGTCTTTCGCGCTCTCCTTGATCGTGTCGGCGTCCGCGACCACACCCACGAGTTCGCCCTCGTAGGCGACGAGCATCGCCGTCTTCCCCTCGTTCTCGAGGCGCTCCATCGTGTCCTGCGCGGGCGACGGGTTGATTCCGTTGTCACGGAGGAGCTTCCGATTTCCGACCAGGACCTCGCTGTCACCGACGGTCGCTTGGATGCCGTGGCCGGGGACGTTCTCGAAGTCGTCCGGGTCGGTCACGTCGATCCCCCGCTCTTCGGCGCCGTCGACAATGGCACGGGCAAGCGGGTGTTCGCTCGCATGTTCGGCCGTGGCCGCGAGCCGCAGGACATCCTCCTCACCGAGACGGTCACGAGCGGTCAGTTGGCCACCATCGGCAGCAGTATCGCCGCCATCCGTGAGCGGCTGTCCGTCACCGTCGAACACGACGACGTCGGTCAGTTCCATCTCACCTTTCGTGAGCGTCCCAGTCTTGTCGAAGACGACCGTATCGACGTCCTTCGCGCGTTCGAGGATGTCACCACCCTTGAACAGCACGCCATTTTGTGCGCCGATAGTCGTCCCAACCATCGTCGCGGCGGGCGTCGCCAGCCCCAGCGCGCAGGGACAGGCGATGAGCACCGCGGAGGCGAAGACGATAACGGCGAACTCGAAGACCGAGACGGCCCCACCTGCGACGGCTGGCCCGCCGGCGACGAGGCCCCACAGCGGGAGCCACTCGACGAAGCCGGCGAGCACCTCGGGGAACAGGAACCACACCAGCCCCCAGAAGACTGCGTTCCCGATGACCGCCGGCACGAAGTACGCAGAGATGCGGTCCGCAAGATTCTGGATGTCGGGCTGGCGCGACTGCGCCTCCTTGACCGTCTGCACGATCTGCTGGAGTGCCGTGTCCTCGCCGACCTTCGTCGCCTCCACGACGAGCACGCCGTTCTCGTTGATGGTGGAGCCGACGACCTCGTCGCCCTCGCTTTTCTCGACGGGGACGGATTCTCCGGTGACCATCGACTCGTCGACCGCCGACTGGCCGTCGATGACCACGCCGTCCGTCGGGATTTTCTCGCCGGGTCGGACCTTCATCCGGTCGCCGACCTCGACGTCTTCCAGCGGAATTTCCTCCTCGTTGCCGTCCTCGTCGACGACGGTGGCCGTCTCGGCTTCCATCTCCAGCAGTTTGCGGAGTGCTTCGCCGGCCTGGCCCTTCGAGCGGGCTTCGAGGTAGTTCCCGAGCGTGATGAACACGAGGATGAGCGCTGCGGTGTCGAAGTACAGGCCGCCCGCGATGAGCCCGGAGAGGACGGCGACGGAGTAGACGTACGCGGTGGTCGAGCCCAGCGCGATCAGCACGTCCATGTTGGCGCGCTTGTTGTTCACCAGCGCATTGTACGAGTTCTTGTAGAACGGCCAGCCGAGCACCAGCTGAACGGGCGTCGCCAGCAAGAACTCGACCCAGCCGAACTCGACACCAAAGACCGTCTCCGGGACGACCCCGCCGCCGAGGAGGTACTTCTCTAGCAGGAAGAAGAGAAGCGGAGCGGCGAGTACCGCACCAAACAGGGTCAGTCGAAGCTGTTTGCGGATCTCAGCCTGTCGCGCGGCGTCGCGCGCGTCCTCACCGGAGTCGCCGTCGGCGCTGTCCTCTCGGACGGGCGAGTAGCCCGCGCTCTCGATGGCATCGTAGAGTGCATCCAGCGACGTGTCCGCGGGGTTGTACCGGACTTGGGCTTCGTCGGTGGCGAAGTTCGCCTCGGCCGCGATGACACCTGGTGTGTTCTCTAGGGCAGTCTCATTGGTCTGTACACAGTTGGCACAGGTCATATCGGAGATGCCGATTGTCACGGTGTCAGACACCGCACCGTACCCGGCATCTTCGATGGCCTCGAATATCTCTTCGAGCGATACCTCGTCAGGGTCGTACTCGACGGAGCCCTCGTCAGTGGCGAAGTTCGCGTTCGCCTCGACAACGCCGTCGAGGGACTCGAGCGCATCGCCAACTGTCGCCGAGCAGTTAGCACAGGTCATCCCTGTGATGTCGAGATGTGCAGTTCGCGTTCCCATTCCTGTCCTATACTACGTGGTCCTTCCTTAGTGCAGTTACTGTTTCGAGACTAGGGCTTTAGACTGGTGTAGAATTTAGATTCAAAGGTCTACTTCCATTTCACCGCCGAAGGATGCCAATGTCGACCCCATCGACTCGGAGCGGAAACCGCGACTACAGCTTAGGCCCCTTCTTCGAGACGCTGATACTGGTCTTCGAAGCGACTACGGCACGACGGACAACAGAAGTGATAGACATCATCGTCGATTCGAACGGATTCGCCCTCGCTATCGACCGTATTCCCACACTCGGCACATGTGATTGCGAACTCAGTGCCGTCGAGTGAGGGCGTCCATTCGAGGTCATCGACGAGCGTCACCGAGTAGTCCGTCGATGGCGCATCTTCGAGGAGGCTATTGATCCACCGTCGAACGTTCTGCCCCTCCGCACGGCCGTAGAACCAGATTTTCCCCTCGGCAGTGACGAAGAGATGTTCGATACCCTCCGCATCCTGGAGTCGGCTTCGAAGTGGCTCGATGGCCGATGTGTCGTTTTCAAACTGGACGAACACCGGAACGCCAGCTCGCAGCTGTGCCCGGTTCACGTCGATGGTGAAGCCGTTGATGATGTCGGCTTCCTCTAACCGTTTCACACGGTCCGAGACGGCTGGACCCGAGAGATCCACCTCCTCACCGATACTGCTGAACGGGCGCCGTGCATCCTCTGCCAGTAACGAGAGGATCTCCATGTCTGTCTCGTCTAAATCACGCATATCTACGCATAGAACCCCCGCATCACAAGACTGTTTCCCAGCGTGAGATTTCGAATGCCATTTTCCAATACCGGATAGACTTTGGATTCGAAGCAGAAAATGACAAAGAGGTCCCTCTCGTATGTATCTGTGTATGTCGACGACCATCACCGTTGAGGGAATGACCTGCGGCCACTGTGAACAGACCGTCGAAGACGCGCTTCGAGAAGTGAGCGGCGTGACCGACGCGAACGCTGATAGAGAAGCTGAACAGGCGAGCGTCGATGGCGATGCTGACGTCACGGCACTCGTCCAGGCCGTCGAGGACGCTGGATACACCGCCTCCGCCTGAGAACCACCGGAACGCACGCCACCGACCGCCCCGCCGTTCTCGTTCGTTGCCGACCCTTTCGATGGCACCGCGCTGTATCAGGGTCTGGACAGCATAATAAGGGACGGCACCAAAACCCACGCCATGAGCAACAATCCAGACCACGAGACCTCCGAAAATCCCTCTAAAGAGGGCCACACCTCACATCAATCCGAAGGACCCGTCTACTGTTGTCGAATTTGCCGATTAAAAGCAGAGTCGGAACCACGAGCATCAGCCCACGCGTCATCAGAGCAGCATTCCCACTCTCCTGAGCACGAAGCACAACCTACGGCGGATGAGGCCCCCACGGAATCAGAACCCCCGGACGAACACGCGCAACACGAGCACGATGCCGAACACGCGCACCGCCCCGCTGCGGCCGAGCACGCTCACTCTACAGAAGCAGAGCACGTACACGACGAGCACGACCATGGTGGTAACGCCCACGAGAAGGGACACAGGGGTGGAAACGGGGACCACAGCGATCACACGGATCACTCAGGCCACGAGGCAATGTTCAGGCGACGATTCTGGGTGTCGCTCGCGCTCTCGGTGCCAGTCCTCATCTTTAGCGAATTCATTCAGGACGTCTTCGGCTATACGGCCCCTACGTTCCCCGGGAGTGCGTGGATAACGCCGGCACTTGCGGTCGTGATCTTCGCATACGGTGGTGTGCCCTTCCTCTCGATGGCCCGGACGGAACTGAAAAACCGCGAGCCGGGCATGATGATGCTCATCTCGCTGGCGATCTCGGTCGCGTTCGTCTACTCGGTTGCGAGTCTGTTTCTCGAAGGGACGACACCGTTTTTCTGGGAACTCGTCACGCTGATCGACATCATGCTGCTGGGCCACTGGGTGGAGATGCGGTCGGTCCGAGCAGCCTCAGGGGCGCTCGACGAATTGGCGAAACTCATGCCCGACACTGCCGAGCGCATCACAGAGAGTGGGGATACCGAGGAAGTGCCTGTCTCCGAACTCGGCGAGGACGACATCGTGCTCGTTCGCCCGGGCGCGAGCGTGCCTGCCGACGGCGAAGTCGTCGAGGGCGAGTCGTCCGTTGACGAGTCGATGATTACCGGCGAATCCAGACCAGTCGGGAAAGAGCCCGGATCAGAGGTGGTCGCCGGAACGGTCAATCAGGACGGGAGCCTCCGCGTCAAAATCACGAAGACTGGCGACGAGACGGCGCTTGCGGGCATCATGCGACTCGTCGAAGAGGCCCAACAATCCAAATCTCGGACCCAGTTGCTCGCCGACAAGGCAGCTGGCTGGCTGTTCTACGTGGCACTCGGCGTCGCGGCGATTACGGCCGTCGCGTGGGTCGTCGCCACCGGGTACAATATCACCGTCCTCGAGCGTGTCGTGACGGTCCTGGTTATCGCGTGTCCACACGCACTCGGCCTGGCCGTTCCACTGGTTGTCGCAATCAACACCTCGACGGCTGCCAAGAACGGGATGCTCATCCGCGACCGCATTGCCATGGAGGAATCCCGCAACCTAGACACGGTGATGTTCGACAAGACCGGGACCCTCACGAAGGGCGAACAGGGCGTCGTCGGTGTCGAGACGGCGGGTGACTGGAGTGAAGAGCGAGCGTTCGAAGTCGCCGCTGGTGTCGAGGGTGACTCCGAGCACATGATTGCTCGCGCCATCCGGGACGCCGCCGAGGAACGGAACGTCCAGCGAGCGAGCGTTTCGAACTTCGAGAACTTCCGCGGTCTCGGCGTCAGAGCCACTGTGGACGGCGAGACGGTGCATATCGGTGGACCGAACCTGATTGAGAAATTCGGTATCGAGCGGCCCAACGAAATCGCTGCCTTCGCGGAGGAAGCTGGCTCGAACGCAGAGACGGTTATCTACCTGGTTCACGACGAATCCGAAGTCGTCGCAGCATTTGCGCTGGCGGACGTTATTCGGGAAGAAAGTCGGCAGGCCATCGAGGCGCTACACGCGATGGACATCGAGGTGGCGATGCTGACCGGTGACTCGGAGGACGTCGCACGGGCTGTCTCGGAGGAACTCGGTATCGACCAGTACTTCGCGGAGGTACTCCCCGACGAAAAGGACACGAAAGTCGAAGCGCTCCAGTCCGAGGGGAAACTAGTCGCGATGGTCGGCGACGGCGTCAACGACGCGCCAGCACTCACGCGAGCTGACGTCGGTATTGCCATCGGTTCAGGGACCGACGTCGCCATCGAGTCTGGCGATATCATCCTCGTCGACAATAATCCGCTGGACGTGGTGCGGCTCATCAAGCTCTCGAAGGCGAGTTACCGGAAGATGCAGGAGAATCTCGTCTGGGCGACCGGCTACAACGTTTTCGCGCTCCCACTCGCTGCCGGAGTCCTCGCACCGATCGGCATCCTGCTGTCGCCGGCCATCGGTGCCGTGTTCATGTCGCTGTCGACGATCATCGTCGCTATCAACGCCCGTCGTCTCCGCAGCGCCGATATTTCCGTGCCCGACATTGGTGCGTGATCCCTATGGCACTCCAGGCGACACAGACATTGTTCAGCGTCGGTCTCCTATCTGGGGGACTCCTACTGGGTGGCCTCCTTGCTACCATCGTCAGTCCAACATTCCAGTTCTGGCCGCACGGAACGCGGAACTGGACATTCTGGGTGAGCTGGAGTGCGTGGATGCTATACGGTGTTGGTCTGGTCGGCGTTGCATACCTCGACTGGTGGCACTGGTACGAACCACCGGTGGTGGTGCAACTCGTCTGTGTGCTTGTTTTCGTAGCAGGCACAGCGCTGTCCATCTGGGCGATGTGGACACTCGGATTCTGGGAGAGCAGTGGTCTCGAAGGCCACCTTCAAACTGAGGGACCGTATCGCTTCTCTCGCAATCCACAGTACGTGGGGTTCATCGCCATGCTCGCCAGCGGAGGCCTCCTCGCAGGTTCGATTCAAACGGTCATTCTCGCCATCGGTGGAATCGTGTGGTTCCTGCTCGCACCACTCGCCGAAGAGCCGTGGCTCCGCGAGCAGTACGGCGACGCCTACGAGGAATATCTCAGATCGGTGCCGCGGTTCCTCGGCCGAACGCACCGCGAACCACCGCAGCAGGAACAGACCGACCGAACGAAGGGAGGGAACCAATGACCAGTGATTCACCACACCAGATCGAAGTCGGGGGTAGGACGATTCCATCCGGTGAGAAGTCTCAGTTCCGGTATGCCGTCGCGACAACGTTTCACGACGACGCGATTGAACTGCCAGTCACTGTCGTCAATGGTGACCAAGCGGGACCGACAGTCTGCTTGACAGCCGCAGTTCACGGCGACGAACTCAACGGGGTCAAGATCATCCAAGAGGTCGCAGCCGAGTACGAACCGAGTGATCTTCACGGGACGCTTGTCTGCCTCCACGTACTGAATGTCCCAGGATTTCTGGCCCAGCAACGGTACATCCCGATCTATGACGAAGATCTCAACCGCTCGTTCCCTGGCAGTGCTCGAAGTACGCTAGCAAAACGGCTCGCAAACACGATTTACGAGGAGTTCATCTCGAAGTGTGACATCGGGCTTGACTTCCACACGTCGACGCGCAACCGCACGACGATGTACCACGTCCGCGCAGATATGCGCGACCCGGCTGTGGAACGACTCGCCCGCGCGTTCGGCACGAGCGTCATCCTCGACGGCGAGGGTTCACGAGGGACACTCCGACGCGTGGCCTGTCAGGACGGTATCCCCACGGTCACGGTTGAGATGGGGCGCGCCCATCGATTCCAGACCGCGCACCTCGACCGAGCGCTCCACTGTGTCGCGAGCGTCCTCGCCGAACACGAGGTCCTTCCCAACCAACCGGTGTCCTGGCCCGGGTGGACGCGCGTGGTCGCCCGCGACGGTGAGAAAACGTGGCTCCGTGCCGAAACTGGGGGGCTCGTCGAGATGGAGTGGGGCCCGCACCCTCTCGTTGAGGAAGACGAGCCGCTGTTCACGATTTCCGACCACTTCAAGAACGACATCGAGACGATTCGCGCTCCATCGACCGGCATCGTTGTCGGTGTCCTCGAAAATGCAGTGGCGTACCCGGGCCACCCGCTGTGTCACTTCGTGAGCGTTGACGAGGGAACCGCCGACATCATTCGCGACGACATTGAGCGGGGCGTGTTCGACGTCTACCGTGAAGGTGGATTCCAATGGCCCGAACCTCGCTGGTACGCCCACCACGAACACGAAACTGATTCAACACACTCTGAAAACACTCATGACACTGAACGAGAGAATAGAGACGACTGAGCCGTCTCATCCGATATTCGCGCGGCTGTATGATCCGGTGATGAAACCGGCAGAGAGAACCGTGCTTGCCGAACACCGCCGCTATCTCGTGGATGATATCGCCGGGGCGGTTCTGGACCTTGGTGCGGGGACAGGTGCGATGTTTCCGCACGTTAGAGAAGCAGCTGCTGACAGCGGAACTGTCACACTGTTCGCGATTGAGCCAGACCCACATATGCGCCGGAAAGCGCTCGAACGAGCACGCGACCTCGGGCTTGAAATCGAGATCGAAAGCGCCGGTGCAGAAGCACTCCCGTTCGCTGACGATTCCTTCGATGTCGTCATCGCGTCACTCGTGTTCTGTACCATCCCCGATTTTGATGCCACACTCTCCGAGGTGGCCCGGGTACTGAAGCCAGGTGGTGAGTTCCGGTTTCTCGAGCACGTCCGCGGGGAAGGCGCCGTGGGTATCGCCCACGACGTACTCGCGCCCGCATGGCACACCGTCGCTGGCGGGTGTCACCTGAATCGTGAGACGGACGAAATATTTCGAGACGACGATCGATTCGAACTCGTAGATTACACACGGCTGGAGGACATCCCGCGGATCGTTCCAATCGTCCGTGGGACGCTCAAACGCCGACGTATGGGTTCGATTCTTTCTCGTTTCGTGTGAGTAACCACGTCAGAGCGGCTTCGCTTTCGCAACGAGGATGACGTGCTGCAGGAACGGCAACGCACGGTGCGCGGCCCTCACCTGTTCGGTAATCGCCGTTGGATCGAGGTCATACGCTCGTAACAGTCGTTCGATGAGCGACCGAATCGGACTCCCGAGAAGCTGAAGGTACAGCGTCGTCCACTTCCGAAACCGCCCGACGCTGTGGTTCGTGATGTTCTCGACAGTCTTGAGTTCGAGATTCGCGTCTTCGAGACCGGCCGTGTACTGCTCGACCGCCCCTATTGACGGCATGTCCCACGCGTCTGCAAACGAGTCGACGAACCTCCGTTCTGTCTCAGTTACGTCGGACTGCACCACGAGGTCGGAGAGGACGAGAACTCCCTCCGGTTCGAGAACATCCGCGACCGCGGCGAAGACGCTGTTCCGGTCGGGGAGATAAACGAGGGCATCGATGGCTGTGCACGCGGTAAACGAGTCCGTCGCGAACGGAAGCTGTGTGGCGTCGCCGCCGACGAAATCGGTTTCGACGCACTTCCCGCGTGCGTTCTCGGTTGCCCGCTTGAGGTTGTACGGAACGAGATCCAGTCCAGTAACTCGGAAGCCGAATCGGTCGGCGAGGTGGATCGCCGGCCCCCCTCGGCCACAACCGACATCGAGGAGACGAACTCCGTCCGTTGCGGATAGATGTGACGAGACTCTCGATCCGACTTCCGTGACGAGTCGACGCTGACTCGATCCGACAATATGTGGCTGGTACCACTCCGAATAGCCGAGATTGAGGAACTCGTCAGTGTCGAGCAGGAGATCGAAGGCCCGCCAGATGTCGGCTCGTTCACCGCGGTAGGAGAACTGATCGGTGATTCGGTTGCGTAGAGTACTCTGATCCATCGGTCACCTATTCGAGTTCGGAAACCTCTGAATAGCAGTACTCAGATTCGTCGCAGTACGCGAGGTCGGTACACCCGCGAGGACGCTGGTAGTCGATTCCCTTGTGCCGTCGGAGATACGTCACGTATCCATCGTCGATACGGTCGAGGATGTCATGACAAATCCACTTCTCCCCAAACCAGTTGGCACCCAAATTCCGATACGGACAGAGAAAGATCGTCCGCTCGACTGAATCGACCTGTGGTGTCTCGACGATCCGGACGCCGACGAGGCGGTACGCCACGCGGAGGCGCTTGACGACCGAATCCGGTGTGTTTGCGCCGACGAAGAGAACATACGCGATCACGTATCCGATATCGTGGAGGAGTCGTCTAATCATCGTTCAGACCATCGTCTGCCGTCCCAAAGAATCTTGACCAGTTTCACTCGATCAGGCTCCTATATTTCGGCGTACACCTCATCCGTCTTCCCGTCACCGAGTGCGTAGACGATGAACGAGTCGGACTTGGACCCGCCCATTCCCGGCGACCCGGCCGGCATTCCGGGCAGCGCGATGCCGTCGATGGCCGGCTCTTCGTCGAGTAGCGTGGCGATAACCTCGGCAGGGACGTGTCCTTCGACGACGTATTCGTCGAGAACGAGCGTGTGACAACTCTGTAGTTCCGTGGGAATGTTGTGTTGCTGCTTGAGGGTAGTCACGTCCTCAGCCTCGGTTTCTTGGAGCGTCGTGTCGAGGTACTCCCGCAAGTACGACGCGTACTGTCCGCAACAGCTGCAGCCTGGCGAGCTGAACTGTTGGGCGTTCGTCACTGACAGCGTCCCCTCGATTGCCCACTGGTCCTCACTTGGCGACCCCAGACAGCCGGCGACTCCGAGTGCGACGGTCGTCCCGCCGACCCGGAGTAGTCCACGGCGCGTCACATTCCGCTTCATACGTACTTCAGTTTGTCAGCAGGTATCTACAGTACGCCGACCTTTCCTGCGTATTGAGAACGGATGCAAACACGGCGGAGGGTATTAACCTTCGTTTTGCCCCAGAGACTGAGAAGATAACTACGCAGTACGTCCCACTTGATCCTATGAATTGGTCGTCAGGGGTTCGGCGCATAGAGCGCGTACAGGATAGAAAGCATTTCCGCTGCCGCGACTAGTGCAGCCACGAGACAGGCCTCGGCGCGCCCGGTCCGTACCGCGACCCCGTCTGTGGCATGCGGACTGACGACAGCAAGCCATCGGCGACGCACGACGGCGAGACGTACTACTTCTGCTCGCAGACCTGCAAGGAGACCTTCGGGGAGAACTCGGACGAAAACGCCACCGGGCATCCGATGGTGATGGAGGGGCACGACCACTGACGGACAGCTCGTTGATGGTTCACAGTATCGAGTGAGTCCGTCCGTCGTGCTTGGACACATCCGCTGACGCGGCCATACTGAACCCGCTACCGTGACTCTTGAGCGGAGAGAATTGGAAGTCAATTTATGATACCGCCTTCGAATTCCGACTGAATGTACGACCGAATTCTCCTGTCGACCGATGGAACTGTCGCGTCTGAAGATGCTGAAACGCACGCGATCGAGCTCGCAGCCGCTCACAACGCGGTCCTTCACGTGCTCTACGTCGTTGACGAGGATGTCGTGACTGCCTACAGCGGGGACGAGTACGTCGACGAGGCCGAAGGTCCCGAACACGGGCTCGAAGAACACGGCGAGGAGACGCTTTCGGAACTCCGACGTCGAGCCGTAGAGACCGATGTCGATGTCGAGACGACGATGCAACATGGCCGCCCCGCTGAGACCATCGTGAATCACGCAGACGACTGTGACGCCGATCTCCTCGTGCTCGGTACCAAACGCCGGCCGGACGAATATCGGGCGTTGCTCGGCAGTGTCACCGACCGCGTCCTTCGGCTGACGACGCGTCCGGCAACCGTCGTGAAAACCGAAGTCAGCGAGTAGGGAACGACCGTCCGCTACCGTCCATCATCTGGTGTGAGACGGGCGCGACGGCGGTCGAACTCCTCGTCGTCGATCTCGCCACGGGCGTACCGCTCTTGGAGGACGGCGAGTGCGCTATCCTCGGCGGGGCCGTTCGATTGCGACCGCGTCCCCAGCCAGTAGATGAAACCGAGGGGGACGGCGACGAGGAGTGCCATCCACAGGAGACCGAACAGCATCATCCCCCAGCCCCAGCTATCCCATCCGGCCATGTGGCCGTCGTTCCACATGCCGTCGTGCCAGCTCCACATCATTGCATCTGGGACGGTCGCGTGCGTGAGCGCCATTCCGGCGACAACGGCCAGAGCCAGCGCTCCGGCGACGATGAGTCCCAGAGAACGAATTCCGCGTGCTTGAATTGGATTTTGCATTGTTGTACTCCCAAAGGTCTCGGCGTGGTTAGCCGAGGATGTATTCGAGGGCGGGGTAGCGCTCGACGAGCGTCTCGCCGCCGACGTCGTAGTTCTCGATGTACTGGTCGAGGCCCAGAATGCGGCCCGCGGCGAACGCGGCGACCGCGAGGAACACGAGCATGTACGCGAAGTCCCCGTTGATCACGCCGTGGGCGACCTCCCAGTTCCCGAAGTAGAACATGAGCATCATGAGCGCGCCGAAGAACGCCGCGAGGCGGACGAACGCACCGACGAGCAGCCCAAGACCGATGAACAACTCACCGTACGGGACTGCGACGTTGGCGAACTCGACGAACCACGGCGTCGAACCCATCCACGCGAACAGGCCCGCAAGCGGGTTGCCGTTCGTCGCGGCAACGTTCGACAGGTAGCCGCCGGCCGCGAACTCGCCGGTGATCTTGGTGAACCCGGAGTACGCGAACGCGTAGCCCATCATGAGACGGAGCGCGAGCACGAACCACGCGCTGAGGCTGTGGACTTTCCCGCCGACGGTCAGGCCGCCGACTTTGCTCTCGAGCTGGTTCATGCCGGAGTCGAGTGTGGACATAATTATTGCACCTTCAACTATCAGTAGGCGAGGAGAGACGATATAATAGCGAGCTGTCGTGCTGAGTCAGAAAACCGGGGGGCTATATTACCCTCCTGTGGCGATTAGAGGAGTGTGACTGAGGAGGCTGACCCGTCGGAGGTCTTCGCGACACTCGACGACGAGTACGCCCGCGACATCCTCGTGGCGACGAAGACCGACCGACTCTCCGCGAAGGAACTCAGCGAGGAATGCGACATGTCACGTCCAACCGTCTCACGCCGTGTCACCCGCCTCGTCGAGCAGGGCCTCCTTGAGGAGTACACGCATGTCGACCCCGGCGGACGGCACTACAGCGAGTACGAGGCGCGACTCGAGCGTGTCGAAGTCCTCCTGCAGGCGGAGGGCTTCGACGTGCAGATCGACGTCCGGCCGGACCCCGCCGACCGGATCACGTCCATCTTCGAGGAAATGCGGGGAGACTGACTCATGGAACACACGTTATTCGTCATCGGCAAGCTGTTCACGACCGTATTGGCCCTCGTCATCGCCTATCAGGCCTATCGCGGATACCAGCGCCATCGCACGCAGTTGCTTCTGTACGTCGCCGCCGGCTTCGCGCTGGTCGGGCTGGGCGGCCTTCTCGAAGGTGTTCTCTTCGAACTCCTCCAAGTGTCGATCTTCGAAGCAGGATTCGTCGCAGCACTCGTCACCGCCGCCGGGATGCTATCTATCCTCTACGCCCTGTATGCCCCGAACCCCTGAAGATTCGGGGCGTTCATTCGAGAAGCGGCCCGTCGACGGAAACGAGGTGTACGTCGGCGGCCCAAACCTATTGACCCAGCTCGATAGCGAGATCCCCAACCATCTCCAGCGCTTCGCTGACGAGGCCGGCGAGAACGCACAGACAGTGGTGTATCTCGTTCGCGAGGGAGAGCTGATCGCTGCCTTCGCGATGGCCGACGTGATCCGCGAGGAGAGTTTCCGCGTCGTCAACGCTCTCCACGATCTGGGCATCGAGGTGGCGATGCTGACTGGGGACTCCCAGGACGTCGCCAACGCTGTCGCGGACGAGCTGGGCATCGACACGGTGTTCGCCGAGGTCCTCCCCGAAGACAAAGACGAGAAAGTGCAGGAACTCCAGGACCAGGGGAAGCTGGTGGGGATGGTCGGCGACGGTGTGAACGATGCGCCGGCGCTGACGCGGGCCGACGTCGGCATCGCGATCGGGAGCGGCACCGACGTTGCGGTCCAGTCGGCCGACGTCATCCTCGTCCAGAACAACCCCATGGATGTCGTTCGACTGGTCAAGCTCAGCAAGGCGAGCTACCGAAAGATGCAGGAGAACATCGTCTGGGCGGCTGGCTACAACGTCTTCGCGATTCCGCTTGCAGCAGGCGTGTTGGCACCGATCGGGATTCTGCTGTCGCCCGCCGTTGGTGCGCTTCTGATGTCGCTGAGTACAGTAATCGTCGCGATCAACGCCCAGCTCCTCCGTCGCGTGGACCTGTCCATCCCCGAGCTTCCAAGCGGGACACCAGCGACTGACGCACAACCTGCAGACTGAAACGCTCCCGATCGGTTTTGGAGCTCCTTTCAATTAAGTTCGGTTGGTGGACAGCAAATGGCGACACTGCGTAATTTCGGTGGGTATCGCTATGCAGTCACCGGTTCCACAGTTTTCCCGAAGGGTGCATAGTTCGGTATACACAGACGCTTCCTCTGATGGGCTACATTGCTGCGCCAGCACTAGGTTTATACCGTTAGACGGGTTTCTTTCTAGTATGAGCCTCGAAGAGACGGTTGACTACCTCGCCGAGGAACTCGACCTCGAGCGAAGTGAACACGTCCGTGAGGTTGGTCAGTCAGTCGCCGAACTTCGCGACTGATCAGAACATTTCTCTGAAGTCCCGTTCGACCAGTCCGTTCTCCAGATACGTGATGAACTCTTGTTTCGTTGGTCCTTGACGGTCGAGCAGATCGTCCTGTTCTGCTCGTTCGAGAACTGCCTGCGCGAAGTCCGTACAGTGGGATTCGTGCTGCTCAGCGTACTTCGAAAGCGCTTCTTGCCAGTGCATATCCAGCTCGAACTCGGCTAATCGGATTTGGATCCCGTCTTTCCGTTCGACGAGGTCGATGTCCAACTCTTCGAGCTGCTTGAAACGGAGGTTGTTCCGGCGGACAGTAGTGAGCCGTTTGGAATCGACGATATAGGGATCGACCCACTCTCGCCAGGAATCGTCGTCGACGTGCGTTCGTGGCATCTCAAAGTCCGAGTCCACACTCTCAATACAGAACTGCAGCATCGCGATGCCAGTTCGATGATTCGCATTCGGGAGGGAATGTCGGAGGATCAAATTCGACATCACCTCTCCAGCGACGGTCGGCAGTGGTGCTCCCCAGGAGACGTGATTGAGTGCCTGCTGGATCTTTTGTGGTTCGAACTTCTTGTAGAGCCGAAACTCATCCTCCTCTCGAACATCGACAGCTGCTTCGAGCAATTCTACTAATCGGAATGCGACAACTTGCCCAGCACGGGGGAGGTCACGAATACGGTCGCTCAGCCATTCCTGATCGAAGTCGACCTCTTGGGCTGATTCAATCTCTGAATCGCCTTCGTAGAGCACATAGACTGGAGTTTCGAAGGGATACCCGATGAGCTTTGTCGACTCGTCGGATTGCTCTCGCTGAGACAGGATTTCTGCCACCGATGCCGAGCTAAATTTGAGGGAGAAATTCTCGGCCTGTGGGTGGTGATAGAAGACGGGCCGAGCCATCTTACTGTGGATTCGTGGGAAGTAGGTAAAGCAGTCCCGCTTTTATAATGATTCTACGACGTAGTGGGTGCGTTCACATCTTCTAAATACTGACTTTCCCACTCACGTCGCGCCTCGATTTCCCGCAATCCGCGTTGCGTGACCGTGTACACGTTCGTCCGCTTGTCGAGTTCACCCTTCTCCAGCAGTCCTTTGTTGACGAGATCGTCGAGATTCGGATATAGGCGGCCATGATTGATCTCCTGCTATATCCCGCTGGAACCCAGTTAGATCGTGCATCTGCCTGTTCCCTATTTTTGAGGGGTGGCATATGTTCTCTCTGGTACTCAGAGGCGAATTCGGCGTGACTGGTCAGGGAGGCTACGTGAGAACTTCGAACCTTTATATAGCGGACGGGAGAAATCCGCGATGGAATGTCTGACCTAATCGTCAAAGCAGCTGTGAAGGATGCACTCTCGGACCACAACGTCTCGGCAGATTTCTACGACGCCCTCAACAAAGAGGTCGCCGAACTGCTCGACGACGCCGCAGAGCGTGCTGAGGCCAACGACCGGAAGACGGTCCAGCCCCGCGACCTGTAGGC
>JGI12405J12835_1000067_pt1 | contig 33930 bp, 33 predicted proteins | sample A23P3SouthBayCA_FD_12835 | JGI IMG/M metagenome (IMG submission 12835)
GGCCAGTACCGCGACCCCGTCTGTGGCATGCGGACCGACGACAGCGAGCCATTGGCGACGCACGACGGCGAGACGTACTACTTCTGCTCGCAGACCTGCAAGGAGACGTTCGAAAAGGACCCAGATGAATTCGCCCATCAACACCCAGAGGCGGGAGCGTCTCAGGATCATGACCACCATTAAACACCGATTGGAGATGTCGAGTTTGTGGGGTTACCAGCCCCGTGATTGCGTTGGCCAATCAAAACTGGTACAGCGAAGTCTCACCAACTCTCGGGCATGAACGAGTATCACGATAGGTCGAGGTGGGAGGGATGAATCGACGGNGAGCCGATACGGTGGTCGGTTTCCTCGTCGCTGCCGTTCTCATCATCGGCGGTGCGCTCAGCTGGGATGCGTACCAGCAACGGCAAGCATTCGAGGAGATGGGATCGATGATGGGAATGTCGATGGGGGCGGTTCACGGAACGAATCCGTTCTGGTACGTCCTCGGAACCCTCCTCGTCTCGGCTGTCATCGGTGGGGGGTATCTCGTGGTTCGGAACGAACTCACCGGCACAGATGCACCCGACCACTCACAGGACGAGCTGGCGAGTTCGACCGCTCGCGAGAGCGCCGAATCACCAGAGGGGGCAGTGCAGCCGAATGGAGCTATCAATCCGGAGTCCCAGCCACAGGCTCGCGTGTTAGACCTCCTACCGGAAGACGAACGCCGCATCCTCGAGCCGGTGCTCTCCTCACCCGGCATCACGCAGATCGAATTGCGGGATCGCTCGGACTTCTCGAAGAGCAAGGTGAGCCAGACGGTTAGCGCTCTCGAGAAACGCGGCCTGTTGTACCGCGAGCGCCAAGGGCGGACGTATCGCATTTACCCGAGTGACGATCTCGGCCAGCGTGAGGGATAGGTTCGTCCGGTCGCTCTCTTCGAATGGAATTTTGTTGAATATCGAACGAAACGACGACTGGGTGCAGTTAGAGTTCCGGGACTGCTGTGAAGAGCAGGACGAACGCGTTCACGGTCAGCAGCGCCAGCACGACCCACTGGAAGATACGCTCGGGGATGTGGTCGAAGATGTAGACGCCGACCCACGCACCGAGAAACACCATCGGAACGGCGATTGCGGCCTCGATCATCAGCGGCGTCGTCACAGCCCCCGTGTACGTGAGGCTCCCGAGACGATACAGCATGAGGGTCCCGAAGAAGGCCGTGAACGTGGCCTTCATTTCCTCGCCACTCCAGAACCCGCTTGCCGACATGAACGCCCCGTAGACGATCATCGGCGGGCCGGGGACGGCCACCGCACCGCCGAGAATCCCCGCGAGGAGGCCGGCCGTCGCACCGACGACGTTCCCCGGCCGGTAGTCGCGCGCCTCGATCCAGTCGGTAACGACGTCGAGTTGCTGGGTCGCCCCGACGATGATGACCGCGAGCACGAGAACCGCCCCGATAGCGACGCGCATCTGTGCCTTGTTGAACTGGCTAAACACGTAGATGCCAAGCGGCATCCCGACGACGAGTCCGCCGACTGGAACGATCCACTTGCGCCAGTCGAACGCGTTCCGGACGCTCCACCAGACGCGGGCGTTGCTCACGACTGCCGTCGCGGTGAAAATGATCGAGGCACTCGAAGGCGACCGGAACAGCGGCATCAGCCCCATCGACACCTGCGCGAAGCCGAACCCGGCGATCCCGTGAATAACGGACGCAACGAGGATGACGACCGCAGACAGCCCCGTCGTTACCCAGTTAGCTGTCATCGAGACCACCTCGACGTTCGAACAAGCGCGTACATCTCTGCTCGGCCAATACTACGGCCTTCTCCCTTAGGGAAGTTCTCCCTAAGAAGCGTAAGGCCAGTGTCTCACTCATCCTTCGCACCTGCCACCAGAACGCACTACGAGACTGTTTTGCAAACCGAATCGGGCCGGTCTCGGCTTTCGATTGAATATGTAGCGGATAGCGAACCCGTACGTGGTCTTGTGCGCTCTTTCGAATTTCAACCACAACGTATGAACAGCCAACGGTCGTATCTACAGTCACGTCACGATGAACCAGGACGAGACATCCGTCGGCGAGTGGCAATCCCTAGACGGCGACCCTGCGCGTGACAGCACAGGCGACCCAGACGTCGTCTTCGCGCACGTCAGCGACCTCCACGGACAGCTCACGCCACGCCACCAGGTCTACTACGACAACCCAACGTCGAAACCGAACTTCGAGTTCAGAGACGACGACCGCGTCATCAAGTGCGGTGGCGGGGTTCCCCTGCTCGCGGCCAAACTGGACGAACTCCGCGAGAACAACGAGGTCTGTACCCTGATGAGTGGTGATACGTTCCACGGCTCCGCGGTCACCACCTACACCGACGGGCGGGCAATGCTCGAGCCCATCAACGAGCACGTCGCGCCCGACGTCTATGTCCCCGGGAACTGGGATTACTCGAACGAGGCCGTCGAGGACGGCAACTTCGTGGAACTCATGGATGACCTTGATGCCCCGGTCCTCGCGAACAACCTCTACGACTGGGAGACTGACAAGCGGCTGTACGACGCGTACAGCATCCTCGAGGTCGGTGGACTCTCTGTAGGCGTCGTCGGCATGACGAACGTCTACGTCGACCGGATGGCTCCTTCGTTCTGGGAAGGGAAGTACCGCTTCGGGAAGCATCCCGCGCTCCTCGAAGAGTCCGCACAGGCCGCCCGCGATGACGGCGCGGATGTCGTAGTCGCAGTCACCGAAATCGGCCTGCCGTGGATGGTCCAGGCTGCGAAAGACTGTGCGAGCGTGGACGTGATGTTCAGCGCGCACACTCATGAGTATACGTACGAACATATCGTCGTCGAGGAGACCGAAACCGTGGTCGTCGAGTCCGGCATGGGCGAAGCGCTCGGCCGTGTCGACCTCCGAATTCGAGACGGGGAGATACAGTTCAGACACCACCTCTACTGCCTCACCGAGGACGGCGAGTACACGCCGGACCCGGACGCCGATGCACAGGAAACCGTCGAGTCGGTGCGTGCACCGTTCTTCGAAGAAAATCCAGAATTCGAGCGTGGAGCCGGCACGCTCGAACGCCCCCTGGATACGACCGTCGGGCAGACGGACACGCCACTCTATCGGCAGTCGTTCCTCGAAAGTGCCTGGAACACGCTGTTCAATGACGCACTGCAGGCACACTTCGACACCGACCTCGCTGTCTCACACGGGTTCCGGTACGGGACCGCTATCCCGCCCGGCGACATCACGCTCGGCGAACTGTACACGTTCTTCCCGATGGCGACGCCCGTCGCCCGCGGCGTCGCGTACGGTCAGCAACTCACGAACCACATGGAGGAGTTCCTCGAGGACAACTTCACGCCGTACCCCTACGACCAGGAGGACGGCCGCGTCCGGAACTTCTCCTCGAACGTCGAGGTGACCGTCGACCCGACCGCAAAGCGTGGACGGCGACTCGTCGAGATGCGTATCGACGGCGAGCTGGTCGACCCGGAGGAAACGTACTCGGTGGCGACGTTCCGCCGTCCTGGCGACCCAGAACGTGACCTCGGCAACTGCGGGTTCCCGTTCCGGGACGTCAAGGTCGACGACGGGACGATACCTGTCGACGTCATCGTCGAGTACCTCGAAGAGCACTCACCAGTCGACTACGAGGTGATGGGGCTGGTCGAGACAGCGGACGATGGCGGTGGTGTCCAGAACACACCCGCAGACGGGCCGTACCCGTTCATCCAACCGGGCGTCGACTATCGGGAGGGAGAGGCCTACTGCGAGACGTCCATGATTCCTCGTGGGAACGTTTTCCCCGAAGAGGGGCGTAATCGAATGCGTTAGATAGCGACGGTACACGCGGCAGAACCAACGAACGGCGACCAGACACTACACAGGTACATTACGATGGTCAAGAACATCACTGCGGAACAACTCGCGGACAAGATGGACGCCGACGAACAGTTCACGCTCATCGACACGCGTCCCGAGGACAGCTACGAGGCCTGGCACGTGCGTGACGCAGAGAACGTTCCGTACGACCCTGACGAGGGGTTGAGCGAGGCCCAACTGGACGAGGTGAACGCACTGGTCGACGGCCGGCCAATCGTCGCTATCTGCGGTAAGGGGCTGACATCGACGCCGTTCGCGTTCGACCTCGACGAGCGCGGCTACGACGACGTCTCGGTCGTCACTGGCGGTATGGAAAAGTGGAGCAAACTCTACGAGGTCGTCCCGATCGAGATGTCCAGCGACGACCTCGTCGTTCGGCAGGTCCAGCGTCGAGCGAAGGGCTGTCTCGGCTATATCGTCGGTTCGAAACAAGCAGAAGAGGCCGTTGTGGTCGATGCGACCAGACAGACCGACCAATTCAAAGTTGCTGCCCAGGACGCTGGGCTCTCTATAACACGCGTGCTCGATACACACGTCCACGCCGATCACATATCAGGCGGTTCGGCACTCGCCGACGAGGTCGGCGTGCCCTACCACCTCGGCGACGCAGCCAGCGAGCGCGGTGTCGAGTACGAATACGAACCGCTATCAGATGGAGACATCGTCGAAGTTGGCGACGTCGAAATCGAGGCGCTCCACACGCCGGGGCACACCTCCGAGATGATGAACTACCTCGTCGACGGTGAACTCCTATTGACGGGCGATACGCTGTTCGTCGACTCCGTCGGCCGGACCGAACTCCAGTTCGGTGAGGACGATGCCTCGCGTGGGGCCGAACTGCTGTACGACTCGCTCCACGAGACGATCCTTGACCTCCCGGACGACACGACGATTCTGCCGGGCCACCTCACCGTCACGAGCGACGGGCACTACGAGAACGGCTCGCCCGGCGAACCCCTCGAGGCCCAACTTGGCGATCTTCGCGAGGAACTAGACTTCCTCGAGCTCGACCGCGAAGCGTTTGTCGAGCGGTTGAGCGAGGATGCCCCGGAAAAGCCCCCGAACTACGAGACAGTTATCGCCATCAACACCGGCAAAGAGACCGTCGACGACGAGGGCGAGGCGACAGAACTCGAACTGGGGCCCAACAACTGTGCCGCATAGAGAACAACGGTCGCTCTCGCGCCGCAGGCTCCTCCAACTGACTGGGGCAACCACCCTCGGAGCGCTCGCGGGTTGTGCCGGTCAGCTACCGGGCACCGACGATGGTGGAGGTCGTGAGGTGACGCCACGCTCAACCGTCACGGCCGATCCAGATACGTCCGTCAGCCTCACCGCGGCGTCCGGAACCATTCGACCGTCCCCCGAGACGTCGACGACCAACTGGACGTACAACGAGCAATTCCCGGGACCGGAGCTGCGCGTTCAGGAGGGTGACGTGCTCAGTGTCGAACTGACCAACGATCTTCGAGAGCAGACGACGATTCACTGGCACGGGATTCCCGTTCCGAATCCGGTCGACGGCGTGCCGAACGTGACGCAAGAGCCGGTTGCCTCCGGTGATACATTCACATACAAGTTCCGTGCCGAACCCGCTGGAACGTATTTTTACCACAGCCACGTCGGGCTCCAGCTCGACCGCGGGTTGCTCGGTCCACTGATCATCGAAGAATCCGACCCACACGTCGAGTACGACCGCGAGTACGTCGTCGTCGTCGACGATTACCTCCCTGGAGAGCCCCGTCTTCCGTCGGACGGTGGGATGGGTGGTGGTGGAATGGGTGGGGGAGGCGGGATGATGGGTGATGTTCGGCCGCCATACGAGGGACTCCTGATCAACGGTCGCCTTCCCGAGGACCCCCAGACGTTCGACGTAGCTGAGGGCGAGCGGATTCGCTTCCGGTTCGTGAACGCTTCCAGCGCGACGGTCTTCGGGGTGCGGATCGCCGGCCACGAGATGACGGTGACCCATGCCGATGGCCAGCCCGTCGAACCCGTCGACGCAGACGCGTTCGTCTTCGGAGCCGGCGAGCGGTACGACGCCGTCGTCGAAGCGACGAATCCGGGAAGGTGGTTCCTTCAGGCGGACGCACTCGACGGCAACGAACCACCAGCCAGAGCCGTCGTCGAGTACGAGTCCACGGGTGGTTCGGGCACTCCACAGGCTCCATCGTCCTCGAATAACCGATTGCAGTACGGCGACCTACGAGCGGTCTCCTCGCTCGACGGTGTGAGCGGGCGTCCCGACCGGACGTTCGACCTGACGCTCTCACGCGGTGGGGGCCAGTCCTACACGTGGACGATAGACGGGCAGGCCTACCCTGATGCCGACCCGCTTCAGATTCGACCCGGAGAACACGTTCGGATTCGGATGACCAATCAGAGTCCGGTCGTCCATCCGATGCACCTTCACGGCCACTTCTTCCAGGTCGGCAACGCGATCAAAGACACGGTTATCGTCCCGGGACATCGAGGACAGGTGACGCTGGACTTCCACGCGGATAACCCCGGTCGGTGGTTGTTCCACTGTCACAATCTGTACCACCTCGATGCGGGGATGGCGCGTGTTGTGGAATACGTCGAATGAGTGCGTTGAGACTCGATTTCTGGTTGATCAATCTGTGGCTCGTGTGGTCTTAGTCCCGTTCCGAACGAGGCGTTGAGTGCCATCCCGGCGAATTCAAGCCGGATGAACGCTCTTGTTTCTTAAACACGATTAAAACGCTGTATACACATTCTCGAATGTTCTCCTACGCGGGTTCACACCCATCGGGATAACTCCCGAGCGGTCATACGAGTAACCGAGGAGAATGACAATGACCAACTTCAAACTCGGCGGCTGGCTGCTCGTGGCGCTCGCGGTCGTCGGACTCGCGTTCGCCGCGCCCGTGGTCAGCGCACACGGCACCGACACGACCGCAGACGACGCGCCCACAGACAACGCTACCGCTGATGACTGGGCTGCCTGGATGGAGGCGCAGATGACCGAGCACATGGGCCCTGGTAGCGTCGAGTGGATGGAGACGCACATGGGTGTGACCGTCGACGAGATGGGCCAAGATATGGCTGACAACGACTACAACGGCGGGATGTACGGGAAGGGCACTGCTGACGGGTTCTGACCGTTTCGATCGCTTCAAACGACAACCACGGTTCATCAACGCAAAATAATGACGCAACTTACCACTCATCTCGGACGCACTGCTCGTCGCCTCGCGATCCTCGCCATCCCGCTGCTGGTCGCGGCGACTGGAACGGCTGCCGCCCACGGCGGCGGGAGCTATGGCGGCGGGATGATGGGCGGAAGCGGCTGGGGCCTCTTCGGCGGAGCGATGGGGCTCTGGGGACTCCTCTGGATGGGACTCCTCATCGCCGTTCCGCTCTACCTTGTCTATGCGCTCCTCAACCGAGGATCCGGCGGGAACGATGAGCAGCCGTTGTCGGTTCTCCGCGAGCGTTACGCTCGCGGGGAGCTTTCGGACGATGAATTCAAACGGCGGCGAAAACAGCTTGAACGTACCGGATGATCGGAACGGCTGCTGTTCCAGCCGAGACACCGCCCTCCCCAACGATCGCTGTTGGGCACCCAACCGTTAACCCCGCGGACGGGGTATGATATTCCATGGAATACACAATACAGACCACAGTCACTGGCGAATTCGACGATGTCGTTGATGCAACGAACGCTGCACTCACGGACGAGGGATTCGGTGTCCTCTGTGATATCGACATTCAGGCGACACTCAAGGAGAAGCTTGGCGAAGAGTTCCGTCAGTATCGCATCCTCGGTGCGTGTAATCCTCCGCTAGCATACGAAGGGTTAACCGAGGAAATCGAGCTTGGTGCGCTCTTACCCTGTAACGTCATCGTCTATGAGACTGATGACGGCGACATCGTGGTGAGTGCGGTCGATCCGGAACAGTTGGTCGGGATTGCTGATAACGACGCGCTTGATTCCATCGCAACCGAGGTCACCGAGCGATTTGATCGTGTACTGGCAGCCGTTAGAGACGAGTTCGACCCCGCGTCGGAGGCCTGATCGTCGATGGCTTCATCGAATCAACTGGACACAAAGACGATACTGCTCCTGATCCTCGGAGCGTTCATCCTCCTTCCGTTGCTTACGATGGGGATGGGCTTCGGCGGGATGATGGGATACGGAGGAATGATGGGCCAGTACGGTAGTACCGGCGGCTGGTGGCCTGTCATCGGAATGCTTGTGCCACTCGTTTTCTTCGTTGCGCTTCTCGGCGGTGGCTATCTCCTCTTCAGTCGGGTGAGCGAAGAACAAACGTCTCACAATCCCGCGATGGGAGAATTGCGTCTGGCGTACGCCCGTGGCGATCTCACGGACGAAGAGTTCGAATCCCGCCGAAACAAGCTCGAACAATCAGAGTGACCATCCGCTAAGGTACACGCGCAGTTACTCCTTTCTGCGCGTCGTGCCCGGTTCGAAGCTGGTACTGTTCAGACTTCCCTCGTTCTCGCTAGTGTAGGATCACAGCGAGAATTATATCCGTATCAGTCGTACCATATCGTATGATTCGAACACTCGTGGGTATCCTCGGCGCTATCTCAGCACTGTTCCCGGACAAAATCGTCGAGCTCTTCGAGAAACTCGCGATTGCGAATCCAAGCGAGGGAACTGTGAGAGGGTGGGTCCGTCCAGCTATCCGGTCGGAGGGCGTTCTGATAGCTGCGATATCCCTACTTAACGGGCGAGCATACGCATGGCTGATGAATCTTACCGGTGCGTTCGGCGCGATCGTCCTCCTGTTTCCCGACCTGTATCGGAGATTTGCCACCGCGTTCCTGTACGAGCGTCCGGAGTCGATAGAATGGAACGAGCGATTCAATTCGTCCGTTCGGGCTATCGGCGCACTATACGTCATTTTAGCAACGAAGACGTACAGGGAGCGCCACAACGATACCTGAGTCTTCCCGCCATCGCCAGCTGGTGAATCTGAGATTTGGTTCGTTGCGGCCGCATGTATCACTTGGAATCTAAAGTTTGACCCCCAAGAGACCAGTATGATCGAAGGGGGAATCCGCTAAAGAAGGGAGACCGTATGTACCTCTGTATGACGACAACTATCACCGTGGAAGGAATGTCGTGCGGACACTGTGAGCAGACGGTCGAAGAGGCCCTTGAAGAGGTCTCTGGCGTGACTGCCGTGACCGTCGACAGGGAGAGCGAACAGGCAAGTGTCGACGGCAAGGCAGAGGTCACGGCCCTCGTGGCGGCCGTCGAAGACGCAGGGTATACCGCTCACGCCTGAGTCTCGTGAACTGCGGATAGCACGGGTCGCCTCGAGTTGACGGCTAACCGCTGTCTTCAGAGTTTGCCTGTGCTGGACCTGCTGTACGGTTTCAGGGACCGAACTTTCAGGAAGCCGGCGGAACCACCTCAATAGAGAAAATGACCCATGGACGATCACAAAGATACAACTGAGAATTCCCCGGGAGGAGAGGACCAGCAGGACACCAGCAGTCACCAGCACGAACACGGCGAGCACGATGAGGCGGACGTTGAATCTGACGAGGAAGGGGTAGAACAGGAGCTACTGGAGGAGGAGGCTCACCCTGCTGCGTCAGGTGAGATGGCGTCCCATGAACAGCACGAGCCCGCCGGACACGAGGGCGAAGGGCACGGCCACGGTTCCCACGAGGGACACCGCGAGGGCCATGGCGGGATGCATGAAGGCCACGAGCAGATGTTCCGGCGGCGCTTCTTCGTATCGACGCTCCTGTCGGTTCCCGTCCTCCTGTACAGCGAAATGCTGCAGGAGTGGCTCGGCTTCTCCGTCCCAGCATTCCCGGGGAGCGAATGGATCAACCCCGTCTTCGCGGTCATCGTCTTCGCGTACGGTGGGGTCCCGTTCCTCCAGATGGCGGTGCCGGAGCTAAAAGACCGGTCGCCGGGGATGATGACGTTGATCTCGATGGCGATCACCGTCGCGTTCGTATACAGCCTCGCGAGCGTGGTGTTCCCCACACAGTCGGCGTTCTTCTGGGAACTCGTCACGCTGATCGACATCATGCTCCTAGGCCACTGGATCGAGATGCGGTCGGTCCGCCGGGCTTCGAGCGCCGTCGACGAATTGGCGAAGCTGATGCCCGACACCGCAGAGCGCATCACCGACGATGGCGAGACCAAGGAAGTCCCGGTCAGTGAGCTCTCCGAGGGCGACCTCATCCTCGTCCGGCCGGGCGCGAGTGTCCCTGCTGACGGCACCGTCGAGGAGGGTGATTCGGACGTCAACGAGTCGATGATCACGGGCGAGTCCAAGCCCGTCTCGAAGGAGCCCGGCAACGAGGTCATCGGCGGCACCATCAACGGCGACGGGAGTCTCCGTGTCCGCGTCGGTGCGACGGGCGAGGAGACTACACTCGCGGGCATCATGCGCCTGGTCGAGGAAGCTCAACAGAGCAAGTCCAAGACCCAAGTGCTGGCCGATCGGGCGGCCGGCTGGCTGTTCTACGTCGCGCTCGGGGCGGCAGTCGTGACCGCAATCGCGTGGACGGTCGCGGTGTCGTTCGATGCGACCGTCATCGAGCGAGTCGTGACGGTGCTCGTCATCGCCTGCCCACACGCACTTGGGTTGGCTATCCCACTGGTCGTCGCCATCAACACCTCACTTGCGGCGCGCAACGGGATGCTCGTTCGCGACCGCATCGCGATGGAGGACGCGCGGAATCTGGACGCCATCATCTTCGACAAGACAGGGACGCTCACCGAAGGCGAGCACGGTGTCGTCGACATGGCGACCGTCGACGGGAGCGACGAGGACGTGGCGCTAGGGCTGGCCGCGGCTGTCGAAGGTGATTCCGAGCACATGATCGCCCGAGCTATACGTGAAGCGGCGGAGAAGCAGGGAGTCAATGCACCGGATGCAAACGATTTCGAGGCGATGAAGGGCCGCGGGGTCCGGGCGTTCGTTGATGGGGACGAGGTGTTCGTCGGTGGGCCGAACCTATTGAACCATCTCGACACCGAGGTCCCAGAAGGTCTCAGGTCGTTCGCGGAGGAAGCGGGTGATAACGCACAGACCGTCGTGTATCTTGTCCGCGAAGGCGAACTGATCGCGGCCTTCGCGATGGCCGACATGATCCGTGACGAGAGCTATCGAGTGGTGGAGGCGCTGCACGACCTCGACATCGAAGTGGCGATGCTGACCGGTGACTCTCAGGATGTAGCGAACGCGGTCGCGGACGAGTTGGGCATCGACACGGTGTTTGCCGAGGTTTTGCCCGAGGACAAGGACAAGAAGGTTCAGGAACTCCAGGGACAGGGGAAACTCGTCGGGATGGTCGGCGACGGCGTCAACGATGCACCGGCGCTCACTCGTGCGGACGTTGGCATCGCTATCGGGAGCGGAACCGATGTGGCGGTGCAGTCGGCGGACGTCATTCTGGTCCAGAACAACCCGATGGATGTCGTCCGGCTCGTGAAGTTGAGTAAGGCGAGTTACCGGAAGATGCAGGAGAATATCGTTTGGGCGGCTGGCTACAATGTGTTCGCTATTCCCCTGGCTGCGGGGGTGCTGGCACCGATTGGGCTCCTCCTTTCGCCGGCCGTGGGCGCTCTGTTGATGTCGTTGAGCACCGTCATCGTCGCGATCAACGCACAGCTACTTCGGCGGGTCGACCTCTCACTTCCGGAGCTGCCTGACGTATCTGCAACGGGCCGGTCCCAACCTGCAGACTGACCGCTAAAATTACCTCTAGGAGATCGTTCAGAGGCAGGTACATGATGAGCTGGCGTGCATTTGACTAGACGGTTCACCTACAGACTAATGGGTCCACCCTGGACCCATTTATTGCCTTTACTCGTCTGAGCGAGAGCAGTAGCACCGCAGGTCTCCTACCTTCCCTCAAGCGCTGTCTGAACGTTGCCCGCCATCAGTTACCGCATACTGGTCCATCGTTGCGGCGAGCGCCTCGCGTCTGTGTCGTGATTTCCGCTCCTCCGTCCGATGGTCGTAGTGTTTGTCAAGTACTGGGACCGAAACGTCCACCCGGTCGCTCAGGAGCTCTTTCGGAACGCCAGCATCCAGTTGGGCCATAATAGCCCACTTGCGAACCGGGTGAGTGCTGAACCGAGAGGGACAGTCCGCTGCATTTGCATTCTTGGCTGCCTCGCAGTCGGATATATCCCGGTCGTGAGGACAATCGCCCGAGTATTCACACGGCCGGGTCATCTTGTAGAAATCCCGGCGAATGGTCGCCGTCGACGGCCGACCGCCGGACGTGGTGAACATCGGGTCACGTTCGTACTGGTCGACGACCTCCACGCGATTGTGCCCCACGTAGTCGACAATGAAGTCCCTGAGCTGATCGGAAACGTTGACGATCCGCTCGCCATCTCGTCCGTTCTTGAGCGGCGTGCCGTACTCCTCAGTCCCTTCCGGGCGGTGCCGAAGGTGGATGACCCGCTCTTCCTCGTCAAAGTCCTCTAAATCGATTCCACGCACTGCACCGAGCCGGATGCCAACCTCGGCAATCAGCTCGAATTCGACGTGCCGGCGGGAGGCGTACTCGAACCGGCGAAAGTGCGAGCGAATTGCTTCGACTTCTTCGTCGGTAGGTACCTGATAGTTGACTTCCTCCTCCGGCGGAACGTTCGGCAGTGGAGTCCGGTCGGCGAGGTCCTCCTCGACGGCCTCGATCCGTTCACAGAACCGGAGGAACCGCTGGAGAATCGCGAGATTCCCGTTCAAGCTCACTGTCGCGAGGTCGGACTCGGTTTTGAGCCAGGTTTTGAACTCCATGAGCTGCCGCCCGGCTACCTCGTTCATATCCTTGATACCGACCTCGTCGGTCCAGGTAACGAACGAGCCAAGCGCAGACTCGTGCTTTCTTCTGGTGGCCATCCGTAACTCGTCCCGCCGGTGATCGAGATACCACTCGAGGGTATCCCGGGGCGAGATCGCTTCGAGGTCGGTCTGGCTCATTTGTCAGTAGATCCTGGAATATCTACTCTTCTGCGGGGAGAACGCCGGCCTGTGATAGAAAGTCGTCCACATGTCCGTTGGGCTTGAGAGAAGAGATCTCATCCGGGTTTTGTTCCAGATAATATCGTGCTGCTCTGGCGAGTAGATCTGACCGGGAGACGTCTGTCTCGGCCACTGCTTGCTTGAAATCCTCCGCTCTCTCCTGCGAGAGTCGAGTAGCGAAGGCCTCGGTGGTGTCCGATGCCATCGAGTGAAATCGAGAAGTTCGAGATATAAAAACGTAAGAGGCCTTATGTTTATTACCCCCCATGCTCGGACGGACCGGGTGTATCGGTACTTAGCTCATCCAAATTCCTTCAAAACCGCAAGAGGGTAAGCGGTTGAGGGGCCCAGTGAATTGTGTAATAGGACTTCTTCGTGTTGGAAAGGTTACAACCTATATCCGATGAAACTGCTCAACCTCTACCCCGAATTGCGTAATTGTGGAGATCAACGCATAGGGGGATGTTGATAGCAGGCGTACTGACATATGTTTGGTATAAATTGGGCTTCCACTGGAATCGTACTGTAACAGGCTGTTACACCAACTGCCGGCTAATATATCCTAAGAATTCTCCGGTCAAAGGAACAAGGCGTAACAGGTTGTTACTTGCTATTTAGATCAAATGATCCAGCAACAGGCCCCCTATGAAAAATCACCGTAACAGTCCGTTACAATTAGATTTGAAGTTTTCGGGGCCGGGCGATTCCACTCTAATCAGAAACAATCCGTGGATTAACCGTTGAAAATCGAGGGCCAAGAACCGCTTTGCTTCTGAGTGCGGGGCAGTGGGTCAGAGCCCATCATGCATTTCCCAGAACAGACTGATTGAATCAGAGACGCTACTAACGCAGTTGAGTTCGTCGCGTTCCTGTTCTGAGAGGTGGACGTTAACTGAACGGTATCCATCTGGCAGGTATCGTGAGTCCAGAAAAATCTGAACACCGACATCGGTGCTACTTCGGATTACTCGCCCAATGCACTGCCTAGCTTTCCGAACGGCCGGGATCGTGTAAGTGTAATCGAAGGCGTTGCTCTCACCGAACCGGTCAGCGTAGGCCTTTTCGACGGCCTTGAGGAGATCGTTGCCAAGACTTGCGATAGGAACGCCAACGACGACAGCCGTGTGGAGTTTGTCACCCGGATAGTCAACTCCTTCAGTGACCGTGCCGCGAAGGCTCGTCACCAATACCTTGGGAGGGCCAGCGTCGAACCTCTCGAGGAGAGCGTTGGTTTCGGCGTTTGTACTGGGTTCGTCCTGAAGAACCCTCTTGTTGACATGTGATCGTGAGCGGAGATACTCGACCAACCACTCGGCCTCATCGTAGCTGGGCATTCCAATGAGGACGTTCCCATAGGCCGATGCAATGCCGGCGAGCTCGGCACCATACTGGTGGCGAGCACTCGTGATCTCTTCCTCGTTCAGTGTCCGCTCCCCTCGCTTGTCCGACGTGTACGCTGGGAGATCCTGCGTAAGGAGAGCTCTATTCTCTTCCGGGAATAAGGAATTATAACTGTCTGTGACTACCGTCCGTCCCCTTTCTTCGGCGAGAATGCTGAGGCCGGTGACATCAGCGAATACATCAAGAGGTTCTAGTGTTGCGCTCATCAACACTCCGCCACCAAGGGTGTCGAATATTTTGGCGAGGTCGTCGGCCGGGATACAGTTCGTGAGCTCCAGTTCCAGGTTATAGACACGGTGCCACTCCTGAGGTTCGTCGTAGTTCGAAAGCTCTAGCGAGAGCTCGCGATAATAGGTGCTGCCCGTCGCAAGAATCCAGCGGTTTAGGAGGCGGGCGATGGTGTGGGCCTTGAGTTCGCGGCCAGGGAAGGTGCCCTGCCAGATCGCATCACAGGCGGAAGCAATCTGTGGGAGTAGGGCCACAAATTCCTCGAACGACGGAGGCTCCACAGCAGGCCAGATCTCGTCGACGAACGTATCGTAGTCGGCTTCCAGTGCAGTCGTCAGCTGATCCGGGCGGTTTTCCCGGTCGAGTGACCACGATGTTTCCTCTGGAAACTCGTCGGGTACTTCACCGAGAGCGAGAGCGGCTTCCCAATCTTGGTTCCACTCGTCGAACTGCTCCGTTATCCACTTCTCTAAGATGGAGTCTTGGAGGCGATCCAAGAGGCGCTCAAAGGCAAGTAAATGGTCAAAGTCCACATCCTCGTAATCATTGAGTTGGTCCTGGGCTCTTTCCTTGACTACAAGATCTACCTCGAGTTTTTCTTCCGAGTCCGAGTCCTGACGGGTGCCATGCTCGACAAAATTCATCGCACCCTTTAGGTCGTTTTTGGCAGTCCTAAGCGTCGCAAGGCCGACACTCTCGCCGAAGGTGGATCGAGCTCTTTCCTCGAGGTTATGTGCCTCGTCGACAACGAGAAGTGTTTGCTCGTCGAGGAGCCCCATTTTCATGTCAGTCAGGAGGCGAACCTGCGGGTGGATGAAGTGGTTGTAATTGCAGATGATGACATCGGCCCTCTGGCCGAGGATTGCCATACACTCGTGCGGATGGAGGCCTTGTGGGATGGCTTCTCGGAGGAGGTCGTCGGCCTCGAGGACGTGATGCTTGCCTGCATCGAAACCAAACGGAACCTGGCCAGCCTGAGCGAAGACACCGATGTAAAAGGGGTCAATGGGGCCCCGAAGATCCTCCGGAAGCGCATCTGGGTCGCCGTCAACAATGTCCTCTACCCGGACAATTCGGTCCGGAAGCGGGGATTCGTAGCCTGCTGTTTCGAGGGAGGTTCGGACCTCCCACTGGATGTAGGCGCGGTCGTCATCACGGGTTTCGGCAGGGATGATCTCATGCTCACTGGGGAGGTCCTCTCTGTCAACCTCTTCTAGAGGTGCCTCTCGCTGTTGGATTGTAACCAGCCCCTTCGCGTTCTCGAAGGCAACTCGGGCACGCTCGACGCTGTACCAGAGATTGGCCGGATCGGAACGCAGTCTGTTGGGGTCAGTATTCAGTGCGACCTCGCTATCTTTCTTGACGACTTCGGCTGTCCGCTCACGAATCTTCTGAAGACCCTCGTCGATACTTTCCTCTTCCAGGAGGTCTTCACGGAGATAGGGGTGAAGGTCCTCTTTGCCAACGAGAACGAGCGATCGGAGCTGGCGGCCCCTGGTGGCCAGACCAGCGTTTATCTCCCGACACTCGGCAGCAAACTGCTTTGTCTGCTGCTTGTTGTGCGTCGCGGTGACACACCGCTCGAAAGGTGACTCAGCTTCCTTGATGATTGATGCTATGGGTGCCAGAGCGGCTAGCGTTTTTCCCGTCCCACAAGGTCCTTCGAAGGCGAAATAGCCGCCCTTCCTGACGACCTCGTGGGCCGTCTCTATGGCACTAGCTTGGGGCCCATAGGGCTCATCGTGAGGAAAAAATGTCCGCCAAGACATCTTCGTCGGAAAGTTGGGAAGTATGTACAAAAGGGTGTGGAGGGCGGCCTGAAAGTATAGTCGAGTGAAGAAGGGGAGATATCTGCGAAGTCGGGGTCGAGACTCGCTTGGAGTTCACATTTCGTGAATTTAGGCAGTCATAGATCCAGTTTCGGTATTTCAGACGGCAGTTTGAGCACCCTCGGACCCGTAGGAAATGTGCGGACTATCTACGGGCCTCGCCTCTGTCTGGGACTTAGGTGGAGAAAACCCCGAGATTCAACATAATATTACCGGTCAGCTCATTCAACTTGATTCCGGTGAACGCCGAGTGTTACACGCCCCACCCTGTTATTGGATCAGGGCATGTCGTAGACCAGGAAATAGGAATGATTTTTACGGGCATGAATCTGGCTCTTCATCCCGACAACGGTCGGTCGTTCCTTTCGGACCTGAATGAACAAATCACGAGTGTAGAAGTCCAATTCCCGTTCGTAGTAGTTTGTAACCTGGATGTGCGCCAGTTCCTGTGTGTTAGAACTCACCTCATCCATTATTTTGATAATCAGCAGGCCATCGTCGCGCAGCACCCGCTTTGCTTCCTTTCCTCCCTCAAAGTAGGTGTACAAGACGGCGCTATGATACCTTCCAGCACCTTCGTATTCTCTCGCACCGCTGTAGGTATCCCTAAATGACTCGTGTGACCCGTGCCCCGCCATGTGGTCCTTGTTGCGGCGGTAGAAGCCTTCGGCGTACGGCGGATCGAGAATTATACAGTCCAGACTATTATCCTGCAGTGGAATCGCACGACAATCGCCAACCATTGAGAGATCGTCCGTCTTCGCCGTAATATCGGACGTAACAAGCTCCATATCCCTTGCATCGAGATCGATATCCTGCCAGAAGACGCCAGTACCGTGTGTAACATCCGCGATGCGCGCGCCGTCGTCAACGTGCAGATCGAGAATCCGGGGAAAGAGCTCGCTGCTATCGGCTCTGTAGGCAGATAGGGTTAGCTCGTCATCTGCTTCGCCGTCCTTCATCTGTTTCGATGTCGCCCACGGTGAATACTTCTAACTTTTCGTCGGGCGCCATGTCTGGCACTCCACCGACGAACTCGCTAATAGTCCCCGTCCACGGAGCGCGGTCGGCCTCCTCCTGCACAATGCTGTACATCCGTTTCCAAACCCGTGCCGCCTCGTACTGGTCGGAATCAGAAGGCACGAAATCGATGAGAGAACGAGGAATGACCAATACGAGCTTCTTCCGCATGCGGCTCATCGCCACGTTCAGGCGATTCGGGCTCAGAATGAAATCCGCCTCACGACGCACGTAGTCAGGGTCCGAAACCGTGCCAGACACGACAATCATGTCGCGCTCTCCACCTTGGAACCGCTCAACGGTGTCCACGTCAGCGTTGTCATAGTTACGGAGGGCTCCGCGTAGACGGCCGCGCTGCGCGTTGTGGGGAGTTACTACCCCTACGTTTTCGTCCGGGTCGACCGTTTGGACGAGTGAGTCTACTATCCCAACCTCGTACGGATTGCTTTGCTGGGACTCGCGCTCATCGTGGACGATGAGGACGAGCGGGTACTGCGGATCCATCACTCGCCTGACGCCGGCCCGTTCTGCCTGGCGTACGTTCAGGGTGTACTCTCGGCCCGAACGGTAATCGATGCGGTCCTGGGCATAGATCAAGCGCCGGAGGAATTCGGCGACAACCCGATGGCAGCGATACGTTACCGCGAGCTTGTCGATAGGGATGTCCTGGAACGATGGAACCTCGACCTCTTCGGGCGATTCGTCCATTCCAAACCCGTCCTGATAGCTGAACATGCGGAAGAAGTCAATTGAACTCAGATGAGGTGCGACTTCCTCGACGATGCGGCGGTCTTCACGGTCCCAGTCGTGGGTTTGAACGGGTGGCATCTGGCGCTGGTCCCCCGAGATCAACACTTGTGCGTCTGGTTCCGTCGATGCCCCTGGGATGAGCATGTCCGGGGTCGGAACCATCGAAGCCTCGTCGACCGCCAAGACGTCGAAACAGCTCTCCGTGCCGCTGTCCCACACTTCGTCGACGAATTTGTATCCGCCAGAGGTGGTTGCGAAGACTAACACACCGTTCGCGGCACCGGTGAACGCGCCGAGGCTAGTCTGGGTCGTCAGGTCTTGCCGTATTTGATCGAGATCGTCCGTATGGTAGTTAACGAAGTCCGTTTCGCGGTAGAGATCTTCGTCAACGTCAATATCGCGCCCGAGTGCGCGGATGAGGCGCAGATTGTCGAGTGAACTCGACATATCTGTGTCGTCGGCATGCTGATTCCAGTAATGGAGGTTTTCGTCGACTTCTTGCAACGCCGCGTTCACCGCCCTGTTCGAGGGCGCAACGAGCATCCCCCGCATCCGGTTTTGCGACGCAAGGAGCGCGTACGCCCGGGCAAGCAGCGCGTACGATAATGTCATCGTCTTCCCAGTGCCGGGCGGTCCCTGTAACACCGCAATCCGGTCCTCATACCGCCGAATGAACTGTTTCTGCTCGTCGTTCGGCGTGTACAATTCACTCTCTTCGATCCAGGCGAGGAACTCTTCAGCCGTTTCTCGCGGGAAGAGGTTGAGACTACTCATATTCGCCCTCCAGAAGACCGGCCACCGTCTGGTAGAATGGACCTGAATTGTCCTCCAAGTCGTCGAAAACGGAGGCGCCGTGTTCGGCCGTCCAGTCATCCGTCTGAGGGTCGAGAATGAACTTGTCACCCACCCCGAAGTAGACGTCGTAGTTGCTGTCGCGGGCTTCAGCTGAGTCCGAGGTCCACGTGCGGTGGTTCCGGATATAGTCGAAGTCAGCGTCGGGGTTGTTCCCAACGAAGAAGCCGCTGTGGAAATCGCTCAGATGGAGTTCTATCTCCCGATCGGGGATGTTAATGTCAGCTACTTCAACCGGGACTCCGCGCTCTATCTGGCGCGGACTCCCGCGCTCATCCCGGTGGATGCCATCATCGTAATCCCATCCGACAGCGTTTGCCACCCGACGAGACCCAGACGTCGTCCCCTCGGACCCTTTCAGCCGGCACGAGTTCGCAACGCGGTTCTCATTAGCGAATTCTCGACCGTCGTAGACCAGAATCCCATGCACGATCTGGTCGTCACCCCGCATTTCAGTCCGCTGAACCTTCACAATCGCTGACTTCCCAGTCCTGACGCGCTCACGCGGTGATTTTGCGTAGTGTCGAAGGGAGTCCTGCCGGCTTGAGAAGTGTTCGAGGTCGACGTAGTCTTGGGATGCTTGCCGGAGAGTCGACTGACCAAGGTCGAAGTTCGGAATATCGGGCAGTGGAATCGGTGACTTTCCCATAAATGGGTTGTGGTAGTAGGAAAGACTGTGCTCAAGATGATCGAGCGCCTGGCAGATTTTCTGGCCTAAGAGACCGATATCCTCTGGTGTGATAGGAATCTCACGTTCTTGGGCGTCGTGCCACTTGTACGCGTGAATCTCCCACTCCTGTCGGTTCGAATTCGCCCAATCAGTGTCGAGTTTCCCGAGCGCGGCCCAGATGTACTCTAAGGGCAGTTGGTTGTCGAAACGGGCGCGGGCCGGATACCAACCGTCCTCGTCGTCAACATGCGGGTCGATCACCATCTCCCCGTCTTCGTCCCGCCGGTACGTTACGCGGTAGTTGAAGAAATTCCGGCTGAAGACACTCCACAGGTCGACCTCAGTGTCGTCCTCGCGCTCGACCGTCCACTGGTTCGTCTCGAAGTACGGAATTTCGTCGCCGCACCCGCAGCGGCAGTCATCGTTGTATGCTTGGTCCAAAATTGGGAGCAAGCCGGTGGACGTGTACTGCAGTGAGAAGCGGTCTTGGAGTTCGTCCTGCAAGATCGATACCATCGGCTGGTCGATAGCCTGACGCAGACCCAGTAGGTCGCGGATCGCACCGAAACTCTCGGCATCCCACTCTCCGATGTGCCGCTTCACACCATCCACTAACGCATCTCGCTCCATCCGGGAGAAGAAATACAGATGAATTGCAGCCTCATCATCCCCTGTTGATATGGCGTCAACTGCCTGGAACAGTTGCTCGAAGAAATCAGCTAACAGCTCCCCTTCCACCTCTATTTGTTCTTCCGTGTCGTCCGGGAGGCTGTCAGTAACAGCTGAGAACGAGAGCGAGTTGATGGCGGAATTCCTGCGTGCAACTCTTCCCGCGAGCATGGCGATGCTGTCGCGCATATAGTCCTCGCGGACGTAGATATAGCAACGAATCAGCTCCCCGCCTTGATATTCCATGTATTGCTGCTGGCCTGGCGTCGGGTTGTCCTCCGGTAGAGTTCCCTGTCCCGACCCCTGTAACGGCCGTATCCAGGGCTGCGTAGCAGCTTCCGGGTGCTCGTCTTCCCGGTCATCGTCGATAATACCGCCGAGGACGGCCTGTGCCCGCTGCACAATCTCGTCAAGGCTGTCCCCAATTACTGGTTCGTCCAACAGATCCTGTACCTTCTCCTCGTCCCGAGACGCCAATTCTCTGTAATTATCTGGGCGAGGGCTGTCAGGCACCTCTTTGAGACGAGCGAGTTGCGTTATGTTGTCAATGTCGTGGCTGTTGAGCACCCGCTGTTCACCTTCGGTGAGTCCAAGAAGAGCGAGGTTCCGAGATTCGATAGCGTGGCTGAAGCAGTTCTCGCTATATAGGCAATAGTTGCATTTGCCGCTCAGACGGTAGTTGACGGAGTCCTCAGCGGCAATTTGGTCAGCTTTACCGTCTTCTCGGAGCATCCGACGCACGTCGCCTTCAACGACACTTAGGTCGGGGACAGCGGGGAACGATTCAGGGTCGTCCCCATGGAACTCATCGGACTCACGGTGGACAATTCCAGCATCGATATTCGGGTCGAATGCACTGACTTGGAGGTGACGCCGAAGCAAGAGACTGTAAATGGCTGCCTGGATTTGATGATACGGCTGATCCTCGGTTGAGGACTTAATCTCCAAGATGTATGCGTTGAGTTGGTTGTCCTCGGGCCAGAATGCTAGGAGGTCGGCTTGGCCCTTGATCGGCCATGCATCGATACGGCCCCAGAGAGAAGGTTGATAGACCAACGTGAGGCCCTCTCTGTCCATCGCATCCTTGGCTATATCGGCGATATTCTGCTGCACCACCGGAAGAACGTCCGAAAACTCGTTTGGGAGGTTCCACTCCTCTCGGTTTTCTGCATCGATGAACGCCGCAGCTTCCTCTCGGAGGTCTTCAAGAACGTCTTCCTCGAATTGATTTCCGGCCTCCGAGAGGAATACACCTAGTTCCTCCTCTGCACCGTCGTTCGGTCCCATCGATTGCTTGAGGTAGCGAGGGCATTCCTCGAAACCCACCCAGAGACCGATGTTAGAAGCGTTAATCGGCTCTCGTTCAGTCACGGGCGTCCTTCCATATGCTTGTAACTTAAAGGCTCGCTACGGACTGAACGTAATTGCAGACAACTAGAAGTCGTGTAAGCACCTCCTGAAGAGACTCAATGAGGCGCCATTTCGATGTAGAAGTCGTCAATCGCGAATTCCCGATTCGGTTTCAAGAATTCTCGACTCTGTTGAACCTCTCAGCCAATGACAGAAATTCCGTGCAAGATAGAGGATGTATCCATCACCCGTTCAGCGGGAGAATAAAAATCGGCCAGATCTAGAGTGAGCAGGTTTCGAATATTAGAGAAACCCGTCACCAAGGCCGAATGGATCCTGGTTTCCGCGGCCGCGAGGATTTGGGTCATTCCTCTCCTTCCGGATCGGGATGATCTCCTGCTGTTGGTCGAATCCCATCCCTGGTCCTTGCTGTGTACGCTGGACGAGCTCTTCCCAGGCGTTCTCACTTGTGCCGCAGACTGGAACGATTGCGGTGGTAAATTCATAACGGCCGAGCTGGCCCATAAGGCGGTCGACCTTGCTCGGAGTGAGCTTCCGCTTGAGCTCGATGCCGATTTGATCGTTGACGAGGATGTCGATGTTACTCCGTCCTTGGGTCCGTACTTTGGTCTGCCGGCCAGTATTCTGCCGGAGGTACTCGGCGAGGTCGTTTTCGAACTTTTTCTCGCTCTGGTACCACTTTTCGGGCTGCCATTGTTCGACCAATCCGACGATGTCGGGTCCACCTCCAAACATGAGTCTACCGTGACTTTTCAGAGGTATATATCTATGTCCAGTTTCGGGGTCGATTAGATTGTTGGAATAGGTGCTGTACGACCAGTTGAAGAAAGTTGTAATGGCCGTAGTAGTATCGGTTTGGAAATCTTTTCTTCCGTTTGCTGAGTGCGCGCCCTGAATTCCCCGAGACAGAAGCATACTATCGGTTCTGACTCAATGGATGGCATGCAAACTACCCGTTCAGTATGTTCTCTGGTATGAAATAATATTTACTGTTATCACCCCCCTGGTATAATTGCAGCAGTTGATCCCCTGTTCTAATTAAATCCATTTGGATTCACACGGACAAACCGACCCCCGGTAACCTTATGCACCTCCGCTATTTCGTATATGCAGAGTCCCGGACGTGAGCGGGGTCCGTTCGAAGTCCGTGTGGGTCCCGGGTTCTGAGAGGATCCGAAAACACCCCTCTCGAAACCCTAATCACATGGTAGAAGCCCCGAAGTGCGAGAATATCGCACTGTTACGAACCTTACGAACTGCGTATGGGTCGGGGCGGATTTGAACCGCCGACTTCCTCCGTGTGAAGGAGGTATCATAACCGGACTAGATCACCGACCCGCGCACCCGGCGCTTTCCACCCACTGACCTTAAGAATTGTCTTCCTCAGCACGCCAGCCGTCCGTCCTGTGGTGAATATCCCACGCGGAGACTGACAGACTGCGGCTCAGGACCGCTTCTCGCTGAAGGCCTTCAGCTTCTCGCGGGCCTCGCCGATCGACTCCTTCGCCTCGCCCTCGGCCGTGGCCTGGAGTTCCTCGAGGTCGGCCCGGACGGATTCGAGACGGCTCGGTTCCGGCTCCTCCTCGCCGCCGGTCAACTCCTCGACGCGCTCGCGGATCGGTTCGAGTTCCTCGTCGACGCCGCGCTTTGCCGTCTCGCCCGCTCGCTTCAGGTAGTATCTGGTATCCTCGAAGTGCTTGTTCATATCTGACCGAATGGTGACGACGGATATGAGCCTTGTGGCGAGACGGCTCGGCCGGGGCCTGTGCGCAGTGGTGGCACAAGTCGTATTGCCCGGCCCGTCCTACGAGTGGCCGTGTTCCGACGGGTCTCCATCCAGACGCCGTTCCAGGTCGGGCCGGTCAACGCCTACCTCGCGGGCCGGACCGTCGTGGACCCGGGCCCCGACGGCGAGGAGGCCTGGAGCGAACTCGTCACGGCCCTCGACGAGGCCGGCTTCCAGCCGGGTGACGTCGAGCGCGTGCTCATCACCCACCCCCATCCCGACCACTTCGGGCTGGCGAAGCGACTGCGGGACGCCGGGGCCGCGGTCGTGGCCAGCGCGCGGGCCGCGACGATTATGGGCGACTTCGCGGGGCACTTCGAGCACGAGCGGTCGTTTTTCAGGCCACTCCTGCGGCGGTGGGGACTGGACCGGGAGACCGCCGAGACCGTGACCGGGCTGCCGGAGTCCTACCTCCACTACGCCCCGAGCGTTACCACCGACCGCGAGATCGCCGCCGGCGACGTGGTGACCGTCGACGGCACGGACCTCTCGGTTCGGGAGACGCGCGGCCACGCCGCGAGCGAACTCCTGTTCACCTACCGGTCCGGTGGCGAGGAGCGGGCGCTCGTCGGGGACCACGTCCTCCCGGACATCACGCCCAACCCCCTCCTGCAGGCGCCCCTCGACGGGGACGAGGAGCGACCCAGACAGCTTCCGGCCTTCAACGACTCGCTTGACGCGCTGGCCGCGGACGCGTTCGATCGGTTCCTCCCGGGTCACCGCGAGGAGATCACCGATCCGCAGGCTCGAATCGGGGAGATTCGGGATGCCCACGAGGAACGCACGGCGGCGGTCGCCGGCCTCCTCGACGGCCCGACGACGCCCGTCGACGTCATGGCGGGGCTCTTTGGCGACCTGCCGGCGACGGAGGTCTTCTCGGGCCTGAGCGAGGCCGTCGGGCACCTCGACGTCCTGGAGGCCCGCGATCGGGTGCGGGCGAGCGAGCGGGGTGGCGTCGTGGTCTACGAGTCGACCGCCTGACTCAGTAGTCGGGACTCTCTTCGGGGACGCCGTCCCGGGCGTTGACGACGCGCGCCAGGGTGAAGAGGGCGTCCGAGAGCCGATTCAGGTAGACCAGCGCGCGGTCGTTGACGTCCTCGTCCTCGCTCGCGAGGGCGACGGCGCGGCGCTCGGCGCGGCGACACACGGACCGGGCGTGGTGGAGGCGCGCGCCGGCCTGGCTCCCGCCGGGGAGGATGAACCGCTGGAGGGGCTCCAGTTCCTCGTCGTGGGCGTCCATCCAGTCTTCGAGTTCCTCGACGTGGCGGAGCTCGACGACGGGGTCGTCCTCGTCCGGCTCGGGGTTGGCGAAGTCGGCCTGGACGACGTGGAGGACGTTCTGGATCTCGGCGAGCTGGTCGTCGATGTCGTCGTACCCGGTGGGCCGGACGCTCCCGACGATGGCGTTGACCTCGTCGACGGTGCCGTAGGCCTCGATCCGGGGGCTGGCCTTCGAGACCCGGTCCATCGTCCGGAGGTCGGTCAGTCCCTCGTCCCCGCGACCGGTGTAGATGGTCATGGGTGGCTGTCCGGTCGGCCGCGGCTTATACCCCCGCCTCGACGAGGCCGACTCGGAATTTTAACGTGGGATGCCGTCGTCTGTGTACGCATGACTCTGGAATGTGAGGCCTACTGTCCGTCCTGTGGGGAGACCAGGAATTTCTGGAAGGTAGCCAGCACCGAGATGCACCTCGGCCGGAAGGTCAAGTGGGACTGCCCGGAGTGTGACTACGGCTTCGTCCGCATCGACGGCACCGTCGACACCAGCGCTTCGGCATAACCGCTCGATGAGCCCCTCCATTCGCGTCCTCGTGGTCGACGAGGACCGCGACGTTCGCGACCTGACGAGTACGTTCCTCCAGCGCGCGGACGAGGCCTTCGCCATCGACACCGCCGAGAGCGGTGCCGAGGCCCTCGACCGCCTCTCGGACGAGGCCTACGACGCCGTCGTCAGTGACTACCGGATGCCGGGGATGGACGGCCTCGAACTCGCGGCGGCAATCGAGGAGCGAGACCACGATCCGGCCTTCGTCCTCTTCTCTGCGGCCGACGATCCGGAGACCGCCGCGGCCGTCGACGGCGCCCCGGTCGACGAGTTCGTCCTCAAGGGGTCCGGGGCGGACCACTACGAGGACATCGCTGCGACGATCCGCGACCTTCTCGATCGAGAGGCCTGACCGCTCACTCGTTGAGCGCCCGCCAGGAGAGCCGGGGCTCGCGCGCCGCCGACACCTGGTCGATCCGGCGGGCCGACGTCCGCTGTGGCGCCGACGCCAGCGTCTCGTCGTCCTCGGCAGCGACCGCGTCGAAGGCGTCGGCGAGGCGGTCGAGCGACCGGCGGTTCTCGACCTCCGTCGGTTCGGTCATGAGCGCCTCGTCGACGATCTCCGGCCACTTCGTCGTCGGCGGGTGGACGCCGTAGTCGAGCATGCGCTTGGCGACGTCGGCGGCGTCCTGGTCGCCCGCACTCGCCACGAACTCGTGGTGGAAGGGACCGAAGGGCACCTCGTAGTCGATCTGGCTCGCGAGGTAGTTCGCGTTCAGGACGGCCATCGCGCTGGCGTCGGCTAGGCCAGCGTCACCCAGGCGTGCGATGTACGCGAAGGCCTTCACGAGGACGAGCCAGTTGCCCTGGTAGCCGTGGACCTTCCCGATGGAGTGCTCGGGCTCGAAGTGCTCGTAGTCGCCCTCGTCGGTCTCGCGGACCCGGGGTGCGGGCAGGAACGGCGCGAGCTCCTCGCTGACACCGACCGGTCCGGCGCCGGGACCGCCACCGCCGTGTGGCGTCGCGAAGGTCTTGTGGACGTTGTAGTGCATCACGTCGAAGCCCATGTCGCCCGGGCGAGCGCGTCCGAGGAGGGCGTTGAGGTTCGCGCCGTCGTAGTACAGCAGGCCACCGGCGTCGTGAACGATTTCCGCGGCGGCCTCGATGTCCCGCTCGAACAGGCCGAGGGTGTTGGGGTTCGTGAGCATCAGCGCGGCGGTCTCCGGCCCCACGGCAGCGCCGAGTGCGTCGAGGTCGAGACGGCCGTCCTCGCCGCTCGGGACTTCGACGACGTCGAACCCGGCCATCGCCGCACTGGCGAAGTTCGTCCCGTGGGCGCTGTCGGGGACGACGATCTCGGACCGGTCCTCGCCGTTGTGTTCGTGGTAGGCCCGTGCGATCAGGACGCCGGCGAACTCCCCGGCGGCGCCGGCGGGCGGCTGGAGCGAGACGGCGTCCATTCCGCCGATGCGCCCGAGGTAGTCCGCGAGGCCGTGCATGACGGCGAGGGTGCCCTGGACGGTCCGGTCCTCGCGATCCGGGTGGACGCCCGCGGCTGGTCGCGCCGCCAGGTCCTCGGTGAACGAGGGGTTGTATTTCATCGTACACGAGCCGAGCGGGAAGGGCCCGCTCTCGACGCCGTAGTTCATCTGCGAGAGCCGGGTGAAGTGACGGGCCACTTCCGGCTCCGAGAGCTGTGGGACCGTGAGACTGTCCCGCGTCAGGTCCTCGGGCAGGCCGGCGTCCGTTCCGTCGACCTCGACGGTCGTCCGATCCTTCTCGGCGAGCAGCGGTTCGTACCGACGGTCGTCTTCCGTCCAGCGTGCCTGGTCGTGGTCCATCTCAGGCCACCTCCCCGACCGCGTCGACGAGCCGATCCGTCGCGTCGGCGTTCGTCTCGGTCACGCAGACCTGTATCTCGTGTTCGCCGAGGGCGTGGACGGCAATGCCGCGCTCCCGGAGGTCGGCCGCGAGGGCCCCGGCAGGCTGGTCCGTGTGCGCGACGAACTCGCGGAAGTGGTGGCGATCGTCGACGGGCGCCTGGACGCCCTCGACGGCGTCGAGGCGGTCCGCCACCGACCGCGCGCGCTCGACGCAGTCGACGGCGAGGTCGTGGAGCCCCTCGGCGCCGAGTAGCGCCGTGTGAATCGCCGTCCGGAGGGCGACCCAGGCCTGGTTCGTACAGATGTTCGAGGTCGCACGCTCGCGACGGATGTGCTGCTCGCGCGTCTGGAGGGTTAGGGTGTAGGCCCGTCGCCCGGTCGCGTCCTCGCTCGCGCCGACGAGGCGGCCGGGGACCTGCCGGAGGTAGTCCTCGCGCGTCGCGAACAGGCCCAGCCCCATGCCGTAGGCCGACCCGAGACCCAGTGTCGCTGCATCACCCACCACCACGTCAGCGCCGACGCTCGCCGGTTCCGCCAGGAGCGCCATCGCGACGGGATCGGTCCCGAGACAGAACAGCGCGTCGTGGTCGGCCGCGAGGTCGCCCACGTCGCCGAGGCGCTCCTCGATGGTCCCCCGGACCGTCGGCGACTCCGCGTAGACCAGCGCCACGTCCGCGTCCATCGCGTCGGCGAGCGCGTCGACGTCTACGTTCGCCGCGGCCGTCGGGTAGGTCTCGACGGTCAGGTCGGCGCCCGCGGCGTAGTTCTCGAGGACGCTCCGTTTCTCGTCGCGGAGGAGGTCGGGCACGAGGACGCGCGACCCGGAGACGTCCCGGACCCTGTCGGCGAGCGTCGCGGCCTCGCCGAGGGCCGTCGCGGCGTCGTACATCGAGCAGTTGGCGACCGGGAGACCCGTGAGTTCCACCAGGATCGACTGGTACTCGAAGAGCGCCTGGAGGAAGCCCTGGGCGATCTCCGGCTGGTACTGCGTGTAGGAGGTCAGAAACTCCTGGCGGTCGGCGAGGTGGTCGACGACCGCGGGGACGTAGTGGTCGTAGTGGCCGCGACCGAGGAACTCGACGAGGTCCTCGTTTCGGTCGAGGCGGCGGGCAACCGCCTGCGTCGTCTCGCGTTCGCTCCGCGCGGGAATGTCGAACTCGCCGTCGAACCGGACGGATTCGGGGACGTCGAAGAGGTCCTCGACGTCCGTGGCACCGACGGCCGCGAGCATGGCCTCGGTCTCGGCGGGGGTGTGGGGTGCGTACGGACTCCCGGTGGCCTGATCGCTCATTGCTAGGTGGCGGTCCTACGTAGAGCCCCTACGGAGTCCTTTCGGTTCCCTCGCCTCAGTGCGCCCCCTCGGCGGGCGGGTGGACGCCGACCCCCTGGTCGTCGACGCGGATCCGGTAGCCGTCGACGCTGAGCCCGACGGCAGCCGCCTCGCCTCTCCGTTGCGTGACGATGGTGTCGAGTGCATCGGGGTCGACGTAGTCCGCGAGCGTCCCGCCCTCTTCACCCCACATCCCGTGCTGCGTGAGTTCAGACAACACGAGGACGATCGCGACGCTTGGCAGGGTCGTCGCCCAGTCGAAGCTGCGGCGCACGACGGTATTGGTCGTCTCGACGTCCTCCGCTGGTGTGCGGTCCGATCCCATGTGTGTACGAGGAACCGGATGCAGAAATAGGTGTTGTGAACTTTCGAGTGACGGATCGGGGCGGCGCAGCCGTTTCCGGACGCGCACGTCGACTCAGGCGCCGGGATCCTCGATCTGGAGGAGCCCGGTCGCGATGAGGCGGCGGATGAGGACGACGACGCCGTTGCCCAGTCCGGTGGCGAACACCGCCTGCTCGGTGTGTTGCTCTGTCCCCTCGTCGGGGTAGAAGGAGCTGACGAGGAGGGTCTCGCGGTCGACGAGCAACAGCCGACCGATGGCGACCTCGTCTTCCACATCGCCGTTCGATCCGACGAGCCAGTCGAGTTCGGTCTCGAAGACCTCCGCCTCGGGAAGCTCGGTCTGGATCGACTCGACGATCGCACCGGAGATGCCGCCGACGATGACGTTCACGCCACGGCCGATGGCGTCCGTGAGGGCAGCGAGCAGGTCCTCGCTGAGGATCTCCTCGTCGACGGCGAGCAGCAGGATTTCATCCTCGGCCGCCTCGACGATGTCGAGCGTCCGGGACGTGATGCCGTCCTGACCGGCCAGCGACCAGACCTCCTGCACCTGATCGAGTTCGTCGGCCTCACCCTCTCGCTCGAGGCTGTCGAGGTAGGACTCGAGCGTGTCGAGACGGTCGTCGTACTTTCGTCGCAGCGTCGCGGTGGCCTCGTCGACGCTCACGGCCCGGAACTGCTGAGGGCTCGAGTGCTGGACCTCGACCAGCCCCTCGGCCTCGAGGACGCGGATCGCGTCGTACACGCGCGTCCGTGGGACCTCCGAGTGGTCGCTGATCTCCTTCGCAGTCGCGGTCGACGCCTGCGTCAGGGCCAGAAAGCACCGGGCCTCGTACTCCTTCAGCCCGAGATCCTGGAGCAGCCCGACCGTCTCTGCTCTAGCCTGTTCCTCTGTCATGGGCCCAACCACGTTCCATACCATCCACAGGGCGCACCGTCTGAAAAGCCTTCGCGTCGGTCTAGTGTCACCTGGGTGCCTGTATCGGGTGGCGAATCGAACCAATCGCGTCGTTTCCTGGATCGTATCGAACACCCACGTCGCGAGAATCGACCGATGTTACTCGAATAATCACAAAACTACTTCCGGCAGTGGACTGTAGGACCGGATGGCGTGCCCAACTGGCCCAACCACGACGGGCACGCCGCGTTTCGACACGGATAGCTCGCTCTCTCGGGTCCTGCGTACTGTTCGAGTGATCGATCGACCGACAGAAAATCCGACCGGACAGTCACGCCGACGTGTCAGTGCGACCCCGCCGCTCAGCCATCGAGGGTCGGTTCGAGGCGGTCCAGCAACGGCACGACTTCGTGGAACTGTCGACCGCGCGCGACCACCAGGGAGTCGGCGTTCCAGCTCACGAACTCCTGTTCGGCGAGCATCGGCAGGTGGCGGTGGTGCAGTTCGGCAGGCGTCGCGTCCAACTCGAGGTGACTCGACTCGCCGACGGGAACGGTCGTCTCGCCGTCGACGTCCGCCAGCGCGTACAGGATGGTCCGCCGGTCGTCGTGAGAAAGCGCTCGCAGCCGCTCGTCGAGTCCAGAGCCAACCGCTGTTGGTGTTTCCATACCAACGCAAGGGCCGGAACACATATACCGACCTTCATTTTCACGCCCCGGGGCTGTAACGCGTAACTGCACAACCGCCGAGGTCGGGGCGGCGCCGACCGGTGATTACTCGATCTGAGCCTCGTACTCGCCGGGCGAGAGCAAGTCGTCGAGTTCGCTCTCGTCGGCGAGGTCGACCTCGAGCATCCAGCCGTCGCCGAAGGGGTCCTCGTTGAGCAGTTCGGGCTCGGCAACGAGCGCGTCGTTCGCGGCGACGACGGTCCCCGAGACGGGCGCGTAGACGTCCGAGACGGCCTTGATGGACTCGACGACGCCGAAGTCCTCGTCTTTCGTCAGGTCCGCGCCCGCCTCGGGGAGTTCGACGAAGACCACGTCGCCGAGTTCGTCCTGCGCGAAGTCGGTGATGCCGATGCGGGCGTGCCCGTCTTCTGCCCGCACCCACTCGTGGGATTCCAGGTACCGACAGTCGTCGGGAACGTCGAAGCTCATGACAGGAAGGGCGGGGCGGTGGTACGTGCCTTCTTCGGTTCGCCCCGGACCACGACGCGGACCATCCGGTCCGGTTCCGTGTAGTCCGCGGGGAGGTAGGCCAGCGCGATGGGCTCGCCCAGCGTCGGGCTCATCGTACCGCTGGTCACGTGGCCGAGGTGGTCTCCGTCGGGCGTCTCGACGTCGTACCCGTGGCGGGGAACCCCCCGGTCGACGAGGGTCAGCCCCGTCAACTGTTCTGTCGGCCCCTCCGTCGCGACCCCCTCCAGAGCGTCCCGGCCGACGAACTCCGTGTCCAGTTTCACGCAGAACTCGATGCCTGCCTCGTAGGGGTTCCGGGGCTCGTCGGCGGGGTCGAAGTCCTGGCCGGAGAGGAGAAAGCCCATCTCCAGGCGCAGGGTGTCGCGCGCGCCGAGCCCGCAGGGCTGACAGTCGAGCGCGTCCCAGACGGCCTCGGTCTCGTCCCAGGGACAGAGCACCTCGTAGCCCGCTTCGCCGGTGTAGCCCGTCCTGGCCACGAGGCAGTCCGCGCCGGCGACGGTCCCACAGCCGACCGCGAACCGACCGAGATCCAGCAGGTCCACGTCGGTCACCTCGTCCAGGCGCGCCGGCGCGTCCGGCCCCTGGACCGCGAGCATCCCGTAGTCGGTGGTCCGGTTCGTGACGGTGGCCTCCAGGTCCCACTCGTCGCGGTGCTCGCGCCAGCGGGTCGCCATCTCGGCGTCGTGGCCGGCGTTGGGGATGAAGAGGTAGTCCTCGGTCGCCTCCGCGGGGAGGTCGTAGATGACGGTGTCGTCGAGCATGACCCCCGACTCGTCGGTCACCGCCGCGTACTGGGCCTCGCCCGGATCGAGCGCGGGCACGTCGTTGGTCAGGAGGCGCTGGCAGAGCGCGCCCGCGTCGGGCCCGGAGACTGTAATTTCGCCCATGTGGGAGACGTCGAAGACGCCGACCGACTCGCGGACGGCTTCGTGTTCCGTCCGGATCGAGTCGAACTCGACGGGCATCGCCCAGCCCCCGAAGTCCGTGAAGGTCGCCTCGGCCGCCTCGTGTGCGTCGGCGAGCGGGGACCTGCGTTCGTCCATAGTGATACCCCGGCTGCGGGGAACCTAACGCTTTGGCCCCGCGGTGACCGCGACCGACCGTGGCGGCCATCGCCGCGCTGTCCCCTCGATCCGGGGTACCGCATCGACGGCCCGCCACGAGTGACGACGACCAGGGGTCAACAGCGATTTACCCACCGGGAGGCTACCGACTCGTAATGGGACTGCTCGGGCGGCTGTTTGGAGGGGGGACGAAGCGCGTCGGCCTCTTCGTTGACGGACCGAACGTGCTTCGCTCGGAGTTCGACGTCGACCTCGACGACCTCCGGACGGTGGCTGGCGAGGAGGGGACGCTCGCCGTCTCGCGGCTCTATCTCGACGAACACGCGCCCTCGGGCCTGCTCCAGGCCGCCGAGGCCCGCGGCTTCGAGGTGGTCACCACCAGCGGCGACGTCGACGTGAGGATGGCCGTCGACGCCACCGACGTGGCCGCGGACGACGCCATCGACGTCCTCGTGATCGCCTCCCGGGACGCCGACTTCAAGCCGGTCCTCGAACGCGCCGCGCGGTACGGCGTGGAGACTGTCGCCGTGGCTCCCGGTGCGCACGGCCGCTCCGACGCCCTGCAAAACGCCGCCCAGCGCGCCCTCACCCTCGAAGACGGGTAGCCCGAGACCCGCGGTCCGAGTTCGAGCCGAACCGCTTTTGCGCGACGGGGGCCGACGCCGACGTATGACTGCCGACGCCGATCCGGTCCTGGACGACCACCTCCACCTCGATCCGGTCAACGGCCGGGGCGAGGCCGCAGCGGCCGAGTTCGCCGACGCCGGCGGGACGCACCTCTGTGTCCTCAACAAGCCGTCCTGGTACCTGGTGGGCGAGGTTGACGACCAGGCGGGGTTCCGCGAGACCTTCGAACTGACCGTCGAGGTCACACGTCGGGCCGACGAGGAACTGCCCGGCCGCGCCTGGCCGGTCCTGGGGGTCCACCCGGCCCTGATCTCGCGGCTCGTCGACCGCGGTTACGAGCCCGACGAGGCCCGGGACCTGATGCAGGCCGGCCTCGACGTGGCCGCGGAGTTCGTCGCCGACGGGCCGGCGCTCGCACTCAAGTCCGGCCGCCCGCACTACGAGGTGGACGAGGACGTCTGGGCTGCCTCGAACGCGGTCATGCGCTACGCCTTCGAACTGGGTGCCGAGTCGGGCTGTGCCGTCCAGCTCCACACGGAGGGCGGGACGGACTTCACGCAGGTCGGCGAGTGGGCCGAGGAGCGCGGTCTTCCGCCCGAACAGGTGGTCGTCCACTACGCTGAGGGCCCCATCGATGGGGCCGTCCCGAGCGTGCTGTCGGACAAGGACCAGCTAGAGGCCGCCGCCGAGTCGGGCGGCCCGTTCATGATGGAGACGGACTTCCTCGACGACCCCGACCGCCCGGGTGCCGTCCTCGGGCCGCAGACGGTCCCCAGTCGCACTCGGTGGCTGCGTGAGGAGGGCTACGACGACGCGCTCCGGACGGCCCACGTCGAGACGCCGGCCCGCGTTTACGGGGTCGACACCGAGGCGACGCTGGCCGAGTGAGCCGATAAGACTCGCTTACGCCTCCCGTAGCACGTTCATAGCTTTTCCCGTCGGTCAACTCGATTCGCCTGGCGAGTTCAATGAGCTACCAGGTCAACTGCAGCCAGGAGGACGGATTCGAAGTGCACTCCGACGACCGGCAGGAGGTCGTCGAGATGACGAAAGCACACGCCCAGAACAAACACGACATGGAGATGGACGACGAGCAGGTTCGGGAGATGATGCAGGAGACGTAAGGACCGACCCAGCAGCCATCCCCGAACCGGTGGCGGTCCCGCAGGGCTTACACCCGTTCCGACCACAGGACGAGACATGCGTCTCGCCCTAGACCACACCATGATTCGCGTCGAGGACCTCGACCGCTCCATCCAGTGGTACGGCGACCACTTCGGGTACGAGGAGGTCGGCCGCTGGGAGGCCGACACCTTCACGAACGTCTTCCTCCAGGCCCCCGACGCCCACGAGGCCGGGGCCACCCT
>JGI12405J12835_1000071_pt1 | contig 33858 bp, 31 predicted proteins | sample A23P3SouthBayCA_FD_12835 | JGI IMG/M metagenome (IMG submission 12835)
GCCGTCGGCCCACCTCGACGTCGAACAGCGGGTCCGGGCCACGTCGGCCATCCGCCGCTACGCCGAGAACCACGACGCGACGGCGCTGGTCATCGACCACGACATCTACATGATCGACCTGCTGGCCGACCGCCTGCTCGTCTTCGACGGCGAGCCAGCCGAACACGGCCACGCCTCCCCGCCCGTCGAGATGCGCGAGGGGATGAACGAGTTCCTCGCGAACCTCGACGTGACCTTCCGCCGCGACGAGCGGACCAGTCGGCCCCGCATCAACAAGCCCGGGAGCCAGCTCGACCGCGAGCAGAAGTCGGCCGGCGAGTACTACTACACGAGCTGACCCCGCCGAGAAGTGCGGTCGAGTGACACAACCCTTTACTCCACACACAGAAACGGGGCGGTATGGAAACGGAGCAGCTCTACGAGGCGCTGACTCGGGCCGGGTTGACGGAGTACCAGGCCGAGGTGTACCTCGCCGTGCTGGACCTCGGGGAAGGACCGGTGGTGGACGTCGCCGAGCGGACGGACGTGCCGGCGTCGCAGGTGTACGAGGTCGTGCGGAGCCTCGAAGACGAGGGGTTCGTCGAGACCATCGACCGCGACCGGCTCCACGCGCGGGCCGTCGAACCGGCGGAGGTGATGGCCGAACTCCGCCAGACCGGCGAGTTGCTCGCCTCGGCCGCCGACGAGATCGAGGAGCGCTGGGAGCGGCCGACGCCCGAACAACACCGCGTCAGCGTCGTCAAGCGGAAGGCGACCGTCCTCGACCGGGCGCGCGACGCCGTCGCCGACGCCGAGGTCGCCGCGGAACTCGCCGTGACTGCCGACCAGTTCCGCGAGATCCGGCCGACGCTGGAGGCCGCCGCCGACCGCGGTGTCGTCCTCCACGTCGCGATCAACGGCCCCCTCGACGGCCTCGTCGACGAACTCGACGACTCCAGGATCACCGAAATCCGCCACTCCGAGACGCCCGGATCGCTGCTGGTCATCGTCGACCGCCACCAGTCGTTCGTCTCGCCGAACTACCACCACGACGACGAGTACGGCGTCCTCGTCGACGACCAGATACTCTCGTTTATGATGCACTGGACGTTCCTGACCTGCGGGTGGGTTCCCTGGGAGACCGTCCACGCGGTCGAGGGGGTCGAGGCGACGTACATCAGCGTTGAGGAGTGCGTCCACGAGGTCGCCGAGAGCTGGCGCGACGGCGCCGCAATCGACGTGTCCATCGTCGGTCGCGACACCGACACCGGCAAGCAGGCCACCGTCGAGGGCGAACTCGCCTACATTCTCACCGACGACGAGCCGGCCTCGCGGGACCCGCGGTACGAACACCTCGGCGGGAACGTCACGCTCGTCGTCGCCACCGACGGCGAGTTCACCACGGTCGGCGGCTGGGGCGCCGTCTTCGAGGACGTCGAGGCCCAGGTCATCCGCGTCGACGGCGTACGCTACCCAGACCGGGACGAACACGCCTGAGCGGAACGGTCGGCGGATCGCGTCCGGGCCGGCGCACCAGTGGAGTCGAAACCGGCCGTTCGTTCCCCGACCGAAATCCCGTTGCGGCGAGAGCGAGAGGACTGGGTATGGGAACTCTCAGTGCCGACTTCGCGGACGAGACGGTGGTCGTCACGGGCGCTAGTTCGGGCATCGGGCGAGCGGTGGCGCTCGCGTTCGGCGAGGCAGGCGCCACGGTGATCAACGCCGACGTGCGCGCCGACCCGAAAGACCGGACGGCCGAGACGGCCGCCGGGGACGCCGAGACGCCCACGCACGAACTGATCGACGAGCGTGCCGGTGACAGCGGGAGCGAGGGTCGGGGCGTCTTCGTCGAGACGGACGTGGCCGACGTGGACCAGCTCGCGGCCGTAGTCGAGGCGGCCCGCGAGTTCGGCGGCGTCGACGTCATGGTCAACAACGCCGGCATCCACGTCTCCCGTGAGTTCCTCGCTGTCGAGCCCGCTGAGTACGACCGCCTGCACGCCGTCAACGCCCGCGGCGCCTTCTTCGGGACGCAACTCGCAGCGAACGATATGATCGACCGCGGCGAGGGCGGTGCGGTCGTCAACACCGCCTCGTCGACATCGGCCCATCCGGAGTGGGAGCACTCCCACTACGCGACGACGAAAGGCGCGGTACAGATGCTCACCCGGAGCGCCGCGCTCGAACTCGCGCGCCACGACATCAGGGTCAACGCCGTCGCGCCCGGGGCTATCGCCACGGAGATCACCGACGGGTGGTCCGAGCGGGCAGGCGACGAGATGGGTGGCGGCCGCGAACCCCCGACTCGCGCGGGCCGGCCCGAGGACCTGCGCGCGGCCTATCTCTACCTCGCGAGCGAGGGCGCCGACTACGTCACCGGCGAGACGCTGTGGGTCGACGGCGGCGGCCGACTCTGAGCGGTCGACGGCGGCGGCCGACTCTGAGCGGCCATCGAGACGAACGATCGACGACGAGACGCCACGAGCGGCACGTCCTCAGTGGTAGAACATCGGGATCCGGTCGACGACGCGCTCGTTCCGGAAGCCGACGAGTTCGCCGTCGGCCTCGAAGACGGTCAGCGGGTCGACCGCGAAGGAGAACTCGCGGACCCCGGTCGGGGCCGCGGCCCGGCCCACGAGTCGTCCCTCGGGGTCGCGAAAGCCGACGGCGTCGAGGGTCGGTCCCAGCCCCGTCCGGCGACGGAAGGCGACGGTGACCTGCCCGCGGCCGTCGCCGGTCCCGCGGCCGTGTACGTGGGCGACGTAGTCCGACCGCCACGTCGAGCGGGGCGTGAGCCGGACGCCCGCCGATGCGAACGGCGGCGACTCCTCGACGAGTTCGACCGGCAGCGTCGCCTCGCGGACGCGGAGCACGTGCTCGCCGAGTTCGCGGTCGCCGACGGCCGCTTCGAAGCGCCAGAAGCCCCGCAAAGCCGGGACCGTCGCCGTCACCGGATCCGCGCTGTCGGCGAACAGCTCGATCTCACGGGGGCGATTCCAGGTGTTTCGCATGGCGATTTCGACATCCAGCTCCGTCTCCTCGCCCTCGCGGACCGCCGCGACGTACGCGAAATCGGCAGATTCCTCGATGGGGGCGACAGGCCGGAGCCAGCGGCCGCGAGCGCCCGGATCCCGGACCTGTCGGTTGAGTACGTAGCCCGCGCCGCCGACCGTTACGGCGACGACACCGCCGAGAAACGCCCGCCGTCTCGTCCGCCGATGCATCGTCCGCGATAGGGCTCGCGTCCGTATAAGCGCTCGGCGGCCCGGGTCGGAACACTGGCCCGCTCGAAACTCAGTGGCTCGCGAGTCGCTCGGCGGTGACGGCCTCGATGGCGTCACAGACGATATCGAGGCCGGTCTCGGCCTGCTCGCGAGTCATGACGAGCGGCGGGAGGAGACGGAGGACGTTGTCGTCGCGGCCGCCGCCCCAGACGAGGACGCCTCGCTCCATGCAGCGCTGCCGGACGGCACTGACCGCGTCGGCGTCGGGAGCCCCGTCTTCGTCGACCAGTTCGGCGCCGACGAACAGCCCCATCCCGCGGACCTGCGCGACGAGCGGGCTGTCGACGCGCGCGAGGCGCTTGCGGATGTACGTGCCGAGTTCGGTCGCGTGGTCGAGCAGGTCGTGGTCCTCGATGTACTCGATGGCCCGAACGGCCGCCCGCATCGCGACGTTGTACCCCCGGAAGGTCCCGGTGTGGCCGCCCGGGCCCCACGTGTCGAGGTCCTCGTGGTAGACGGTCGCCGAGAGCGGGTGGCCGTTACCGATGGCTTTCCCGACGGTCATCGCGTCGGGCGTGATGTCGTAGTGGTCGCTGGCCCACCACTCGCCGGTGCGACCCATTCCGACCTGGATCTCGTCGACGATCAGGGGGACGTCGTGGTCGTCACAGAGGTCCCGGAGGCCGGAGAGAAAGCCGGCAGGCGGGACGACGACGCCGCCCTCGCCCTGGATCGGTTCGACCCAGACGCCGGCGGGGTTGGGCATCGCGCCGTAGCGGTCGCCTAGGAGCGTCTTCACTGATTCGAGCGCGCGCTCGGTGGCCTCGCCGGGGTCGACGCCCTGCCGGAACGGATAGGGGTAGGGGGCGTGTTCGACCTCGGCGAGGAGCGGCGTGTAGTCGCGCTTGTACTTGCCGTCGGCCGACAGCGAGAAGGCGCCAGCGGTCTCGCCGTGGAACCCGCCGTAGAAGGCGACCATTCCCTGGTTCCCGGTGTACTGCTTTGCGAGCTTGATCGACCCCTCGACGGCGTCGCTGCCCGTGGGGCCGCCGAAGACCACGCGGCTCGACCCGGCGAGTCCGCCCGGCGCGATATCGTCGAGTTTCTCGATCAGGTCGAGGCGCGGTTCGGTCGGGAAGTCCAGCGAATGGGGCAACTGTTCGGACTGCTCGGTGACGGCCTCGGTGACGTACGGGTTGGCGTGGCCGACGTTGAGGACGCAGATCCCGGCGAAGAAGTCGAGATAGCGGTTGCCGTCGGCGTCTTCGACGGTGGCGCCGCGGCCTTCGCGCAGCGCGATTGGCATCTCCGTGGGGTAGAGTACCGCAGAACTCTCGGCTGCGCGCTGGCGCTCGCGCAACTGCCGCGACTGCGGCCCGGGCACCTCGTCGACGGCCGGCGCGTCGTCGAAGTGTAGCTCGTCGATGGGTGGCGAGGGAGGCATAGCGCGTGGTTAGGAGTTGAGAGGTTAGGGGGTTGGGGAACCCTTCCGAATTTCCGGTTCCCCGCCGACAGGTCCGGCCGAGCGTAACACCCATTGGGCCGCCAGACCCAGAGAACCCGTGTACGATTACCACGTCCACTCCTCGTACTCAGACGGGGAGTTCCTCACGCGGATGCTTCGGGCGGCCGCGGACGCCGACCTCGACGGGGTGGGGTTCGCGGACCACTGCAACGTCTCCGAACGCGACCACCTCCGGCGGTACAAGAAGCGCTTCGCGTTCAACCTCGACGTGACCTACGAGCGCCGCCGCGAGGCGATCGAGGGCCTGCGAGAGACGGCGGATATCCGGATCTTCGACGCGGTGGAGATGGATTATCACGAGGCCGACGAGGCCGAAATCCGAGCGTTTCTCGAGGCGGCCGAGTTCGACTACGTCGTCGGGAGCGTCCACGAGGTCGAGGAGGCAAACGTCCACTGGGACTACTTCGCGGACCTGTCCGAGCGCGAGCAACGCGCCGCTGTCGACGAGTACTTCGAACGGGTCGTCGCGCTGGTCGAGTCGGAGCTGTTCGACATCGCCGCCCACATCGACATCGTGGAGCGCAATCCCGCGCTCCGGGGCTACGCGACCGAGGACCACTACCGCGACGTCGCCGCGGCGCTCGCGGACTCCCGGACGGTCCCGGAGGTCAACGCGGGCCGGATCGACCGCGAGTACGGCGAGTTCCACCCGAACCCGCCCTTCCTCGACGTGCTCGGCGAGTACGATATCGGCGTGACCGTCGGCTCGGACTCCCACTCGCCGGACGCGCTCCGCGAGCGGATCCCGCAACTCGAACGGCGACTCGAATCGGCGCCCGTCGACACCGTCGAGCTGTCGCTGTAGGCGGGGACAGGGCGGGGCCGGGCTGGGGCTACTGGCGACACGGAACGGCTGGAGAAACGGGGGGGGCCTCCGGGCGGGGATCAGGCGTCGAGGTCGGCGTCGATGGCGTCGTCGAGGCCGTCGTCGTCGACACCGGGGAACTCTTCGTCGGCCTCCTCGGCCGTGACCGCCTGCTTTTCACCGCCGCCCTCCTGGGACTCGGTCACAGTGTCGTCGCCGGTCACCGAGACGAACAGTTCACCCAGCTCGCGCGCACGGTCGGACTCTTGGCTCTTACTCATATTTCTAACGAGGACTCCCCGGTAGATATCTGTAGTACCTAACCAAGTTGGTATCGGGCGACTGACCGAGAGAAATCGGGTGACTGCGATCGCACGGCGGGCCAAACTCACCGATTTCGAGGCGGAGACTCCACACGCAACGCGCGAGCGGGGCCATCGTCCCGGAGCGAAGTAGGGTGGGGTGAAGCGTGTCGTATGACGGTTACCATGGCCACTGTTCGCCACCTCGATTCGTTCAGTACAGAGGACCGGGGTAACATCTCGACTGAAGACATATCGGTTACTGATCAGGAGCGGCGTGCGAGATACAGAAGGTGAGTTCAGCAGATGTTCAACTGGACAGTCTCGGTCAGGCTATCTACCGGACTGGTTCGACGATCACCACAGGCAGGTCGCCTCGATCAACTAGTAAATGATTTTAGTAGATGGAATAAGACGCTGGAATATGGACACACGACGATCGAACAGCCATCGCTTCCAGCCCCACCAATGGTAAACGTCGCGCTCTCAGTTGCGCAGGTCATCGTTGCGCTAGTTCTTGTGGTACTCAACGGCTTCTTTGTCGCTGCGGAATTCGCTTTCGTCCGGGTACGCGGGACAGCAGTCGAACAACTTGCTGAAGAGGGTCGCCCCGGCGCGGGGACGCTCCAGGAAGTGATGGCGAATCTCGACGACTATCTCGCGACGACGCAGCTCGGTATCACCATCGCCTCGCTCGGATTGGGATGGGTCGGCGAGCCCGCGGTTGCGTCGCTCATCGAGCCCGTACTGAAACCGATTCTCCCCGTGAGTCTCATCCATCTCGTCGCGTTCGCCATCGGCTTCAGTGTCATCACGTTCCTCCACGTCGTCTTCGGTGAACTCGCACCGAAGACACTCGCAATCGCCCAGACCGAGCGACTCTCCCTGTTCCTCGCCCCGCCGATGAAGCTCTTCTATTACATCCTCTATCCGGGGATCGTCGTCTTCAACGGGGCGGCCAACGCATTCACGCGAGCAATCGGCGTGCCACCTGCTTCCGAAACAGACGAGACGCTCGGCGAGCGGGAACTCCTTCGGGTACTGACTCGCTCCGGCGAGGAAGGAGACATCGACGTTGCGGAAGTGACGATGATCGAGCGGGTCTTCGATCTCGACGACATCGTCGTGCGGGAGGTCATGGTTCCACGACCGGACGTGGTGAGTGTTCCCGCTGATGCCTCGCTCTCAGACCTCCAGTCGACCATCCTTGAGGCCGATCATTCGCGCTATCCAGTTCTCGATGCCGACGACGGCGACCAGGTTGTCGGATTCGTTGATATCAAGGACGTGCTCCGAGCTGAGGTGGAGGGCGGTGACGCCGAGGTCGTCGGCGACATCGCCCGCGAGATCGTCATCGCCCCCGAGACGATGGCACTGAACGATCTCCTGCGACAGTTCAGGGAGGACGAACAGCAGATGGCCGCAGTTATCGACGAGTGGGGCGTATTCGAAGGGATTGCAACGGTCGAAGACGTCGTCGAAGCACTCGTCGGAGACCTCCGAGATGAGTTTGATGTGGACGAGCGTGAACCCTCGATTCGCCGGCGTGACGATGACGGGTACGACGTTGACGGGGGCGTTCCTCTGTCGAAAATCAACGACGTGATCGAGGGAGAGTTCACGAGTGACGAGGTCGAAACGATCGGTGGACTGGTGCTCGAACAGCTCGAACGTGCGCCGGAACGCGGCGATCGTGTCGAGGTCGGCGGGTACGTCGTTGCGGTGACGAGCGTTGAGGGGACCCGAATTTCGACGGTCCGGGTTCACGAGCCTGAGAAGGACGATTCATAGTGATTATTGTAGCGATTTACCGGTACGCGACGACCCCGGTGTCGTCGCGATCCGGAAATAATCTACAATAATCACTATCAGAGGTGGACTGAGGGAGAGATGCGGAGTTGCTCGGTGGTATCCGTTCGAGTTCTCTCCGCTACCGGTGGTTCGTAATGGTCTGACTCGAACGTTTCCAACCGAACCTCCAGTTGATGAGCCCAGACAAGGCACTTACCGGACCCGTGTTACAAATGCTGTATGGGGTGCAGACCGACACCTGCACATATTACCGCAACGGTTCTCGCGGCGATTTTGGGTGTCATTGGGGTGTATCTCCCGTGGGTTCGGAAACGTCCAGTCGGTTATACCGATGGAGTGCCCTACTATACGGCTGAATACGTGACAGGCTTAGAAGCCGGCCTTCGTGGGATTGACTCGCTCGTAGTCTTACTCGTTGTGGTCATCGTCGCGGTGGTCGTGTTGGCACGATACCGAACTTGGAGGGCGGATATTGTACTCATCGGTGCTGGTGGTCTGATACTCTTCGTGTTCGGCAACATCTTCCACAGCTACTGGTCAGTTGAGCGGTATGCAGTCGAACCTGGGTTGTATTTCCTGCTTATCAGTGGTCTCCTCTTCGTTCTCATTGGCGCAAGTACAGTTCTCAAACGGCGCGTTTCACCCCGGAGAGACGAGAGCCGTGACCCAAAAATCGATTAGTTCGCACACGTACTGAGCAGTCGATGCACTCCCTACACGCATGAGAGCAACCGCCCTGTGACCTACTCTGTGACACCCGATGGGGTAGGTTACATCACGTTTCGCTGGCAGGAGCCACAGAGGGCTTCGTCCTTGATGTCGACTTCGCGGACGGTGGGGGAGAAGCTCATCACGCAGCGTTTGTTGTCGCAGTGTTCGAGGCCGAGGGTGTGGCCGATCTCGTGGATGACCTCCTTGCGGACGCGGTCGGAGAAGACTTCCTCGTCGGAGCGTCGGGAGACGCCGCCGTCCGAGGAGGTGTTGAGGCGGTAGGTGGAGATGACCGAGCCCTTGCCGTCGAGGTAAGCGAGGCCGAAGACGTAGTTGCGGCGGTGATAGAACAGGTCCTTGGCGGTGACGGCGATGTTCTTGTCGCCGGTTCCGACGCGGGTCGCGAGCTTGATGAACGCTTCCGCGCTGTACTGGTCGCGGCTGCGGTCGTACGCGCCGGAGGGGATCGACTGCGTGTCGTGCATCGTGACGTCGCTATCGTAGACGGCACGCAGGCTGGAGGAGGCCTCCCGCTTGACTCGTGCGGGAAGCTCGCCCACCGGCACGATGTCGACGTGCATGCGGAGAGGATATGGGTGCCGGGCTCATAAATACCCCGACGTGGACCCAGACAGGCTCGACGCGCTGTCAGACCGCCTCTCGACGTTCGATTCGCTCGTCGAGGTCGGGGTCGGTGACCGACCCGCTCTCGCCGCCGCGCTCACCGACGCCGGCTGTCGCGTGGTCGCCACGGACATCCGCGAGCGTGAGACGCCTGAGGGAGTCCCCTTCGTCCGCGACGACGTGACCGACCCCGACCTGGCCGTCTATCGCGGGGCCGACGCACTCTACGCGCTGAACTGCCCGCCGGAACTGCAGCGGCCGACCCGGGAACTCGCCCGCGCGGTCGACGCCGCCTTCCTGTTCACCACGCTCGGGGGCGACCCCGCGACAGTACCCGTCGAACGCGAGACCCTGCCCGACGAAACGGTGTACGTGGCCGTCGACCGGCCGTGAAAGCGGGGTGTGGCGCCCCGGAACGCAACGTGAGTGGGTCGGCAAAAAGACTTTTACCCTGCTGACCAAACATTCAGTTAGTATGGTGCGTATCGGTCGCGGTCGACCGTGGGTGCCCGCAGCTATGAGCGCGGTCGTTCCGGGCCTCGGTCTCGTCTACCTCAGGCGGTGGTTCCGGGCCGTGTACTGGTTCGGACTGGCACTGTTAGCGGGGTCCGTTGGGCTGCCGGACTCGCTGTTGACAACAGTCGGGGCGAACCAGCGGACGGCCTCGGCGATGCTCGTCGGGTTCGTCGTCGCCGTGAGCGTCGTCGACACCTATCGGACTGCGTTGTTCGACACAGAGAGTCCGGCAGCGGCGGACGACAGCGCGACCGCCCGGTGTGAGGGTTGCGGGCGAACGACCGAGGTGGACCTGGCGTTCTGTCAGTGGTGCGGCAAGCGATTCGAGAGCGCGGACAGCGCGACAGCTCGTGGCGGACGCGCGGGCGACGATGAGTGACACCGGGTCCGGAGCGGCCGAGGCACCGCGGGCCGCGGCCCTGGCGGCGAGGGACTGTCCGGACGGTGTCGCCGAGGCGGCGACTCGGTTCGTCGATTCTGACGGCCGGCCGTGGGAGCGGGAGTTGTTGCTGGCGGTTTTCGACGCGTTCTCGGAGCCGCCGGCCGCCCGTCGGGAGGCGCTCGAAGCGGCGACCGCCGTCGAACTGTTCGGCGGCTACCGCCGTACACGGACTCCCTTCGGGACAGACGGGGGGGACGACATCCCGTCTCCGGAGCGGCGACGGCGTCTCCTCCTAGCAGGCGATGCCTTGCTGGCACTCGCGTTCGAAACGGTCGGGCGACTGTCCGTCGATCCACCGGTCGTCGAGGACTGCGTCGAAACGACGGTGCGGGCCGCGACGGCGTCGGCGCATGCGCAGTCGTCGGTCCCCGCGACTGACGGCGGAACGAGCGGGAGGAGCCCGCCGACGCGCGAGGGAGACACAGACAAGTTCGGCGCGGACATCGGTGGACTGGCGGCGGAGCTCGGGTCGGTGCTCGGTGGGGCTTGCGAACGGACGCGACGGGAAATGCGGGGGTGTGGTCGGGTGATCGGAGCGACGATAGCAGGCGATGTCGACGGCCGCGACCGGTGTGACGGCGAGTGGCGAGCAGCGCGACGCGCTGTCGACGCCGTCGAGGACACTCGCGCCCGAGCGGCACTGACCGCGTTCGTCGATGGACATGCGGACGACGGATGACGAGTCGTTCGGGCCGCCGGCGTCGACCGGCGTTCGAGGACGCGACGCGAGCGCGTCGACAGTGCAAGAAAGGGCTTAATGGCCTGCTGGCCGAACGTTCGAACGATGAGCGACTCGACGGACGCCGAAAGCGTGACTGAAGAGATAATGCTGGCGACCTATCGAGCGCTCTGTACGCACGGGTATCCGAACACCAGTATCGCGAAGATCGCCGACGAGTTCGAGAAGAGCAAGTCGCTACTGTACTACCACTACGACGACAAGGAGGACCTGCTGGAGGACTTCCTCGCCTTTCTCCTCGACCGACTCGAGACGAGGCTCGACGAGGTCGACCGCGATGACCCCGAGGAACACCTGCTGGCGATCATAGACCTGCTGCTGCCACCCGAGATGGACGACGAGGACGGGCAGTTCCGACGGGCAGTCCTGGAGATGCGGTCGCAAGCGCCCTACCACGAGGGGTATCGGGCGCAGTTCGAGCGGTCGGACGAACTCTTTCTCACCGAACTGGTTTCCGTGGTCGAGCGCGGTATCGAGGCCGAGGAGTTCCGGCCAGTCAACGCCGAAGAGGCCGCGGAGTTCATCTTCTCCGCTGCTAACGGCGCAGTCGAGCGCGGCGTGACTCTCGGGGACACGGACGTCATCGAACGGAACCGGGAGATCATCCGGGGGTACGTCGAGTCGCAGCTCTTGCGGTACGCGTAACCGGGTGGATTTCCCCGCCGCTCCCGGCCCTGTCCCCGAGCCTTACTGGCCTTGCCAGCCCTGTCGTTCAACCCCTACCAGCCTTGCCAGCCCTGTCCTCCAAACCTTAGCAGCCTTGCCGGCCCTGCCCCGGCCTCGCCGGCTCCGTGTCGGCCGGTGGACCGTTCTGCGGGAGCCCCCACACCGAACGCGGCTCCGTGCGGCCAGCCCTGACCGAACATTCAGTAAAATTCGGCAGGCTTATATCCGGCCAGTCGTGAGAGAGGAACGAATGACTGTTGGTACGATTACTACAACAGCGGTTGGCGGTGATCGTCGGTGAGTCTCCCTGACAGGGCCGCCGACCTGGTCGTCACGCACAGTAAGGCCATTATCGTCGGAATGCTGCTCCTGACACTCGTCGTCGGGACGGGTGCGGGCATGGTCAGCCAATCCTCGTCGCTCGACCAGTTCCAGAGCGACACCACGGAGGCACAGAAACTCGACTACATCGAGGAGAACTTCTCGACGGGGCCCGAAAACGTCTCGCGGGTCCAGGTGATAATCCGCGACGAGAACGTCCTTACCCAGGAATCGCTGGTCTCGATGCTGAAACTCCAGCGAGCGTACTTGGAGAACGAGACGGTCGGGGCGACGCTGGCCGACGAGTCGGCCGTCGTCGGCGTTCCGAACGCGGTCGCGACCGCCGCCGTTCGACAGCAGAACCCGAACGCGACGGCGGTCTCGCTCGACCAGCAGATCGCCACGCTCGACGGGATGGAGCCCGCGCAGGTCGAGCGGGTCGTCAGCGGCGTTCTGAGCGCGAACGCGAGCGGCGGCAGTAGCGCGCTGGCGTTCATGCCGACCAGCTACGAGCCGGGGACGACCTCTGCGAACGCGACGATGCTGAGTGTCACCCAGCAAACTGAAGGCGAGGCCGGCGCTGGCGCGCGGCTCTCCGACACGGTGATGGACGCACAGCTCGCGATGCAGGACGTCCGACCCGCCGACGGCGGGCTCGCTGACGCTGAAGTGATCGTCTTCGGGACCGGTATCATCTCCGACGAGATCAACGCGTCGATGGGTGACAGCCTCGCGATCGTCGGTCCGCTCGCCCTGCTGTTCGTCGTCGTCGCGCTCGCGGTGGCCTACCGCGACGTCATCGACATCCTGCTCGGTCTCGTCGGCATCGTGGCCGTGCTCGTCTGGACGTTCGGCTTCATGGGCTGGGCCGGCATCGCGTTCAATCAGCTGTTCATCGCGGTGCCAGTCCTGCTGATCGGGCTCTCTATCGACTACGCGATACACATCTTCATGCGCCACCGCGAGGAGCGGTCGGAGCTCGAAAACGGCCCGCGGAAGTCGATGAAGGTCGCGCTGGGCGGCGTCGGGATCGCGCTCGTGTGGGTCACCGCGACGACCGTCATCGGCTTCCTCTCGAACCTGACGAGCCCGGTGCCACCGATCCAGGAGTTCGGGGTCGTCAGCGCCGTCGGGATCACGGCCGCGTTGCTCGTGTTCGGCCTCCTGGTTCCGGCGCTGAAAATCGAGGTCGACGGGATCCTCGAGGCGCGGGGCTGGGACCGGCAGAAAAGCGCCTTCGGGACCGGCGGCGGCCGCTTCAGTGCCGTCCTCTCGCTCGGATCGAAGGCCGCCAGGGTCGCACCCGTCGTCGTCATCGTCGGCGCGCTGGTGCTCACCGCTGGTGGCGCCTACGGCGCCTCACAGGTCGACACCAGCTTCAACCAGGAAGACTTCCTCGCCGAAGAGCCGCCCGGGTGGATGGAGAGCCTCCCGGAGCCGTTCTCGCCCGGGGAGTACACCGCCAAGAAGAACCTGCAGTACGTCAACGAGAACTTCCTCCGTGAGGACTCACAGGCGCAGATCCTCGTACAGGGAGACGTGACCGACCCAGCGGCGTTAGGAGCGGTCGCGAACGCCTCCGATGAGGCCGCGGCCAGCGACGTCGCGAAGAAACTCGCGGGCGGCGGCGCGGAGATACAGAGTCCACTCTCGGTGATGCAGCGGGTCGCAGCGACCAACGAGACGTTCGCTCGGACCCTCGCGAGCGAGGACTCGAACGGTGACGGGATCCCCGAGGGGAACGTCACGGCCGTCTACGACCAGCTGTTCGCGGTCGCGGGACCGCAGGCGGCGAGTGTCATCCACCGCACCGACGGCGGCGACTACGAGGCGCTCCGGATGGTCGTCGCGACGCGGGGCGGCGCCTCGCAGTCGGCGGTCACGAGCGACATGCGAACCGTCGCCGACGGCGTTTCCGAGCGCGGGTTCGAAGCGACCGCGACCGGACAGACCGTCCTGTTCAAGATCGTCCAGGACCAGCTCCTGGAGACGGTCATCCAGAGCCTCATCATAACGCTCGTCGCCGTGTTCGGGTTCCTGATGGTGACCTACCGGATCACCGAGGGAAGCGCCTCTCTCGGGGCCGTGACGCTGCTCCCCGTCGTCCTGAGCGTCTCCTGGATCCTCGGCACGATGTACCTGGTAGGCATTCCGTTCAACATCCTGACGGGGATGATCACGAGCCTGACTGTCGGGCTGGGGGTGGCCTACAGTATCCACCTCAGCGAGCGCTACAACCAGGAGCTCGAGCGGACCGGGTCAGTCTGGACCGCGATGGAGCGGGCCGTAACCGGTACGGGCGGCGCCCTGCTTGGCAGCGCCGCGACCACCGTCGGCGGGTTCGGCGTCCTCGCGTTCGCCATCCTCCCGCCGCTCCAGCAGTTCGGCATCATCACCGGCCTGACTATCATCTACGCGTTCCTCGCGAGCGTGCTCGTCCTCCCGAGCCTGCTTGTGCTCTGGACGCGCTATTTCGGGCCTGACGAGGCGACCGTCGTGTCGACCGACGCGGTCGGAACGACCGAACCGGTCAGTGAGGACGACTGACTCCCATGACCGATGCCGACGCCGTCGCGGCGCTGGAACGCCTCGGTCTGACCAGCTACGAGGCCCAGATGTTCGTCGCGCTCCAGAAGCTCGGGGTCGGCTCGGCCAGCGATGTCGCCGACGCCTGCGAAGTCCCCCGGTCGCAGGTGTACGGCACTGCCGAGAAACTCGAGGATCGGGGGCTGGTCGACGTGCAGCGGTCGAAGCCGCTGCAGTTCTGTCCCGTCAGCCTCGAGGAAGCTCGCCGGCGGCTCCGCGACCGGTACGACCGCCGGGCTCAAGAGGCGTTCGGGCGACTCGAATCCGTTCGCGCGGAGCACACCCCGGACGAACAGCAAGAACACGTCTGGACGGTCAACGGACGCGAGTCGGTCACGTCGCGCGTGACGCGCCTGGTCGGTGAGGCGAACGAGAGCGCCCGGTATCTCGTCGGCGGGGAGTCGGCCGACGGCCCCGTCGCCGACGAACTGGTCGCGGCTGCCGAACGCGGCGTCGCGGTCACCGTCGTGAGCGCTGACGAGGAGATCCTCGCTCTGTACGACGACGGGCCGATCCAGACGATACGGTTTCCGCCCGAGCGGACCGTGGCGGACCCGGAGACCGGGCGCGTGCTGGTCGTCGACGGTGAGACGCTGCTGTTGAGCATCGACGGCGCGTCGTCCGCGACCGGGGTCGACGCCGAGACCGCGATCTGGAGCGCCGGCACCGGCTTCGCGGCCGTCATCATCCGTCTGCTGGACATCTCCCTCGAAACGCGCTGTGAGCGGTGGCCTGACAACAGCCTGTGAGCGGTGGGCGGAGAACCGCGCCGATTCACAACGGCCTTTTACGTCGAGCGCCTTGCCGCTAACACTGATGAACGCGGACGCGGTCGTGCTCGACGTCGACGGCGTGCTCGTCGACGTGGCCGACTCCTACCGGCGCGCTATCGTCGAGTCCGTTGCCACCGTCTACGGCGAGACTATCGAGAAAGCGGACATCCAGCAGTTCAAGGACGCCGGTGGGTTCAACAACGACTGGGAACTGACCGACGCGGCGGCGCTGTTCGTCCTCGCGCGCCGCGAGGGACTGGGCGCCGACGTGGCGGCGTTCACCGACCGGGTGGCGGCGACCGGCGGGGGGCGCGCGGCGGCCGAGACGGTCGTCCTCGACGCGCTCGACCCCGCCGAGCGCGAGCGCGTCATGAGCGAGTGGGACCCCGACCGGCTCCGCGAGGTCTTCCAGGAGCTGTATCTCGGGAGCGAACTCTATCGCGACCTCGAAGGCGCCGAACCGGAGATGGACACCGCCGGCTACATCCACGACGAACCAGTGGTCCTGACCGCCGAGACGCGCGAGCGCCTGCAGGACCGCGTCGACGTGGGCGTCCTCACAGGGCGACCGGCCGCAGAGGCCGACATCGCCCTCGACCGGGTAGGGCTTGACGTGCCCGACGAGCACCGCTTCACCATGGACGACTGGGCGGAAGGAAAGCCCCACCCGGACGCGCTCGTGACGCTCGCGGAGCGGTTCGACGCCGCGACGGTCGTCTTCGTCGGTGATACGCTCGACGACGTGGAGACGGCGGTCAACGCCGCCGAGGCCGACCCGGACCGGACATACCGCGGTGTCGGCGTCCAGACCGGCGGACTCACGGGCGAAACGGGCCGCGAGAAGTTCGAGCGCGCCGGCGCGGCCGCCGTGCTCGACTCCGTCAACGACCTGCCCGACCACCTCGACGGCGAAGCCGAGGCGACGGCCGGGAACTGACGGTCCCCGCTCGCTCGACCCGATAGTAGATTTACTCGGATTCGAGTACAGAGAGCGCCGAGAACGCATGTACCGGGCAGTTCGCCGTCGAAATCGACAACGCTTATCCTGATATCGTCCTACGGGCTGGATATGGAGATCGCACTGCTGGGCGGCACCGGTGACATCGGCGAAGGACTGGCGCTGCGCTGGGCCTCCGACACCGACCACGAGGTCATCATCGGCTCGCGCGACGCCGAGCGCGCGGCGAACAAGGCCGAGGAGTACCGGACCGAACTCGACAGTCGCGGCGTCGAGGCCGACGTTTCGGGCTACGAGAACAGCGAGGCCGCAGCGCGAGCGACCGTCGTCGTCACTGCCGTCCCGGCCTACCACCTCACCGACACCATCGAGGCCGTCGCGGACGACCTGGACGAGGGCGATATCCTGGTCTCGCCCGCGGTCGGGATGAAACGCGACGAGGACGGCATGCACTACAACAAACCGGGCGCGGGCAGTGTCACGGCGCTTGCGGCCGACGCGGCACCCGAGGGCGTCCCCGTCGTCGGCGCCTTTCACAATCTCGCGGCAGACCGGCTCGCCACCCCCGACGCCGACCTCGACGTGGACACGCTCGTCGTCGGCGACGACGACGACGCGGTCGAGACCGTCTCCGGGCTCACGGACGCTATCGACGGCCTCCGGGCCGTCTCGGCCGGCGGGATCGCCAACGCCGCCGAGGTCGAAGGGATCACGCCGCTCGTGATCAACATCGCCATGAACAACGACGACATGCACGACGTCGGCGTCAAGTTCCACTGACATCGCGCCTGGTTTGCCCGTCAGCGGCCCCGGGAGTGTCATGGAAACGCGAACCGACACGCCGTCGAGGCGTGAGTCTGCACGCAGGCAGGAGGCGAGACTCCACGCCGTCCAGGGGGTGAATCTGCACGCCGTCCGGGGAGTGAATCTGCACGCCGTCCGGGGAGTGAATCTGCACGCCGTCCGGGGGTCGATCCGGCGATCGAACAACGATACATTTACTTTTCCACTGTCCTGTTAGTAGGATAGTCCCAACACTATGCGACAGCCAGTCCGTCCTGAACGGAGGGTCCCCGAGTGAACCTCCAACAGGCACACATGGAGCGGATCACGCGGTACAGCAAAGTCGTCATCGTCCTCCTGTTGCTGACGACGGCCGTCATCGGTTACGGCGCGACGGAAGTGTCGTCGTCGTCGTCGTTCTCGCAGTTCCAGAGCGACTCCCCCGAGTTCCAGGCCAACGAGTACATCACCGAGAACTTCACCACGGCCGACGAGAACGTCACGTCGGTCCAGGTCATTGTCCGCAACACCAGCGGGAACGTCCTCTCGAAACCGTCGCTGTTGCGGTCGTTGCGGTACCAGCAAGAACTGGTGAGCACGCCGGCGATAAACCGGACGCTATCGGCGGACAACCCCGTCACTGGGGTCTCGAATCTCGTCGCGATCGCGGCGCTCCAGCGACAACAGGCCCGCGCCGGAAACGCGTCGGCGGGCGGGCAACAGGGTGGACAGGCCGGCGGTCAGCAGAGCGGGCAAGCCGGCAGCCAGCAGGGCGCGGCGATGGCCACACAGCCCTCGCTCGAACGACAGATCGCCGTGCTTGAGGGCATGAGCCCGGAGCGGGTCGACCAGACCGTGGCGGCGCTGTTCGGCAACGGTGAGAGCGGGAGTTCGGACATCGCGCTGCGCCTGATGCCGACCGGTTTCGAGCCGTCGTCGATGCCCGTCACCGCCGAGGCGCGGTCGATGCTCATCACCCAGGACAGCACCGGAACGACGCAGGCGCCGGGTGGCCTGGGCGACACCGTGACCGAGGCCCAAGTCGAGATGCAGGGCATCGGTGAGGCACAGGCCGGCGACGAGTACGTCACCTTCGGGGCCGGGATCATCAGCGACGAGATAAGCCGCTCGCAGTCGGACAGTCTCGCGCTGGTCGGCCCGCTCGCGCTGCTGTTCGTCGTCATCGCGCTCGCGGTTGCTTACCGTGACCTGCTCGACATCCTGCTGGGTTCCCTCGGCATCCTGCTCGTGCTCATCTGGACGTTCGGGTTCATGGGCTGGCTGGATATCTCGTTCAACCAGGTGATGATCGCGGTGCCGGTCTTGCTGATCGGGCTGTCTATCGACTACGCGATACACATCTTCATGCGCCACCGCGAGCAACGGGGTGAAGGCAGCGGCGGCACCCGGAAGGCCATGGCGACGGCGCTGGCCGGGGTCGGTGTCGCGCTGATCTGGGTGACCGCCACGAGTGTCATCGGCTTCCTCTCCAACCTGACGAGCGCGCTCCCGCCGATCCAGGACTTCGGGGTCGTCTCCGCGTTCGGGATCGTCGCCGCGCTGGTGATCTTCGGTGCGCTCATCCCCGCGCTGAAAGTCGAAACCGACGAACTGCTCGAGGGGTTCGGCTTCGACCGGCAAAAACGGGCGTTCGGGACCGGCGGCGGCCGGCTCAGTAGCGTCCTCGCCGTCGGGTCCAAAGCCGCGAAGCGCGCGCCGGTCGTCGTGGTCGTCGTCGCGCTGTTGCTCACGGTCACCGCCGGCGCCGCCGGCAGCCAGGTCAGCACCTCTTTCGAACAGGAGGACTTCCTCGCGGAGGACCCGCCGGGCTGGATGAAAGACCTGCCCGAGCCCCTGGCGCCCAGCGACTACAGCGCGAAGAAGAACCTGGAGTACGTCAACCAGAACTTCCAGCGCGAGGACAGCCAGTCGCAGGTGCTGATACGCGGGGATATCACCACAGCTGCCGGACTCGACCGGATCCACGCGATCGAAGAAGCGGCGGCCGAGAACAACATCACCTTCGTGTTGCCGAACGGGCAGGCGGACGTGAACGGCCCCGTTCGCACGATGCAGGCCGTCGCCGCTGCACAGCCCAACTCCACGTTCGCACAGGTGTACGCGGCGAGCAACACTGATCCCGACCCCGCACCGGACGAGAACGTCACCGCAGTGCTGGATGCCTTCGCCGCCGCGGCGCCCCAGGAGGCTGCGAACGTCATCTACAACGAGGGCGGCAGCTACGAGGCCGCGCGGGTGGTCATCGCAACGAAAGGCACCAGCTCGGCCAGCGCGGTGACCGACGGGACCCGCGAGATCGCCAGCGCCGGCGCCAGCAGCGCGGGCGTGACCGCCATCGCCACCGGGTCTAGCGTCGTCAACCAGGTCGTCACCGCCGACCTGTTCGACAGCGTCATCGAGAGTCTCGGCATCTCGCTGGTGGCCGTGTTCCTCTTCCTGATGATCGCCTACCGGATCACGGAAGGGAGCTTCAGCCTCGGGGTCGTGACGCTCCTGCCCGTCGCGCTGTCCGTGGCGTGGATCCTCGGCACGATGTACGCCGTCGGCGTCCCGTTCAACGTGCTGACCGGGACGATCACCTCCCTGACTATCGGGCTGGGGGTCGCCTACAGTATCCACATCAGCGAGCGCTACAAGATCGAACTCGAACGACAGGGCGACGTCTGGGACGCGATGCATACCGCCGTGACCGGCACGGGCGGCGCCCTCCTTGGCAGCGCCGCGACCACCGTCGGCGGGTTCGGCACGCTCGCGATCGCCATCCTCCCGCCGCTGCGCCAGTTCGGTATCATCACCGGCCTGACTATCATCTACGCGTTCCTCGCGAGCGTGCTCGTCCTCCCGAGCCTGCTCGTGCTCTGGACGCGCTACGTCAGCGAGACGGACGTCCCGAGCGGCGACGAGAGCCCCGGAGAGGGACACCCGGTCGGAGGGGACGAGTAAGCGATGGAGACGGACCCCGAGAACGACACCGAGGCTGCCGATTCAGGCGCCGTCAGCGCCGAGAACGAAGCTGTCGCGGCTTTCGAGCGCCTCGGGCTCACGAGCTACGAAGCGAAGGTGTTCATCGCGCTCCAGCGCGTCGGCACCGGGACCGCCCGCGAGGTCTCCGAGGTGACCGACGTGCCCCGGTCGCAAGTGTACAGCGTGACGGACTCGCTGGCCGACCGCGGTCTGGTCAGCGTCCAGCAGTCGAACCCCAAGCGCTTCCGACCGGTGAGCGTCGAGGCCGCGCGTTCGACGCTCCGGGACCGCTTCGAGCGTGAGTCCGACCGGGCCTTCGCCTACGTCGAGCGCGTCCAGCGAGAAGGCGAAGACCGCGAACGCGAAGAGATCTGGACGATCCGCGGCCGCGACGCCGTCACCGACCGCGTCATCGAACTGGTCGGCACCGCCGAAGAGCGCATCGTCGTCGGCCTCCCGACACCGGAACTGGCGACCGAGAGCGTCGACGAGGCGCTCGCCGCGGCCGCCGACAGCGGGATCGACGTGGCAGTCATCAGCGAACACGACGCCGTGGGCGAGCGATTCGACGACGTCGCGGTCGTCTGCGACCCACCGGCAGCCGTCGCCAGCAACGGGTCGAGCGGCCGCCTCCTGTTCGTCGACGACGAGACGCTCCTGCTGTCAGTGCTGGAGGGCGATGGCGACGAGATGGCTGTCTGGAGCGCCGACAGCCGCTTCGCTGGCGTGTTCATCCGACTGGTCGAGGACAGCCTCGGACTCTGACCGCGGGCGTCGAGGAAAGATCAGGCCGCGGACGCTTGCTCGAGCGCGCTCTCGATATCGTCGGCCTGCGTGACGCCGACGAACCGCTCGACGATGCCATCGTCGTTCTCGATGACCAGCGTCGGCAGCGAGCGGACCTGGTACTCGTTGGCAACGTCCTGCTCCTCGTCGACGTTGACCTTCTCGAACTCGACGTCGGTCCACTCCTCGGCGAGGTCGTCGAGGATAGGGTCCTGGGTCTTGCACGGCCCGCACCAGTCGGCGTAGAAGTCCTTGAGAGTGACCGTCATGGATTCGCTCGAAGGTTGCGAAGCGGTGGTCAAAAGCGTTTCCACTGTCAGCGCGACCGGCCCATGAGTGTGTGGAGACGGTCGGACGTGCCAGGCGGGACGAGGACGAAAGGCTTAGGCCGGCGCCGCTCAGATGTGGGTGTATGAGTGGTAGCAGCGACAGCGGCGGGCTGATGTCGAGTGCGGGTCTCGTCCGCTATTTCGACGCCGAGGACCGCAACGCAATCCAGATCGACCCCCGGACCGTCATCGCCTTCGGCGCGCTCTTTGGCTTCCTCATCCTCATGCTGCGCGCCTTCGGCGTCTGAACCGGTCGAGACCGTCGCCGTTTCGGCCGCGGTTGGCCGTCGGCCGCGGGTTCGTACTCTGTCCACGGTTCGGAGTGGCTGCTGGGGCAGTTCGGAACCGCGACAGCAGTCCCCTGTCGCACACCGGGACATCGCGACATCGATCAGGCCGACCGCGACGTTTTCAAGCCCCGACCGCAAATCGGGGAGCATGCACTTCGACCAGCGGACGCAGGAAGCCCTCCGGGAGGCGGGCCTCTCCACTGAGGAGATACGGGCGGCTTCGGAGGCTGTCGTCGCGGCCACCCGCGAGGACGCAGACCGACTCGAGACCTTCTTCGCCGACCGCGAAGCCGTCTACTCCGATATGGACCTGGCACACGCGGCCGAGGACCACCCCGAACACGCCGTCGAGTACCTCGACCTGTTCACCCACGCCGACGACATTCGCGGCTATCTCCGCTTCGACTCCTGGGGCGCCCCCGTCGAGGGCGGACGGGTGCTCTCCGAGGACGTCGTCGAACTGACGCTCGGCCCGACCGTCGACGGGCGGGTCCGCTTCGCGGCGAGCCGTGACGCGCTATGAGCGGGGACGAAGCCAACCGAGAGAGTGGAGAAGGTCCCGCGTCGGTCAAGGTCCGCGGCATCTACACCACGTCGCTGACGCAACTGCTGGGCGAGGCCGGCCTCTCGGTCGTCCAGGCGTCGCCGCCGATCCGGGAGCGGTTCGACCGCGACCTGCCGCCCGAACCCGCCGACGCGACCGTGTCGACGACTGACGACCGACAGGGGATCGGCGTGGTCGGGACCGAATCGGGAGTCACAGCGGTCCTCGACGCCGTCCGCGACGTGGGTGTCGACGCGCTCGCGTGGCGGGATCCGACGCCCCGCGGCGCCGTCTACGCCGGCGAGGTGACCGAGACGCTCGGTAGCGGCGCGGTCGTCGAACTCCAGAGCGGCGATGGGGGAAATGGAGACCCCGACGGGAGCGACGAGGATACCGGCGACACCGCCACGCTCCCACCGCTCGCCAACTGCGACCGGACCGGGTTTCTCCCCTATTCGAAGACCGACGACCACGTCGAAGACGGTGACCGCCTGCGCGTCCAGGTGAAAGAGGCCGCGCCGCCGTGGGGCGACGACCGGCCGCTGCTCGATACGACGATCCGCGTCCAGCGGCCGCTCGCGACGATGGTCAGACGGGGCGAGGGCGGTGGCGGGGGTGGCTCCGGCGGCCGGTCGAGCGGGCGCTCCGGTGGCCCCGCGACCGGCGGGCCAGAGCTCGCAGACCTGCTCTCGGTCGACCCACCGGAGGGGTGGCGCGTCGACTGGGGCCGGGCAGCCGACGACGCGGACCTCGACGCGCTCGGCGACGCGCTCGAAACCGGCCGCGAACGGGCGGCCACGGTCGACGAGGCGCTCGCCGGGACCGGCGACCCCGCCGAACGAGCGCCCGAACGATCCTGGCCCGGCGAAGCGACGGCGTGGGTCTGGTTCGGCCGCGAGTCCCGCTTCGGTCTCGACGAACACCGACGGACAGTCACGGCGACGATGGGCGGTCACCACCGAGTCAAGGCCGCGACCGAGAGCGCGAGCGCTGCGGTCGACTTCGTCGAGGCGGTCTGTCCCGACGCCGGCGGCGACGGGGATAGCCCCAGTGGGAGTGAGTTGGACTTCCCCTTCGACGCCGTAACGCGCCAGTTCGGCCCGATGGCGGGCGATAGCGTCCGGATCGACCACGGGAAGCCGGACGGACGCGCGTTCAGCCTCGGGACCGGCGAAGTGAGTCGCCGCGACCCTGACGGGACCGTCGTCGTCGAGCGCGAGATGTCAGGGCGCGGGACGTACGACGCGCTCGGCATCGAGCAACAGGCCGGCGACGTGGCGGTGACGAAACTCACCGAGGGGAAGTGGTGGTATCCGACAGTGTATCGTGGTGCGGACGGCGAGAAGCGCGGCACCTACGTCAACGTCTGCACGCCGGTCGAGGTGTTCCCGCGAGCGGTCCGATACGTCGACCTGCACGTCGACGTCGTCAAGCACGCCGACGGGACGGTCGAGCGCGTCGACGACGACGAACTCGACGCGGCCGTCGCCGCCGGCCACGTCCCCGAGACGCTCGCCGAACGGGCCAGAAGCGTGGCCGCCGCCGTCGAGAACGCCCTCTGACAGCCTCCCGCGGGCAACCGGGCGCGGCCGCCCGGCGACTTCAGCGGTCGCCGTCGTTGCCGTCACCGCCGGTCCGTCGACCGAATCGCCACGCGCCAACACCGAGTCCAGCGAGCGCCGCGAGAACCCCCAGTCCCGGTCCCGCGCCGCTGGTGGTCGTCGGGTCCGGCGCTGGGGTGGCCGGCGCCGTCGCAGTGTCGCCGTCGGTCGGTGGCGAATTGGTCGGCGACGTGCCGGTCGACGACTCGGACGGTTCGCTGCCCGCATCATCGGCGTTGTCGCTGTCGGTGCCACCGGTACGCCCGTCGGTCACGGATTCGGTCGGGGTTTCGGTGGACGGACCGGCCGCCGTCGGGGTCGGTGTGACGTTCGGCGTGACCGTCGCCGTCGCCTCGGCGGGGTCGGGGAAGACGTAGAGCCCGCCAGGGCGCGCCACGTCGTCGAAATTCCCGTGCGAAACGCCGACGAAGTACTCGCCGGGCACCGCACAGCGGGCCGTCCAGAAGCTCGTCTCGCTCCCGTTCGACCAGTGAGCCAGTTCGACCGGGGCGGCCGGATCAGAGATGTCGTGGACCTTCACGCCGGCGCGGTACCACGACGAGTAGAGGATATCACCCACGATGTCGAAGTTGTGGGCGGTCGTGAAGTAGCCGTCCGAGCGCCGCGCGGTCTCGCCCTCGGGGGGCAGCGGCGGGTCGATAGTGGCGAGTTCGCGTGGGTTCGCCGGATCGGTGATATCGTACAGCGCGATCCCGCCGGGGCCGCCCTCGTCCTCGTCGTCGGGTTCGTTCGTCTCGATGCTCGACCCTTCGACGTTCCAGCTTTCGGCGCCGACCGCGAGCAGGGTGCCGTCGTCGTTGGGCTGGGCGTAGTGCGCGTTGCCCGGCGGCTCGTAGAACTGCTCGCCGATCTCCCCGGATTCGAGGGCGGCGAGTTCCGCGGCGGTGTAGTCGGCGGCGTGGCCGAGATACGTCGGGGTCGTCGGGTCCGACACGTCGAGGATCCACGCGCCGGCGTCCCAGTAGGCGAGATATGCCCGGTCGCGCTCGACGACGATATCGTGGAGGTTCCGCAGCGACCGCTGGACCGACTGGTAGGTGTCGTCGTAGTCGGTGACAGACCAGGCTGCCACGACCGACGGCTGGTCGGCGGCAACGTCGACGACCTCCAGCGCCGGCCCCGTGGTTAGATAGGCGTGCCCGCGATACAGGTCTGCGTTGTGGATCGGATAGCCCGTCTCGTAGGAGCGAACGGGTCGCGGCTCGGTCGGGTCCGACACGTCGAATACGGCGAGCCCGTTCGGACCGCTCCCGTAGTCGTCGCTGACGACTAGCAGCCGCTCGCGGTCGTATTGCAGGTCTTTCAGACTCCCGAGCGCCTCGCCGTCGGGGCCGAGCGTCGCCGCCCGGGTGGCGACGACAGTCGGGTCGGCCGGGTCGGCCAGGTCGACGGTGTGGAAGCCGTCGAGTTTCGCGACGAAGGCGTAGCGACCGTCGGGTGTCGTCGCGGCCTCGGTGGCCTGAAAACTGCTCGAATCGTTCGTCACGGCTACGCTCCCGATCGGCCCGAAGTCGGCGTGATCGGTCGCAAGGACACTGCCTGCCGACTGCGCATCCGGGGACTGACCGGTGTCGGACGAGTCGGCATCGGACGAACGGGGCCGTTCGAATCTGTGGCCTGTAACAGGGAGGGCGGTCGCGCCCAGGCCCGCCAGTCCGGCAGTCCTGGCCGCGGTGTGGAGGAACGTTCGGCGGCGCATACGTCCGCCGATACGGCCGGGTCGCTTTAGTCAGTACTGCTTCCACCCCACGCGGCCGACGGGCGAGTGGTCACTCGTCGGGCCGGTCGCCATCGGTCCCGCCGCTGACCGTCCGCCAGGCACCCGCGCCGAGCGCACCGAGTGCGGCCAGCACGCCGAATCCGGGGCCGCCGCCACTCGTCGTCTCTTGTGAGTCGGTCGGAGACGCCGTCTCGGTCGCCGTCGGGGCGGTAGTCGCTGTCGCCGTCGGCGGGTTCGACGCGGCCGGGGCGTCGGTGCTCGGAGCATCGGCTGGCGACGGCGCCTCAGTCCGGGTCGGCGATGGCATCTCAGTCCGGGTCCGCGTGGGCGTCGCCGTCGGGGTCGGTGTGGGCCGCTCCGTGGGCGTCGCCGTCGGGGTCGGCGTTGGCGTGTCCGTCAGGATGTCCGATCCGTCGCCGACCACGTCGACGTGCTGTACCATCTCGTAGGCGTAGCGGCGCCCGAGTTCCCGATACGCCTCGGCGGTGAAGTGCGCGTTGTCCTGTCCCTCGAGTCCCTCGGCGGAGACGACGTGGGCGTTGTCGATCACCTCCGGGAGTTCGTTCACTTCGCGGTTGTGGACGCCACAGCACCCGCCTTCCTCGGCGTAGAGCATCTCGCCGGCCAGAAATGGGACGGTCCCGATACCCAAGTCGGCGCGCAGGTTCTCGACGATGCCGCGCACGTCGTCCGTCCACGCCTGGTCGGCGGTGTTGGTCTCGCCCTGGTGGAACAGGATACCTTTGATCGTCCCGGCGTCCTGGGCGATCTCCGCCAGGTCGACCAGCCACTGGTAGCCGCCGTCGAACTGTTCGGGGATGCGGCGGTCGTTGCGACCGATCGGCGCACCCTTCTCGAAGAGTGCGATGTCGGCCCCGCTGACGGCCGCGGGCACCAGCCCGATGCCCCTGTCCTCGGCCATCTCCCCGATCATGGATTTCCCGAAGTAATCTCCCGGGCCGAGTCTCCCCCAGCACCGGTTGAGTGGCGGTTCCGCCAGATACCACTGGCCGTACTCGCGGCCGAGATTCGAGCAGTCCTTGTCCGCGAGCACGTGAACGCGCGGATGTGTCTCCCGGTCCTGTGGTTCGATCTCGCCCTGACCCTCCATGTTCGACTGGCCGAACAGCAGGTACAGGTCCAGGTCCGACGGGTCCGTCTGGGGTGCCGCGGCCGCCCGGTCGCTCATGCCGGCAGCGATCCCACCCGCACCGAGCGCGACGCCGGCCTGAAGAAGGCCTCGCCTGGAGAGCCCGCTCGGTCGGTCTCCCGCCCGGTTCGGCGTCGACCTCGGGTCGGCCGCGTTTTCCTCCGGCTGTTCCGCCGTCGTGACCTCGTGCAAGTCGTCCGTGCTGTCGTCGTGCAAGTCGTTCGTCACGTCGTCAGTTGTCATGCGTGTTTACTCCCAGTCGCGCGGTCGACCCCCACCACAGACGCGTGGTCGACCGTCACGAGTCAGTCAGTCGCATCGCTATCCGAGCGTGACCGCGTCGACGTGGTGTCTCGGTAGCGGCCGGCCAGCCGGGCCATCGAAGCGTGCGGCTCGACGCCGACCGGCCAGTGCCGGTCCCGGCCACGTCGATCCGCGGGTTCGGGTCCACCGTCCAGCCGCGTCGTCCGCGACGGCCGCCAGCAGCGTCCCCACGCCACCCACGTCGAACAGCACCGCCCGCTCCTCGGTGACACCGGCGCCGCTGGCTCGCAGGGCCAGCGGAGAGCGGTGGGAATCAGGCGGCGCACGAGTCAGTTCGAACGGCCGATCCGGTATGAACCTTGCTACCACAGCTGTTAGTATCGACCCCGTCCGGTCGGGGGACGCCGACGGTTATCGAGCCCGAACGGCGGGTTTTTCCCCGGCCACACAGTAGTCGGTCCATGTTCGAGACGCGCCCGGACCGCGGGAGCGAGGTCGTCCTCGTCGGTCGCTCCAACGTCGGCAAGTCGACGCTGATGCGCGAGCTGACCGGCCACACCTTCGACACCGGTCAGCGGCCGGGCGTCACGCGCGACCCCAACCACTTCGACTGGGCCGGCCCCGACTTCGTCCTCACCGACCTCCCCGGCTTTGGTTTCATGGACGGCGTCCCCGAGGACGTTCGCGAACAGACCAAGACCGATATCGTCCGCTACATCGAGACCAACGCCGAACAGATCCTCGTCGGCGTCCTCGTCGTCGACGGCAAGGCCGCCGTCGACATCATCGACCGCCACTCCGGCCCCGACGAGGTGCCCTACGATGTCGAGATGTTCCACTTTCTGCGGGACGTCGGGATCCCCGTCGTCGTCGCCGTCAACAAGATGGACAAGGTCGACGACCGCGACCAGCGCCTGGACGAGCTCTGCGACCGCCTCGGCCTCGTTCCGCCGTGGCAACAGTGGCAGGAGAGTATCGCCCCCATCACCGCCAAGCGCGGTTCGATCGAGTCCCTGAACGAGGCCGTCCGCCACCACCTCCACGAACAGGAGCGCGACGACCTGTTTCAGTTCTTCTAAACCATCTTTTTCCCGTCCGGGTTCCCGCAGGCGCGCGGAGCGCGCCGAGGAAACCCGGACGGCAAAAACATGGGTGAAAAAGGCCGAACCCTCGCTGCGCTCACGGGTCACTTCGTTCCCCGTTCGCATCGAGACTCTCACTTCGTTCGAGTCTCGCTTCGCTCGGGTTCGGTGAACCGCGCCTCACTGCGTTCGGCGCGGATGCTCGGTATAGGGCGGAGACCTCTCGCTCAGTGCAACCAGTGTTTCCTGCAGAAAACATTTACACGAACACTCGGTACGCTGTGTCAATGGGTCGCCACATAGGAGGTCTCTGTCTCGCTCTCGTTGTTCTCGCAGTCGGCTGTGTCAGTTTGCCAGTTTCAGAGGAGTCAACGTCGGGTGAAACCCCACCTACACCGTCGAATTGGACGAGCGGAGAACGTGCCGATGTCCCCCCGGAACCGAGATCATACCTCACGATCGGAAATGAACATGACCTCCATAGCAACAGTAAACCGCACACCTATGTTCTGGGGAATAACCACCTGGAACCGAGAACCGCCCAGCTGACCGTCTGGCGGGATTCCACTATCGCTATGAACAGGTCAGTTTCATTTCAGGCGGACTCGTCCATCGAAATCACAGCGTACCGCGCTGGAAGCTATACCATCGTCGTAGATCTTGAAAATGGTTCCCGCCACGTGATTGCTGATCCTTTGGATGATAAGTGGGATTGTAATGAGGGAGAACTGAAAGTCGAGCTTCGACCGGACGGCGAAATCGATGTGACTTGGTTCCGGACGGAGATAGGGTGTGGATAGGAACTTAGGGCCCTGTCTCTTGCACACGGCTCTGCACAGCAACCACTTCTGATAGAATCAATAGTGGGTAGTACCACACTGAGCATCCGCGCGCCGCAGGCGCGCGGTTCACCGGAACCGAGCGAAGCGAGACTCGAACGAAGTGAGAGTCTCGATGCGAACGGGGAACGAAGTGACCCGTGAGCGAAGCGAGGTTCCGGCCTTTTTCACCCATGTTTTTGCCGGTCGGGTTCCCGCCGGCCGCCTTCGGCGGCCGAGGAAACCCGACCGGGAAAAAGATGGTTAGGCGACGTTGAAGCCCTTGTCCCGGAGGAAATCCTCGACGCGGCCAGTGTGATTGCCCTGGAGTTCGATCATGCCGTCCTCGACAGTGCCACCGCAGGCGAACTTGGACTTGAGGTCCGAAGACAGCGTGTCCATATCGACGTCTTTCGGGTCGAACCCCTCGATGATCGTTACCTCCTTCCCGTAGCGGCGCTCGTCGATGCGGACGGTGATCTCCTGGGAGTCTTTGGCTACGTCCTCGCAGACGCAAAGCTCCTCGGGGAGCCCGCACGTCGAGCAGACTTCCGACATTACGCATCGGCATACGAAATCAACCTATTAAACACTGTCGGGAATTAACACGCGGACCGCTGTCGCGCAATATCGCAAGACAGCGGTGGGATCAGACGCGGACGGGAGCGCTACCCGGAGACGATTTCGTCGACGATCGAGATAGCCTGGTCGGCTTCCTCGCGGCTCACCTCGCCCGCGTAGTGAGCGCGCTCGCGGATCTGCGAGACCGCACGCGCTCGCTCGTCGGCACCGATGGCCCTGAGGTACTGCCTGGCCGTCTCGCCCTCCTCGCGCGGGCGATACCGCTCGGCGAGAACGTACTCCAGTCGCTCGTAGGCGCGCTCGGCGTCGGTCCGCGGGTCCTCGCGAGGCTGGTAGCGAAGCCAGACTGCCCGGTAGATCCGCCCCGTGAGGCCCGTCCGGCGAACGCCGACGGCGACGCCGATCAGGAAGATACTCCCGAGCGCCGCTTCCTCACGCGAGGGGTCGGGCAGGCCGCCGACCGGCCCAGACGACCCGCTGTCGCCGGCAGTGACGGTCCCGTTGGCGCCCGCCACGGTGCCGTTGAGGCCGACCGTGCCGCCAGCGGTCCCGATCCCGGGTCGGCCGGGCGTGACGATGTCGGGCGTGACCGGCGTCGAGCGCGGACCGTTGGGCGCGCGGCCGGCGGGCGTGCTCGGTCGCGGCGTCAGCGGCGCAGGGGTCACCGTCGGCGTCGGCGTCCACTCTGTCCCGTTCGTGTCGTTCAGGTCGACGTCAGTCTGGTTGGCCGTCCGCGCGTCGGCGAGGCTCTGCTGTTCGACCTGCTCGCGCGGGCCGGCGGGCGTCGGGTCGAAGCGGACCCAGCCCACGTCGGGGAAGTACGCTTCGACCCACGAGTGGGCGTCGTACCCGCGGACGACCCACTCGTCGCTGGCGACGCGCTCGCCGGGAGTGTAACCGGCGACGAACCGCGCCGGAATGTCCTGAGTCCGCAACATCGTCACCATCGCCGTCGCGAAGTACGTGCAGTAGCCCGCGTCCATCTCGAAGATGAACTTGTCGGCGATGTTGCCGCTCGGCCGGTCGATGTCTAGCGAATAGGACTTTTCATTCTCGAGCCAGCGCTCGACGACCTGCGCGGTCTCGTAGGGGTTGTCGGCGTTCGCGGTCAGCCGACTCGTCGTCTCCTCGATCCGGCCGGGCGTGTTCGCCGGCAGTTCCGTGTACCGGTCGGCGACCGACCCGGTGTAGTTCGTCCCCGCCGCACGGAGCGTCCGAGGCCCAGCGTCCAGAACCTGACTTCGGACTGTGTAGCTCTCGTTCGCCGAGAGCGAGCCGCTGAGCTGGAAGCCGCCCTGTTCGGTCACGCGGACCTGGTCGGCGACGCCGTCGCCGACCGAGACGGGCTTCCAGGCCGCCGGCAGAACGCCCAGGTCGTCGTACAGCGTGACCGTCTGGCGGACCGTCCGGCTCTGCCCGGGCGGGCCACGCTCGGTGCCGCTGTACCCGCTCGAGTCGCCGGTCCGGAGCCACTCTCGCCCTGTGAACCGGTCGTAGCTCCCGACCCGCCAGTAGGCTTCCTCGTCACTCTGGACGCGGAAGCGGACCGTCGGCGACAGCGAGAGCGAACCCTGGATCCCGAGTTCGTTGCCGGCGTCGACCAGACTCCCCTCGACGGTGCTCGGTCCGCCCGGTCCGCCCTCCTGGAAGGTCGACCAGGAGTTCGCGGTCCCGCCGGCCCCGCCAGGAACGACCGGCGCCAGCCCGGAGATGAGGATCGTCGCGGCAAGCAAGATAGCGAGCGGTTCGGCGGCGGTCAGCGAGTCACCGCGCCGGTCCATATCGCCGACAGCGACGGCGACGATGCCGCCGAGCACACCCAGCAACGCGGTGATGTTCGTGGCGTCACCGGTCAACACCAGAAAGGAGAGCGTGGTACCGCCGACCAGCACCGAACCGACGTACCAGCGCCGGAGCGCGAGATACCACGTCAGAAACAGCGGCGCGGGCGCGACGGCGAACACCCAGACGTCGACGTTGGTGATGAGCAGCATCGACCGCCCGGTCGCGAGTCCGACCGCGTCGGTCACGAGCGGGGCCAGCGGCGGCGTCTTCGGGAGCGAGACGATGTACAGCACCAGGCCGGTCGCGAACCCGCCGCCTGCCAGTATCGTCGCGGTCCGCACCCGGAGGACGCCCGATAGCACCGTCGCCGCGACGAGGATGCCGACTGCAAGCGTGACGAAGGTCCCGGGGTCTCCCGCGACCGTCATGAACTCGTGGAAGACGGAGGCGTAGGCGGTGACGAGCAGGCCGACGCCGGCGAGCGCGACCAGCCGGACGGCGTCGATATCGAGTCGGAGCAGGCTCGCGAGGTCGGACGCGCCTCCCTCGTTGGTCCCGGAGAGCGACCCGGTGTCGGTGCTCACGTCCCCACCTCCCCGGAGGCGAGCGGGTTCTCGCGGCTGACGGTCATAGTGTCGAGCGTCTCGGTGTGCGAGCCGAAGCCGACCCGAACACCCTCGGCGTCGGCGTCGACGTGAATGTCCGCGTCGGCGACGGTCCCCTCCGAGAGCGGGCCGCCGTCGGTCGTCGCCAGCGCTTCGAGGACGCTCTCGCGGTGGGCCGGTCCGTAGCCGAGCGGGACATCGACTTCGGGGAGGCGAAGTTCGACGCCCAGGTCGGCTTCGAGCGCCATGACGGCGATGCTGGCCGCGGCAGTGGCCATCTCGTCGGCGGCTGACTTCTCGCTCGTCGCCGCGATCACCACGTCCTCGTCGGTCTCACGGTCGGCGAACTGGGTGACGTAGATACCGTCCGGGTCCTTGGCGGTGGTCTTCCAGTGGACGTCACGCAACGGGTCGCCGGGCGCGTACTCGCGCAGCGTGTCGAACTCCCGGCGTTCCAGTTCCGCGTGGTCGAGAACGTGTTCGCTGAGGACCTGTTGGCCGGCGAGTTTGTACACCGGCGGGTAGACAAGCACCCGAGCGGTCGACCCGACCTCGTGGCGACGTTCGAACAGGCCGAGCACGTCCCGGACGCTGACAGTCAGTGGCCCGACTGTGTGGCGCCCGCGGTGCTGGCAGGCGAGTCGGTAGGTGACCGTCGTCGGGAGCGTCCGCTCGACGCGGGGTTCCTCGACCGACAGTCCCTCGGGGACCGACTCCTCGATGGCCGCGACGCCCGCGCCGTCGACCTCGACGGTCATCGTCCGCGTGTCGCCTGGAAAGCCCGGCGGGACGGACTCGCGCTCGGCCGTGGGGGTCTCGGTCCGCCGGACCATGACGACCCCCGCGAGCAGCGCGACGACCGCCGGTGCGGCGATAGCGTTGAGCGCGCGAGCGCCGTAGATGAACGCCAGCAGCTCCGCGGCGACGACGATGGCGAGCACGCCGTACCCGCGTCTAGTCAGGTTCATCACTCGACGCGGACGGATTCGAGGGCGTTTTCCACGACCGAAGTCGGCGTGGTCTCGGTCGTGTTCGTCCGGACGCGGTGGGGGAAGACCACGCGGGCCTCGACCTGCACGTCGTCGGGAATGACGTACGACCGCCCCTCCAGGACGGCCCGGCCCTGCGCGGCGCGCAAGACGGCGAGCGCACCGCGTGGACTCACGCCGAGTTCGGCGTGGCGGCGCGTGAACTTCGCCAGTCGCGTGACGTACTGCCGGACGGACTCCTCGGCGGTGACGGCTGCCGCGGTGTCGCGAGCTTCCCGGAGGTCAGCGAGCGTCGCGACCGCGGCCAGGTCATCGATGGGGTGATGCCCCACCACCTTGTCGAGCATCGCCGCCTCCTCGTCGCTACCGGGATAGCCGAGTCGGAGTTTCTTCATGAACCGGTCGAGTTCGGCCATCGGCAGCTCGTAGGTGCGGTCGCGCTCGACCGTGTTCTGGGTAGCGATGACCGTGAACGGCTGGGGCACTTCGTGGGTCTCGCCGTCGACAGTGACCTGTTCTTCCTCCATCGCCTCCAGTAGCGCGGACTGGGTCTTGGGCGGCGCGCGGTTGATCTCGTCGCCGAGGACGACGTTCCCGAAGACCGGGCCGGGACGGAACTCGAAGGCTTCGGTCTTCTGGTTGTAGACGTTGACGCCGGTCACGTCCGAGGGGAGCAGGTCGGGCGTGAACTGGACGCGCTTGAACGTGCCGTCGAACGACTGGGCCACAGCGCGCGCGAGCATCGTCTTCCCGACGCCCGGGACGTCCTCGAGGAGGACGTGCCCGCGACCGAGCAGGGCGGTGAGGATGTGCTCTATCTCTTCGTGGTGTCCGACGATCACGTCTTCGACGTTCTCGATGACTCGATTCGCGACCGCGCGGGCGTCGTCGACGTCTTCGACCGTACTCTCCTGGCGACCGGAGACCGTTGTGTCTGTGTCTGTCATGGATGGCTACGTCCGCCGGGGACCCGCGACGTCGACCCGTGCCGTCGCGACCACCTGCGGGGAGTGAGTTCGGCACCGACTGTCATTCGGTATCGCACCTTACGGCCGGAGACAGGTAACTTTGCTGCCCACGTTGTGTGGGTCGCGCCCGACCGCGTGAACGGCGACGTGACCGGGACTGCCGACCAGCCATCCACAGCGGCGCGCGCCGTCGCGCCCTCCGTGGCGCGACGGTCCCGTGCGAGGGATGAGTAGCGCAGGTGAGCGAAGGGAACCGAGCAACGCAATCGGCTGGGGAGGCCTGTGGCCGTCCGCGGTCGCGGTGCGGTCCTGGTGTCCTGGCGAGCGGCGCGTGGTTCGAGCACCGAGAGAACCACAGATGCGAACGGCGAAGCCGTGAGCGACGCGAGCCAGGGCTTGGGAGAGCTTGCTCTCCCGGTGGACTGAAAGGGCGAGGCACGACCGTGGCGAGGCACGCGAGGCTCGACCGTGGCGAGGCCGGCCAACGGGAGGCCTCGATGCGAGCGGCGTCCTCGCAAGCGAAGCGAGCGAGGGCTCGAAAGACGAGCGGTGCGAGGGCGACCGAAGGGAGCC
>JGI12405J12835_1000086_pt1 | contig 30776 bp, 30 predicted proteins | sample A23P3SouthBayCA_FD_12835 | JGI IMG/M metagenome (IMG submission 12835)
GTGCTGTCTCCTCGTCAGGTTACACACTGATTCTGCCTCACGTCTCGTCTATTTCCTCGGATCTGTCCGTGGCGTGATTGACGCAGTGGACAACTAGCGAAAGTGAACGCCAATAGATCACTCGCAGCTACGTCGTCAAATTCAGAGAGAATAAAGTGAACCCGGCGGCCGAATGTGGTTGTCTTCCCGGTTCCTGCAGCCGCATTCACCCGATTAAAGTTATCATTTGCAAAGATTGCCCGAAACTGTTGATGTGTATGGGAGTGCTCGGGATCATCGAAGAAGTCGTTGAGTTCAGCCCCATGCTTCTTTTTCATGTGATCGATCCACTCCGCATTGTACTCGGAACGACGTTCTATGAACTCCAGTACCTCTTGAAGATCCTCTTTCAGTGTCTCTGCTGCGTCAAGAACAGTTTCTTCGTGGCTGTTACTTTCATCCAGCAACGGTTCCAATCGCGCTAACGCTTCAGACGCAGTCTCATATTTGTTTAAAGCTTCGTAAATCGTGAGATAGTCCGTACACTTCTCAGTGTATAGTCTTTTCCAGTTAGTCAACCTATCAGTAGTTTCAATGACTCCTGCTTCCCTATCAGTACCCTGAAGAACTATTTCTGGATCGATTGATTCAGTCGTAGAACTTGAAGAGAATAATCCACGGATAAACGCAAGAACCCGGTTCATCGATAGGTCTCCCGACGAACCATACGATAATAAGCATTTTCAAATTGAGATATGTTTTGTGAGGGATAAAATCCGTATCACAATCGCAGAACGTACCAACGGCAGAATATCCACCACTCAAAAGGGTGTGATCTAAACAGATCACAGCACTAGCGGATGCAGTACTGTCGCAGAACTCTCAGGCAGCTCATAGCAGTGGTGGACTGAGGGACAGCAAACTCAACACAAGAGATAGTGAGCTGTTGCTATCGAAACGGCTCTACGGTGGTAAACGAACTTCGTTGCCCACCGTGGCAAAGAATCCAAGTAGTGAAAGAAGAATCCAGCGGATAGATGGGTTGAGAATGGGGAAAATGCTCCGACAGGGATTCGAACCCTGGTCATTGCCGTGAGAGGGCAATATGATTGGCCGGACTACACCATCGGAGCGGACTTCGTCTTCACTCAATCGTAGAGCGGTGTTATGTTTAAGGATTCCGTTTCGACACTGGGATGGGGAATAGTCTCATGAGAGTTACTGTCAGCTTTCACTCCTCGAACGGTGATTTCGTGGCCTCAGGCTCGAATCCCTCGAGGCTGATGATGTTTTCGCGGCCGACGCGGAGTTTGCTGATGGTACCCTCGTCTTCCATATCCGAGAGCAGCATGCTGACCTTGGATTTCGACCAGCCGGTTTCCTCGACGATGTTGACCTGTTTCATCCGCCCGCCGTTCTCGCGGATGAGTTTGACGACGCGGTCTTCGTCCGTCAGGAGTTCCTCGTCGGCGATCGAGTCGGTTTCCTCGAAGGAATCGCCAGCCGCCGTGTCGGGCGTGGCTGGTGCGGGTTGTGTTGATTCAGCCGGTGCTTCTCCGGCAGTAGGGTCACCAGCGCCAGGACCGTACCGTCGATACCAGATCACGGCTGCGACGGCGAGACCGATGCCGAAGAGGGCACCGACGAAATACAAGCCGGGACCGATGCCGTCCATTGTCGCGATCAATCCAGTGTCAGTATTCCCGGGGCGGTCGAACACCGCACGGGGACGGCCCTCGATGAATCCCCGTTGACCGCGCCACTGAACGGACTCCGCATCTTCGAGCGAGCCGCCGGCGTACTGCCCGTCGGCGGGTTCGATCGATTGGAACGTGAGGTCGCCGCCAGCCTCGATTACAATTGCCTGATCCTCCGTCTGGAGGTAGACATCTTTGAAGACATCACCGACGACGATCCGGTCCGCTTCGACGGATGCGAACCCCTCCCATGTGAACGACATTTCGACGACGCCCGTCGTCGTCGTGAACTTCTCTTCGACCTGCGCGGAACGACGGAAGTCCGTCGCTTCCATTTCCCGATCAGTTTCCTGTTGCCCGGACTCGACCATCAAATTCGCTTCGTCGATAAATCGATTGTAGAGGTCCGTCTCATTAGCTTCGAACTCCTCGGCGAAGGCTTTGAAGTTCTCTTCGGCAGCGGTTTCGTTGTCTTCGGTTGCGAACACCAGTTCGTACCGGTGCGTCCACGTCGCGCTGCCGTTTTCGTGAACGGTAATATCGAACGTCGTCTTGTCGAAATCCTGGGTCTCCTGAACGGCGAACTGGCCGCCATCTGGGGGAGTCGCCATCGCCGCGGGTTGTGTCTCCGCGGCTGGTGAAGTAATCGGTCCGGTGTCGGCCACCGTGATCGGTGCACTGACCCCGGCGACGAGCGTCAAGACGACGAGAACGACAAATCCGACGGAGACCGGCCGGTTCATTCGTCTACCACTACGTGTCGGAGCTAAAAATGCTTGTGAATAGCGAGACGGCTGGCGGAAACGACCCGGGCAGGCCTCCAACGTCCGTCGAGTAGCGTCTCACTCGTTTGCGACATTTCCCCGTCCGACCAACCTGTGTCGACACCCACAAATCGATCGACTGTGTAGCAGGACCCATGATCTCGAACCTCGCACAGGGTGTGCAGGCGTTTACCAGCAACGTCTTTCTCGTTACCGGCGACCGGCCCGTCCTCGTCGATACGGGCGCGAACTTTGACGCCGTTGCAGCCGTCGCCGATCGCGTCGACGACCTCGAGGCCGTTATCCTGACCCATACCCACCGCGACCACGTCGGCAACCTTCAGGCAGTTAAAGAGGCCTTCGACATCGACGCGTGGGGGTACGACACGTCAGTCGATGGGGTCGACCACGCGATCGCGGACGAGGAGACGATTCAACTGGGCGATCACGACTACGTCGCACTGCACACGCCGGGCCACAAGAACGACCACCTCTGCTTTTACTCGGACGAGGCAAGCGTCCTGTTCGCGGGCGATCTGATCTTCCAGAACGGGAGTTTCGGCCGCACCGACCTCGAGGAGGGTGACCGGCCGACGCTGATCGAGAGCATCGATCGCGTGCTCGAGTGGATCGATCCCGACCTCGCGGAGATGCATACGGGCCACGGGCCGAGCGTGACGAGCGAGCCCTACGGCCACGTCGAACTCTCGGCGCAGATGGCCCGCCAGACGTGAGGCGTCGACGGCGGATCGAGCGTTAGATCCGGCCGGCTGCGTCGAGCAGTGAATCGTACGCGTCCGCGTACGCGCGAGCGATCCGCGCGGGATCGTCCCGGGGGTCTTTGCCGAGTGGCGACAGTCGAACGCGCTCGAGCGGCTCGAGATAGTCGAGCACGTCGGGGACACGCTTCTCGATGGCCCCGTCTCTGGGGCTCGAGCTGGCGATCTCGCAGGCGCGACAGTAGCGATCGCCGTCGTAGACGCGGACGCGGCCGGGTTCAACGGCCGCGACGGCGGCGACCTGTGCCGGATCGAGCGACGACAGCGGAAGCGCGATGTCGCTGTATGATTCGACGACGGCGACATCGGCCCCCTCGATCTCGTCTGCGAGGCAGTCGAACGCGGGAACGTACTCCCGCTCGGCGAGGTCGTTGAATTCGGCGACGGTCTCGACAGAAACGGCGTCGGCAAGGGGGAGCGCGTCAGCAACTGCATCCGGAACGTCGGCGGTCGCGTTGCGGACGAACAGCGCATCGTCGGGATCGCGCCCGATCCGGTCGACGACGAACTCCCGGTCGCTCCGGCCGAGGAGGCCGCTGCTGCCGTCGGGACTGGGCTGCCAGAGCCGGTGGACGGGGTTGAGCCGTTCGGGCGGTCGGCCGCGGCCGTCCGCCGCCGAGAGCCGTGCTGCGTCCTTACCGTAGAGTCGTCCCTCCGCGAGTGCGCGCCGGCAGTCGTCGTGGTCGAACCAAAAATCGTTGCCGGCACGGGGTTTGTAGCCGACCGCGCCTGTTCGATCGAGCAGGCCGGCTGAAAACGTGGTCTTGCCGGCGTCGACGCGGTCGGCACCGACCACGAGGAGGATCATTCTTTCAGGCCGTAGTAGCCGGGTTCGTCCTCGCTGCGGGGTTCAGCAACCACGAGCTCGTCGGCGTTGGTCATAACCCACGGGATTGCCCAGTCGAGCAGGATGTCCTCGGTCTCGCGGTCGATATCGGCGTCTGGCTCGAGGCCCTGCAACAGTCGTGCGATCTCGTAGACAGTGTACATCTGGTCGTCCTCGAGCAGTTCAGCCGGCGTGTAGAAATCACACGGCGGGAGGTTCTCGAACTCGGATTTGGGAACGGGCATACACGTCCGTACCGGTGGCCGGTGCCTAAAGGGTTCGTTCGCGCTCGAGCGAGAGGAGTGGTGTGATCATAGCGTCACTCGTCTCGCGTGCCGCCCTCGAGGTAGTGTTTGATGCGGTCGCGACTGGATTCGGCCACCTTGACGAACTCGACGACGCGCTCGCCGCCCTCGCGCCGGTCGGCCTCAACGTCGATCGTCATCGACTGGTCGTGCAGGTGGTCGAAGAGTGCGTCGATCGAGTCGGCGTCGCCCCTGACCGTATGTCGGTGGCCGATCGTCTCGCCGTCGTCGACGTCTCGAATCGCGTCAACCATCGGAACGAGGATCGACTCGCCGAGGTCGTGTGCGCGCTCCTGGAGTCGATCCTCGTCCTCGTCGAATTCGGCGGCCTGGAACGCCTCCCGGATGAGCCGCGAGAAGACGAAATCCCGGCCGTGGTCGAACGGCAGCGAGAACGCGTAGGCGAGCTCGCCGTGGTGCTGGGCTTCGGTCGTGTATTTGACCATCGCGTCCCCGGACTCCGATTTCATCACGACGCCTTCCCGACCCGCCGCGTTGAGTTCGGCGATGGCATCGCGGACCAGTTCGGCGGCGTCGGCCGGCGGTGCCCGTCCGAACAGCCGCGGCTGGTTGAAGTCGTACGCCTCGCAGATCGCGCGACGATCGGCCGCGGAAAGCGGCTCGCCCGACTCGCGGTCGCGCACGCCGAAGACGCGGAAGTCGTGGGTGTCGATCCCCTCGTAGTCGGTGTTCGTGTAGGGCGTCTCCGGTCCGACGAGCTCGGCACAGAGAGTCTTCTCCGGATGCTCGTCGAAGAAGGCCTCGAGCGACAGCAGATTGCGCGCCCGCGCGGTCGTGTACGGGCAGACGTAGCCGCTTCTGGTAAACGCGAGCGGCTCGCCGACATCGGCGATCCGGACGTTGAACCCGTCGAGTTTCTCCTCGATGACGACGGTCTCGTGGTCCTCGAAAAACGACTGCACGCCCGGCTCGAGCACGAGCAGTCGTGGGATACTCGGATACCCCCTGACAACGGTATCGGCGTCCTCGACGATGACGGTCCCGCGCTCGAGGCCGTGGCGCGCGTCCGAGAGGACGTGATAGGTCCGACCGTCGAACGACCGCTGCTCGAAGTGCTCGAAGAGGTCGGCCGACTCGTCGGTCGTGGCCCCGAGGCGCTCGAGGTACACGTCGCGGTCCATACGTCGATGCTCACCGCTGACCGCCAAAAACACCGGGCCAGCCCCCGCTCTGATCGGTGGTGATCGTCTGCTCTCGACGAGTGTTCGGTGTCATCGGATCGGTCTCCGGGGTGAGGCCTATGTAGCTCACGGTCCAAGCGAGACGTATGTCCGGCGACCTCCCGCGCCAGCGGTTCGTCCTCGACACCTCGCTGTTCATCACCGAGGAGATCCGCCGCGACGACGAGCCGCTCGAGGCGGCCGTGCTCCGCCTGCTCGATCTGGTGGCGACCGCACGCCTCGAGCTCAACATCTCCTGTTACGTGCCGCCGTCGATCCACGACGAACTGGGGACGATGTTGCGCGAGCGCGATGTCGACGACACCGTGTTCTCGCGCCTCGACACCTGGGTCGTCCGCAAGAGCCCCGACCGCTACGGTGTCACGATCCCCGCGAATATCGTCTACAACTTCATCGACGAAATGAGTGACCGGGTCGATCGCGGCCTGCGGGTCTCGGAGGAAGCCATCCGCGAGGTCGAACAGCTCGATCCGGACGATCTCACGCGTGACTCCGATGACGGCGAACGGGAGGCCTACATGACCGAAGCCGATCGAGTCCTGTCGAATCTGCGTGATAAGTACCGCCGGGCGCTCCGACAGGGTGTGCTCGACTCCCGCGAGGATTTCGACCTGCTGATCCTCGCGCGCGAACTCGACGCCGGTGTCGTCACGGAGGACCGAGGCATCATCTCGTGGGCCGACGAGTTCGGCCTGCGCTACGTCCGCGGCGGGCAGTTCCCGACGCTGCTCGAGGAGTACCTGCGGGCGACTGGCGTTGCAGACGAGTGATCGCCTGACCGCATTACCAGACGAGCCACTCGAGTGCGAGCACGACCACGGCGAGAAAGACGTGTTCGCCGTCGACGACGAACCCGTAGTACAGCGGGCCGCGGTCAGGTGTCGCGAACGGGATATACGCGCACACGTAGGCGTTCATCGCGAGCACGACGAGAAATCGCTGTGGAACGACATCTGTTACCACGAGGGCGATGACTGCCGCGGCGACGGCGACGGTCGCGACCAGTGACCAGACGCGCGTCGTGTGCGGGCCGAACTGGTTCGGGACCGTCGGAATGTCCTCCTCGCGGTCGCCCTCGATGTCTTTCACGTCGAAGATCACCGCGGCGATGGAGATCATGACGGTCACGTAGGCGACGAGGAACTGAATCTCGAGCGACCAGAGCTGATCGTAGTAGTAGCCGACGCCGAGCGGGAGCGCACCCCACGCGAGGCCGACGAAGAGGTTCTTGACGAGAAAGACCTGTTTGACGCCGGCGACGGAGTACAGCAGTGCGACCGCAAGGGGGAGTAACAGATACGCAGCCCCCGAGAGTCCAAGCGCGATGGCGATCCCGATCGCGGCGAGGTAGAGCGTGACGCCAGCCGCCAGCCAGACGCGGCCGTACCGCTTGGTAAACGCCGCGCGATCCGGAACGTTCTGTTCGTCTTCCTTGAGGTCGGTAAAGCGGTTGACAGTGTAGACGAACATCGTGGCCGCGAAGACGATAAACAGCGGCACGGGCTCGAGTGGCAGTTCCGCGAGGACGGCGGTGGTGACGACGACGCTGAGCGTTGCCAGCGAGATAAAGAGGTTGCTGTGGACCAGAAACCGGAGCACGGTTGTTATCGACGACACCCACCCCGATGGTCGATGAGTTGCGGTAGGGTTTGTCACGGGGGAGCCCCGAGTGGGCCTAGGGGAAGCCGAACTTTGAATGCTGTGACAGACCGGCCCATATCGGTCGACTCGTTCGCAGGCCGGACTGTGTGGATGGCACGCGCAGCCGATCGTGGATGGTAAATCGTGAACGACCTACGGGGAGAGCCCCCGAATGCGTGTCAGTAGCGAGCGGAAACTGGCAGGATTTAAGCAAGGGCGGAACGGCCCTTCGAATGGTATGAAATTACACGAGTACCAGGCGAAGCAGGTCTTCGCCGATGCCGGGGTACCGACGCCGGACTCGCAACTCGCGTCCGACGTCGATGGCGTCGTCACCGCGGCCGAGGAGATCGGCTATCCAGTCGCGGTCAAGGCGCAGGTACAGGTCGGTGGTCGAGGGAAAGCCGGCGGGATCAAACTCGCCGAAGACGAAGACGAAGCCCGCGAAGCAGCCGAGTCCATTCTCGGAATGGACCTCAAAGGCTACCACGTGGACCGTGTCCTCGTCGAGGAAGCGGTCGACTTCACCGACGAACTCTACGTTGGGATCACGATGGACCGCGGCGAGGGCAAGCCCGTCGCGATGGTCTCGACGAAAGGCGGCGTCAACATCGAGGAGGTCGCCGAGGAAGACCCCGACGCGATCGCCCGCGAACACATCGATCCCGCCTTCGGGATGCACCCCTACCAGGCCCGCAAGGCCGTCTACGACGCCGGTGTCGACCAGTCGGTCGCACGTGACGTCTCGAGCGTGCTCACCACGCTCTATCAGCTCTGGGACGACAAGGACGGCGCAGACGCCGAGATCAACCCGCTGATGGTCACGAGCGATGACGACGTCATCGCGGCCGACGCCGTGATGAACATCGACGAGGACGCGCTGTTCCGCCAGCCCGAACTCGCCGAGATGGAAGAGGAGGCCGCCGGCGGCGACGACCTCGAGCAGAAGGCCGACGAGTACGGCTTCGACTACGTCCGTCTCGAGGGCAACACGGGGATCATCGGCAACGGTGCCGGCCTCGTGATGACGACGCTCGACCTCGTCGACTACTACGGCGGCGAGCCCGCCAACTTCCTCGACGTCGGTGGCGGCGCGAAAGCCGACCGGATCGCGAACGCACTCGACATGGTCTTCTCCGACGACAACGTCGAGAGCGTCGTCTTCAACATCTTCGGCGGCATCACCCGTGGTGACGAAGTCGCCAAAGGGATCAACGAAGCACTCGAGCAGTTCGACGAGATTCCCAAGCCGGTCGTCGTGCGGCTGGCCGGTACCAACTGGGAGGAAGGCATGGAAATTCTCAACGAGGACCTCGTGACGGTCGAACAGACCCTCGAGGATGCAGTTCAGCGTGCTGTCGAGTACGCTGAGGAGGTGAGCGAATAATGAGCGTACTAGTCGACGACGACACGCGCGTCGTGGTACAGGGCATCACCGGCGGGGAAGGAAAGTTCCACGCCGAACAGATGATGGAGTACGGCACCAACGTCGTTGCTGGCGCGGTCCCCGGCAAGGGCGGCCAGGAAGTCAGCGGCGTGCCGGTCTACGACACGGTCCACGAAGCGGTCGACGAGGAAAATGCGGACACGTCCGTGATCTTCGTCCCGCCGGCCTTCGCCGGCGACGCGATCTTCGAATCGCTGGACTCCGGTCTCGACCTCGCGGTCGCGATCACGGAGGGTATCCCGACCCAGGACATGGCCAGAGTCAACAAGCGACTGGCCGAGACCGATACGCGACTCATCGGTCCCAACTGTCCCGGCCTCATCACCCCCGGCGAGGCCAAACTGGGCATTCTCCCCGGTAACATCTTCTCCGAGGGCAACGTCGGTCTCGTCTCCCGCTCGGGGACGCTGACCTACCAGGTCGTCGACAACCTGACCAACCGCGGCATCGGGCAGACCACCGCCATCGGTATCGGTGGCGACCCGATCATCGGCACCGACTTCGTCGACGCCCTCGAACTGTTCGAGAACGACCCCGACACCGACGCGATCGTCATGTGCGGTGAGATCGGTGGCGAAGACGAAGAGGAAGCCGCTGCGTTCATCGACGAGAACGTCGACACGCCGGTCGCCGGCTTCATCGCCGGCCGCACCGCGCCGCCGGGTAAGCGCATGGGCCACGCCGGCGCAATCGTCTCCGGCTCCGGTACCGGTACCGCCGAGAGCAAGATCTCGGCGCTCAACGACGCCGGCGTCCCCGTCGGCGACACCCCCGAGGAAGTCGCCGACCACATCGAAGAGTTCCTCAACTAACGCAGTCGAGCTGCGTTCGAGGCGGTCCGTACCCAACAGTTCTGGCTGATCGCCTCTCGCTTCTCTCAGTTCGACGACCTTCGAGTCACGAGTCACATCTGTGAACCGCCACGGTGACTGCGACCCGTCGCTCGCACGCAGGGCGATTCATAACCGTATCAGCCGTCAGTATCAGATATGCCTGTCTGGCTCGAGTGCGATAACTGCGGCGACGAGCAGACGATTCCAGACCGGGACGACGCACCCGGCGGCGGCACGCGCTGTCCCGTGTGTGGCGAGCGACCGTTTACGGTTCGGCGAGAAGAGCTTGCGTGGCATCCCGATCCGTGATGGGGCAGCACGGAGCGGTCGAATCTCGGTTGCGTGGGCAGGACCGCTAGAACAGTCCACCCAGCGTCTCGCGGAGTTTCGAGAGCGGGCCGGCGGCGTCGTCGGATCCGTCCGAGCCGGTTTCGGTCGTCGGGTCGTCGGCATTGGATGCGGACGCGGCATCGTCTTCGGGTTCGAGTGCTGCGTTATCATCCTCGGGTTCGAGCGCTATGTCGTCGTCAGTCTCTGCTCCACCGGGCTCGTCCTCATCGGCTTCGACAGGTTCGTCCTCCTCATCTTCACCAGTAGTGTCGGATTCGACGCCGTCGTCCTCGAGAGCACCGTCACTCGAGTCGGTATCGGTAATCTCGTCTTCGACGGGACCCTCGCTCGAGTCAGGTATCCGCTCGAGAGAGTCGTCGGAAACCGGATCTGACGTCGATGGAACGGTCTCTGCCTGTGTGTCGTCAACAGATGCCGTCGCAGCGTCGTCGACTTCGGCTTCGCTCGAGTCCGGTTGGTCGTCGGTCTCGCTCGTGGCTGACTCGTCCATCTCAAGGGCGTCGTCGTCCGCATCGGAGTCGCTGTCGGCTTCGGTTTCTCCCGCGTCATCCGCGTCGGGATCGATCCAGAGAAACTCACCGTCGTCGTCCTTCGAGCGGCCAGTAAGCAGGAGATCAGCAAGTTCGTCGTCGGCCAACAGGTCTGTATCGACCCCTTCGTCGGGTTCGGGATTGGGTTCGTCCGCACTCGCGATGATGTCGTCTGGACTCTCGTCAGCGAGGATATCGTCGGTACCGTCCTCGTCGCCGACGTCGGTCCGAAGTTGGTCGAAGACATCAGCGGCCGTTTGCTCGTCACCGACGTCGGATTCGTCTCCGTTGTCGGTCTCGGTCTGCGTATCGTCCCCTGACTCGCTATCCGATTCGATCTCCCCGAAAAGGTCAACACTCGAGCCCACGTCGAACCCAGAATCGCCCGCCTGTGTGTCTATCGTACTATCTGTCATGCGCTCGCTCTATAGTAGTGGATTATCACGAGTATTTAATTTTTGGAATTTTTCCAGTCCGATCAAATTACATCGATGACGTATTAGTCTACTGGCCGCCAGCGTGGGAGAGCGGGAGTGGTGGTTGACAAACGCCCAGTCAAACGACATCGCAGCAGTCGATCCAGCGAATCAGACGTCGTGTGAGCGAGCCGCCGTCGATCGACCCCAGCCGACTGACGATCGGCACAAGCCCTATTAGTCGACGCGATGAATGCGATTCGGTACCATGACTGGAATCGAGTACGACGACTTTCTGGACCTCGAGTACGAGCCCGCGACGACGGACCTGGTCTGTGAGTTTACGATCGAACCCGCCGTGGACATGTCGATGGAAGCCGCAGCGAGTCGGGTCGCTTCCGAGTCCTCTAATGGCACCTGGGCCGCCCTCCACGTCGACGAGGACGAGCTGACGGACCTCGGCGCAGTGGCTTGCGAGATCGACGGCTCCGAGATCACCGTCGCCTATCCAGCGGCCCTGTTCGAGGCCGGCAGCATGCCCCAGATCCTCTCGTGTATCGCCGGAAACATTCTGGGGATGAAAGCCGTCGACTCGATCCGACTTGAGGACTGCCACTGGCCTGAATCGATCGTCAGTGGCTTCCCGGGTCCGCAGTTCGGGACGAGCGTCGCCCACGAAAAACTCGACGCCGGCGAGCGACCGGTACTGGCGACGGTCCCGAAACCAAAAGTCGGCCTCTCGACTGCAGCCCACGCCGACATCGGCGAAGAGGCGTGGCTGGGTGGTGTCGACCTGCTGAAAGACGACGAGAACCTCACCGATCAGGAGTTCAACCCCTTCGAGGACCGCCTGACGGAGAGCCTCGCGGCCCGCGACCGCGCACAGGAGGCCACCGGCGAGCGCAAGGACTACCTCGTGAACGTGACCGCCGAGACCACCGAGATGCTAGAGCGCGTCGACCTCGTGGCCGAACACGGCGGCGGCTTCGTCATGGTCGACGTGATCACCGCCGGCTGGGCGGCCGTCCAGAGCGTCCGCAAGCGATGTGAGGGACACGGACTGGCGATTCACGCCCATCGCGCGATGCACGCCGCCTTCGACCGGCTCGAGCACCACGGCGTCTCGATGCGGGTCATCGCCCAGATCGCCCGGCTTTGTGGCGTCGATCACATCCACACCGGGACCGCGGGACTCGGCAAACTCGCAAACGAGGACACGCCGGGGATCAACGACTGGCTCACAGGCGAGTGTCACGGGCTGAATCCCGTCATGCCGGTCGCCTCCGGCGGGCTTCATCCCGGTGTCGTTGACCAGTTGCTCGAGGCACTCGGCACCGACATCATCGTCCAGGCCGGCGGCGGGATCCACGGCCACCCCGACGGCACCCACGCCGGCGCGAAAGCACTCCGACAGTCCGTCGAGGCGTCGATGGCGGGCGAGTCGCTTGCGGACTATGCTAGGGACCATCCGGAACTGGCGACGGCCCTCGAGAAGTGGGGGACAGAGACGCCGCGGTGACGCTGTCGGAGTGGCTGAAACGCCCGGCCGCTGGTCGGTAACACTCACACAACTAGACATTCGTCTAGAATTCAGATAAATACATATAAATGTGGCTGAGAGATACTGTAATGGCATATAGACAGTCACAGCGTAGTGGGAGTCCGTCGCCGACGACGGTCCTCACGACGGTGACGGCTGCCCTGATTGCCGGGGCGGCGCTCGGTGGTGTGTTACACGCGACCGGCAGTCTCCGATCGGTGGCCGGCGTCTACGGCCTCGAGGGAGTGGTAAACGAGTGGACGCTGGTCTTCTGTCACAGCCTCGTCGCGGGTGGGCCATTCGTCGCGCTCGTCACCCGGCTTTCGCGAGGCCGCTACGTCCCGCGACCGCTCGCCGAGAGCCATCGAAATCCGTTTCTCGGGGCCTGTATGGGCCTTTCCTACGGCGTCGTCCTCTGGGTGGCCGTCGTCGCCTACGGTGGCCCGCTTCTGCTCGGGTTCGCTACGGCACGTCCGTATCCGGTTCCTGTCGAGCACTGGGGGAGTTTCGTCGGACTGTCGACGTTCGGGGCCGTCTTCGGCGCGTGGTATCCGCTGCTCCAGACGTTCTTCGCCGAGGGACGCTGATTGCGGTCGCCGGTTGGTGTGTCTTTCACACTCAGCGGGTGGTCCGATCAACCCTCGAGCGTCGACAGTCCGGCGAACCTTTTTGACCATTGTTATCGACCATCACGATCGTATGTCAGAGTCGCCACCAAACGTTCAGCCGCCAACGCCGGCGGAGATCCGCGAATACGCACGCCGCCACCACATCGACCTGCGTGACGAGGAGGTCGAAGACTTCGAAGCCGCCATCGCCGAGACGCTGCTTGGCTACGAGCGATTGGACCGGCTTCCGGACTATCGACCGCGTGTCGAATACACCGACCGCGATCCCGGCTACCGACCGGGACCCGACGAAGATCCGCTCAACGCCTTCGTCACGAAGTGCGAAGTAACGGGCGCGGACGACGGTCCGCTCGCGGGCTACGAGGTTGGGCTCAAAGACAACGTCAATCTGGCCGGCGTCGAGTTGACGCTCGGATCGAAACTCCTCGAGGGCTACGTTCCGTCGACGGACGCGACGATCGTGACGCGGCTGCTCGACGCTGGTGCGACCATCACCGGGAAACTCAACATGGAAGACATGGCGTTTTCCGGGAGCGGCGAACTCTCCGCGACCGGGCCGGTACTGAACCCCGTCGATTCGGACTACATCGCGGGTGGGTCGTCGTCGGGGTCAGCAGCGGCCGTCGGCAACGGCGACGTCGACGTCGCCATCGGCGGCGATCAGGGCGGCTCGATTCGAATCCCCGCCGCGTGGAGCGGCCTCGTCGGCCACAAGCCCACGCACAGTCTGGTTCCGTACACTGGAATCGTTGGTCTCGGTCGCTCGTTCGACCACGCCGGGCCGATCTGCTCGACGGTCGACGACTGCGCACGAGTGCTAGACGTGATCGCTGGGAACGACGGTCTCGACCCACGACAGGGCGTCGTCCCGACCGACGACTACCGCGGGGCGCTCTCGGACGATCCGTCGGACGTGACCGTCGGCGTCGTCGAGGAGGGGTTCGGACACGAGGTCAGTGAGTCGGACGTCGACGACACCGTTCGCGACGCGCTTGCCGCGTTCGAGGACGCCGGCGCGACAGTGACGGAGGTCTCCGTACCGATGCACCAGGACGGACTCACCATCTGGAACGCCATCGCCCTCGAGGAGACGGCCGCGACGGTCGGCAGCGAGGGCGTCGGCCACTACGGGAAGGGCTTCTACGATACGCAACTGGCCGATGCGTTCGGGCGGGCGCGGCGCGCACAGGCCGACGACTATATTACGACGCTGAAGCTCACGCTCGTCCTCGGCGAGTATCTCGCGGACGAGTACCGCGGCCATTACTACGCGAAAGCACAGAACCTCAGCCGACAACTGGCGGAAAAATACGACGACGCGCTCGCGGACGTCGACGTCCTCGCGATGCCCACGACGCCACAGACCGCCCACGCGGTCGACGAGTCGATCTCGCGCCTCGAGGCGATCGACCGTGCGCTTAACATGCTCCACAACACGTCCCCGTTCGACGTGACCGGCCATCCGGCGACGTCGGTGCCCGCCGGGACGGCGAACGGGTTGCCGGTCGGGGTCATGCTGATCGGGGAGCGCTTCGACGACGCGACAGTGCTCTCGAGTGCGCACGCGTTCGAACAGGGCATCGAAACCGGCCTGTAAGCGACGGACGATCACGGGATCGTGACCGTCCAAAAACATTATATACTCGTTAACCACCATTCTGAATGTGGTTTACGAGACTGGAAACGAGACGGTCGACGACGCACTCGAGCGGGTCGTGGCCGGCGAGCGACTCGATCGGACCGACGGGCTGGCGCTGATGGCCCAGCCGGTCGACGTCCTCGCCGAAGCCGGCGCAGCCGTGCGCGATCACTTCGGTGATGGCACGGTCGATGCCTGCTCGATCGTCAACGCGAAAGCGGGCAACTGCGCCGAGGACTGTGGGTTCTGTGCGCAGTCGGTTCACTTCGACACCGGCATCGAAACCTACGGCTTCCTCGGCCCGGAAAAGGTCCTCGAGGCCGCGAAACGCGCCGAACGCGACGGTGCCCAGCGCTTCGGGATCGTCGTCGCGGAGAAAGGCGTCTCGAAGGAACATCGGCCCGAGGAGTGGGCGGAGGTCATCGAGTCGATCCGCCTCGTGCGCGACGAGTGTGATCTCGAGGTCGACGCCTCCCTCGGTATTCTCACCGAGGAAGAGGCCGCGATCCTCGCCGACGAGGGGATTAACCACTACAATCACAATATCGAGACCTCGCCGAACTACTTCCCCGAGATCGTCGACACCCACAGCTTCGAGGATCGGGTGAAGACCCTCGAGGTCGCCAAGGAGGCCGGTATGGACCTCTGTGCAGGCGTCATCCTCGGGATGGGCGAGACCCCGACCGACCGCGTCGAGGCTGCCATCGCGTTGCAGGATATCGGCATCTCCTCGCTGCCGGTGAACGTCCTCAACCCGGTCGAGGGAACGCCGCTGTACGAACAGGGGGTCGACATCTCGACCGACGAGATCGTGAAGACAGTCGCGGTGTACAAACTCCTGCATCCGGAGTCGCGGGTCCGCCTGACCGGCGGCCGCGAAGTCAACCTCGCACCCGACGAGCAGCATCTGCCGCTCGAGGCCGGCGCGGACGGCCTGCTCACCGGCGACTACCTCACGACCGAGGGCCAGTCGCCCGGAGAGGACATCGAGATCATCGAACGCGCGGGCCTCGAGCCAAACCAGGAGACCAACGACTTCGATCCCGACGAGGTGAAGGCTCGCCACAGCGACGCCGCGGAGTCGACCGAGCCAGCAGCGAGTACAGGCGCAGAACCGAGCGACGACTGATTCAATCAGCTACATATCACGACAACTATGGACGAAGTTACGTTTGCGGTACTCGGAACCGGCGGTATCGGCCGACGAGCACTCGAAGTGAGCCAGCACAAAGACGCCCTGACACCTGTCGCGGCGTGTGACCGTCACGGGGTCGCGATCGATTTCGACGGCCTCGACGTCGACGAACTGCTCGAGGCGACGGAAGGAAACATCGACAACGAGGTTGCGACAGATGGGGGAGCGGACGCGACGACCGCCGAAGGCGGCGTCAAACAACACGGCGAAGAGCTCGGTGTCGTCGCTTCCGAACAGGCCCGTCCGAGCGAGGATTCGATCCAGGACATCATCGACCACGGCGACGAGATCGACGCCGTCTTGCTCGCGCTGCCCAACTACGAACACGACTTCATCCCACGGACCGCCGAGCGGTTCATCGAAGGAGACTACTCCGGGGTCATGATCGACGTGCTCAAGCGCTCGCGCGTGATCGACATGCTCGACGATCGCCGCGAGGCGTTCGAGGACGCCGGCATCACCTTCATTTGTGGCGCGGGTGCGACGCCCGGCCTGCTGACCGGCGCGGCGGCACTCGCTGCCCAGTCGTTCGTCGAGGTCACTGACGTCGATATCCACTGGGGCGTCGGCCTCAAATCCGGCTACGAGGACAATCGCGGCACCGTCCGCGAGGACATCGCTCACCTCCCCGACTACGACATCGAGACTGCCCGGGACCTCTCCGAAGACGAGATCGAGGCGATCATCGACGACCACGATGGCGTCATCGAGTTCGAAGACATGGAACACGCAGACGACGTCCTGCTCGAGCGTGCGGGCATCTGCGACGCCGAGGACGTCACAGTTGGCGGCATCCTCGACGTGTACAACGACGAGAAGCCGACGACGACCACAGTGCGTGTTACTGGCCGGACATTCGATGGCGAGACCGCGACGAACACGTTCCAGCTTGGCGACGAAACGAGCATGGAAGCGAACGTCAACGGGCCCGCGCTGGGCTATCTGAAAGCCGGCGTGCGACGGAACCGTGCCGGTGAGTACGGCGTCTTCGGCCCCGCCGAACTGATGCCCGGCTTCTGACGACGCTGAGACGGCGTCCTCCCCATTCTAGAGATGGACACACATGATGACAGCGAACCGTCGCGTCCCGGCGACAAGCCGACCGAACCGAGCCGAACCAGCCGATCGATACGAATCGTGAGAGTCAAACCGTGGCGCTGAGTCCGTTTAGCCGAATGGCCGACCGTGGGTTCGACCTCGAGGAGCGACTCGAGACCCTCGAGGACAACGATCTGAAACGCTCGCTCTCGCCCGTCGATCGGGTCGCCGAGCGCGGCTACTTCGCCGAGCCCTCGGGCGGCGACCTGCCCGTGCTCGATTCGGCGGAGGCGCTGGTGTTTGCTTCGAACAACTATCTGGGACTGACCGACGATCAGCGAGTACAAGACGCCGCACGGCAGGCTGCCGCGACCGTGGGCACGGGAGCCGGCGCGAGCCGGCTCGTCACGGGTGATACGATGGTCCACCGGGACCTAGAGCGGCTGCTCGCCGAGACGAAAGGCACCGAGCGCGCACTGGCCTTTTCCTCGGGCTACGCCGCGAACGTCGGGACGATCACGGCGCTCGAGCCGGACGTGGTCTTCTCCGACGAACTCAATCACGCGAGCATCATCGATGGCTGTCGGCTATCGGACGCCGAGACCATCGTCTACGACCACTGCGACGCCGCGAGTCTCCGATCGAAGCTCGCGGAACGAGCCGACCAGGCGAGACGGGACGGCCACGACCCGGCCGACGAAGCCTGGCTGATCGTCACCGATTCGGTGTTCAGCATGGACGGCACTGTCGCCCCGCTCGCGGCGATCTGTGACGCTGCCGAGGAGCACGGCGCGTGGGTGATGGTCGACGAGGCCCACGCGACCGGCCTCTACGCCAACGGCGGCGGGGTCGTTCAGGCCGAAGGACTCGAGGACCGGGTTCAGGTCCAGTTGGGCACGCTCTCGAAGGCGCTGGCCAGTCAGGGCGGCTACGTCGCCGGCAGTACCGAACTGATCGAGTTGTTGATCAACGACGCGCGCTCGTTTGTCTTCTCGACCGGGCTTGCGCCACCGGCCGCCGCCGCCGCGAGTGAGGCGTTGCATATCGCTCGCCACAGCGACGTTCGCGACCGTCTCTGGGAGAACGTCGCGCATCTCCGCGACGGCCTCGAGACGATGGGCTTCGAGGTATGGGGAGACTCCCAGATCCTTCCCGTGCTCGTCGGTGACCGGAAAGACGCGCTTGCTCTCGCGGACGGGATCCGCGAACGAGACGTCATCGCACCGGCGATTCGGCCGCCGACAGTCCCCGAGGACACCAGCCGGATTCGCGTCGTCCCGATGGCGACCCACGATCAGGACGACGTCATCGCCTGCCTCGAGGCGTTCCGCGCGGCGGGCAAGGAGGTTGGACTGCTGTGACTGCGACCCAACCGATCGCTGTGGTCGGCACCGGGACCGGCGTCGGAAAGACGGTCATCACGGCTGGCCTCACGCGCTTGCTTCGCGAGGGCGGCCACGATGCACGGGCGATCAAACCGGCACAGACTGGCCATCCGCCCGATGACGACGCGGCGTTCGTCGCCGCGGCCTGTGACGACCCCGAGGCCGCGACCTGCCCGCGCTACCTCGAGCCGGCATTGGCCCCGCGGGTCGCAGCCGAAGTCGCCGACGAATCCCTCGCGTACGAGACCATCCGCGCGGCGTGCGAACGCGAAATCGCGGCCACACCGGTTCCGATCGTCGAAGGAATCGGAGGCCTGCGGGTGCCACTGGCCGGCGAACACGAGGTGATCGACCTCGTCGCCGACCTCGAGGCCGCGGCGGTCGTCGTCACACGGTCAGGACTGGGCACGCTCAATCACACCGCACTCTCGATCGACGCCCTCGAGACCCGCGGGATCGATATCGTCGGCATCGTCTGCAACGAGTACGCCGACGAGACGGTTGCCGAACGGACCAACCCCGCCGAACTCGAGCGGATGACCGGCTACGCGGTCGAGACGGTGCCGCCGCTGGCTGACGGTGCTACTTCGGAGCCGCGTCAGATGGCTCTCGGCGTTGGGGAAGCACTGTCGCCAGCGTTCCGCGAGTTACTACCGGTAGAAACCAGCTGATCACACCCTCAGGCCGACGGCGCTGGCCGCTCTTCGTCGACTGTCGACTGCTCGCTCTCCGATGGTAGTGGCCTATCCTCGACGTGGCCGTCGACGAGATGTGACACTACTTCGGACTTCCGATGTTCGACCTCGAGGTGAACTCGAAGGTCGGTTCGGTCGGTGTACGTTTTCGTACAAAGCGGGCAGCGACGTGGTTCTGTCATTCGGGTGGTCACCAACAGCCACTCTCACCGTTCATCGACGTAATAGTGTCGATCAGTAAGATATCATAGCACTCTGTATCGAATTGAACATGCCGATCAGCCACTGAGCGACGCTCAACGGTCGCAGTGAGGCCACTAGCCTACATAAAGTCGCTCAGGCCGGATTGGTCGCCGTCCGGTTCGTCGGTTGCCGCTGAGTCGGCAGTCGCCGTGTCGTCTGCCGAGCCCGCCTGCGCCTGCTCTCCCTCGGCGTCACTCTCGCGTTGCTCGGTCGTGTCCTCGCTCGAAGCCTCGGCCTCGAAGAAGGCATTGCCCGAGTGTTCGACCGCCTGCTCGGTTTTCAGTTCGGCGGCGTCCTCGACGATCGACCCGACCTTGTTGGTGTCTTTCCCGCTGCCAGTGATAAACGAGACCTCGGCTTCGTCGAGGTCGTAGGCTGCCGCCATCCGGACGGTCAGGTCCCGATTCCGACAGTGGTGGGTCATCGTCGAGAGGAATGGGTGGATCTCGCGGCGGACGGTGGCGACGCTTGCGCCTTCGCGCTCGGCGATGCGCTCGGCGATCGAATCACGGGTATTCCGAGTTCCCTTGGTACGACCAAGCTTCGACCAGTAACTCGGCGGGCCGTAGCGCGTCCAGCCGCCCTTGTCGCCCCGCCGAGAGGCAGCGACCCCGGCGGTCATGTTGTCCGTCGCGTACCGCCAGTACGAGTAGTCCTGGGTTGCCCGCACTCGGCCGAGCCAGCGGTCGGCGTTCGAGAGGAACTCGTAAGCGTCGGCCAGTTCAGCGCCTGCGTAGTCTTTCGGGACGTTGTCCTCGATCCAGTTCAACAGCTCGTCGGGGGTCTCATCGACATCGTATGAGGCCCGCAGTGCACCTTCGGCGTCTTGTTCCTTGATGAGGTCGTCGAGGAAGTCGAAGATCCCCTCCGTGGTGTCGCGCTCGCTCGTGACCACGTCCTCGACGGTCAGGCGCTCGGTTTCCTCGGCGACCGCCTGCAGGTCGTTGACCGCCGAGCGAAGGTCGCCACTGGTCGACTCGGCGATCTTCGCTAGGGCCTCCTCCTCGAACTCGATGTCCTCACGCCGACAGATATCTCGCAGGACGGGCACGATCGAGCGCTTCGAGACGTCGCGAAACTCGATCGTCTCGCAGGCGTTTCGCAGCGACTGACTCATGTCGTAGAACTCGTTTGCCACGAGCACGATCGGCTGATTGGCGTTCTTGACGACGCGGGTGACCTCCCGCGAGCCGCCGTAGTCGGCGTTCCCGTGGAAGTTGTCCGCCTCGTCCAAGATGACCAGCCGGCGGCCCGCTTCGCCGCCGGTCAGCGTGCCGCTTTTGGCGGCCTCGCCGGCGATCCGCTCGATGACGTCCGCCCCGCGGCTGTCGCTGGCGTTGAGCTCCATCACGGGCCAGCCCATGTCGCCCGCCAGCGCGTGGGCGGCGGAGGTCTTCCCGACGCCGGGGCTGCCGTGGACGATCACCGACTGCCGGTGCTCGTCCCAGGTTTCGGCCCACTCTTTCAGCTGGTCGCGGGCCTTGTTGTTGCCGCGTACCTCCGACAGCGTCGTCGGTCGGTACTTCTCCGTCCAGTCAGTCATAGCGTCATTACGTTATACTTACAGCCATTCACACGGTACTGGTCAGTGAACATGACTTTGGTGCAATTACGCGTGCCTGACGAGCGCGTCGAGGCGTGGGATGAGTATTGGCAGGAGAACCCTGAATACGACGACCGCAGTGACCTCATCCGCAAGTCTGTCGAGCGTACCATATCTGACGAGACCAAGGAGTCGGACAGTAATGATGGTGTTGATGAGCAAGTCGTCTTAGAGAGATTCAATCGCTTAGAGTCTCTGATGCAGGATATTGAGCAAGAGATGGGGCTTGTCCAAGCAGACATCATCAATGAGGATGAGATGAGCAATCTTGTTTTGAACCGTTCGTATCGAGCGACGGAACGCGTGCTTGAGAAGCATGGTTTGGTTGGGAATGATGATGACGACGTGATTGCGGGGGTGGATGAGGATGACGGCAAGTGACGTTCGAGAATGGATTCGGAACGACGGAAAGACACCTGACTGGGTAGCCTCTCAACCAGACGACGTTCAGAACCGTTTGCATTCGTACTTCCGTAGCACAATCGCTAATAACAAGCCGAATACGCTCAAAAACCGTACTACGCCACTCAAGCAGTTTTCGAAGTGGTATCACGGGTCTTTGCTTGATGTCGATTCTACGGCTGTTGAGGATTGGCGAGATGACTTAGTCGTTCGAGATTACGGATATCGGACAGTACGACAAAAAATCTACGCTATTAGCTCCTTTTATTCACGTCTGGAAGATAGAGGTCATATTCAATCGAACCCAGTTGATGCAATTGATATTGACCACTACGAAAAAACTCGTCAATCAGAGCATCTCGACCAAGAATACGTATCAAAAGACCAATTCCAAGATATGCTTGATGCGTGCGAAACAACTCGTGAGCGCGTGTGCTGTCTGATTTTTTGGGATTGTGGTCTTCGGGTTGGAGAAGCTGTGGATGTGAAATTAGGTGATATCAATCGAAGAAGAAAATCAATCGATATTGAGACAGGTAAAACGCGCAAGATGGAGGAAGATGATGAACGTACTGTCTATTACAGTCAAAAGTTTGAGAATGTGTTGATGGAATGGCTAGATAACGGTAAACGGAACTCGTACTTTGGGTCTTCAGGCCCGTATTTACTAGTATCACGTGAAGCTGAGCAAATGAACTCTGGAACGGTCAGTGATATCTTGCGCGACGTAGCAGACCGTGCTGACATACTCAAGGAGATGTACACGGACAAGTCTAATCGCACACGTTATTGGCCACATCCCCATGCCTTACGAAAATCGTATGGAGTATATCGAACAAAGCGCGGGATGCCAATCGCATACTTATCCACTTTAATGGGTCATTCGGATATCGGAACGACTCAAGATAAATATCTAAAATTCCGCGACGACGATATTAAGGACGCAGACCGTCGATATCGACCGAATTTGGTTTAATTATTAACTATTTGGTATTAATGCCATCTACTGGGGTTCAACAGGCTCGTTGCATTCATAACATTCGGCAAAAATCCGTTCCTGTCCATCCGTTTCAAATTCTACAAGGACCGCCTCGCTAGTGATTTTGGCCCCACAAAACGGACAGTCACCAAGTATGTGGGTCGGGTTGCTCATCTCCCAAGGGGAAGCTTGGAGCGTGTGACAGGGAATCCAAGCTTCATGTGCATATGTATACTCCATCAATCAAATACCTAATGCTACCGTAGTGAAAGTGGAATGTGAATACGCGGCCCCAGTCAGGACACATCTATTGCGTACTCCTTAGCGAAGTCAACGAGGTTGTCGGAGAAGACCGTATCTCAGTCAATCAGTGGGAGTATTCAAGCTATATTGGTTCGAACCCCCACACGAAGTGTGGGAAATATAATATGTCTGTCGAGAATTCCGATTCGTGGTGGAAAGGAGGACGAATCTCTTGTCCAGTAACATCCATCACAATAGGTATTTTATATAGACCAACCCTGTATACGCGACCTCGACGGGTGTCGGTTACCTCAATCACAATTCTATGTTCACAGTGAAACTGAAAGTCGGAGTGCGGTTCAGTTAGGAATGTCGATGCATACGCGGTCTCCAAGCCGATATCGACGTATGGCCAGTGTTCGCCTCGCCTTCGTATTTAAAATATCACTACTTTCACTCCGCTCAGACAATCCTTATTACTTTAGGGAATGTCATTTGCACTATAACATGGCAACAATAGACCTCGGTGGGCTACCCAGTTGGATAATGGTCGTGCTGATAGGCTTCGCAATAGTATTGCTCCTTAGTAATCCAGTTGGATGGACAATTATGTTCGCAGGTCTGGGTCTTGGAGCGATATACTTCTTATTAGACCTCAGAAACAAAATCTGAATCTTATTTTGGCTCAGTTAGGATTGTAGTTGTCTAACTTCCTTGGCTGTTAGACATATACCTTTACTTAGATTTCTGAGCTTATCTGAGCAGGTCGAATTTGAGACCAAAAGAATGACATTCGGAGCTGTCCAGCTCATGCAAAGCTCTGAGCGAGATATTATCTGGATGGCTAACGGGTCCACGTCCGCGACGTATGCTGCACACCGTATGGGTGCCAAGGTTGAATATTCTCGAGAATCCGCTTGAACATGACCCACGAGACCTTGCCGAAGAGGCTGGTATCAGTAAATCAAGTTGCTATGAATACATCAAAGAGGACAAAGCTGCGCGAACAGTTCTGCAGTGACTCTCAGACACTATGAAACTATTTTCTACCAAATTTCGAGGAAATCATTCACAACTTCCTTATCGTTATCTGTGAGGTCGTAGACGTTGTGCAAGATGAGTTCATCTAATTCATTTTGAAGTTGAACAGCTTGTTCCTCGAGCTCTTCGATACGTTGCTTATCAGTTTCGTATTCATCCGTAAGATGGAGAGTTGATTCCTCTGTAGGAACAGGCATATTCATAACCTCTGTCCGGTTAAGACGGCGTCCTTGTTCCGTCAATAGACGATAGACGAAATCACGAACTTCCTCAGAATTGAAGTTCAGATGGTGACCGCGCTTCATGACTACCTGGTAAACCTCATCTTTGTCGTTAGTCCGAATAGGGTCTTGTCGGTAATCATCATCATCTAAGTCAACTGTGTCTGCGAGGTCCAGAATAGTACTATCACGGTCGTAGTCTGGAAGGTAGTTCGTGACTTCAGATATTTTGTACTGAAGGTCTTCCACTTCCTCTAATACCGACCGAATCTCTTGTGCGTACTCAATGACTTCCTCCTGCTGGTCGCTATCAGACACGATTGGAAGAGGCTCAAGGAAGGTTTGACCGTACGAATAGTACTTACTGTTGAATATGAAGCTGATATGCTTATGGTAGAACTCTGTGACTCGAGAATTCAGTAGTGCACCATAATAGAGTGTATCACTACTATCTGGAGCGTAATTGTCGTTCAGATGAATTCCATAGCCACCTGCTGTTCCACCACCGACAAAGTAGTATTCACCTTCTCTATCAGGAACAAATGAAGGACGCTGGCGAAGGACACCAGCCATTATTTTATCAGTCTCGAATTTGCCGATATTCTGTTTTCGACTAAATCGCCACCACTGTTCTTTATCTTCCCATTTTCCACCTTCTCGGCCCTTCAGAGTATCCTCGTGGTTTTTGAAGAATTCCCACGCATTTGGATACTCGTTCTGCAACTCATGCTTAGTGAAGGCTCTTGCACCATCATCTGTGATGGTATACGGGAAAACAACCCAGAGGCCGCTCCAATTGGTACCCCAGCGCTCAATCTCCTTTCCTTTGAGAAGCCGACGCAGTATATCCTTCTCAATTGTTTCGGGTTCGTCTGCGTCTTTGCACTTGTATTCAACAGTACCGTCGCTATTCTCTTGAATTATTTCTCCAGTGAATATCTTGTCGTATCCTGTTATAATTCCCTGGAAGACCTCATCAGTGATTTCTGAGAGTCGGAAGTCGCTGTTAGTGCGAATTTGGTCGAAAACATTCCGCTCCGAGTCAGGCATCGGCTTCCAGCATGGAAGACTCTCACTGCGATTATCTGCTCGAAGGGATGACTGGGAGTATTTATACAATTCGTATTCCTTGGCTGAGGAAGTCTCCCAGTCCTCAAGGTATTTAACCTCATCCAGTAAATCGTTTTTCATCTGTGCAACTCTAGCGCACTTTACATCATCTTCAATTGATTCTTCTCTATCGATAACAAAGACACAGGGATATGGGGTGGCAGCATCAAACACTTGCGTTTCTTTGAAATCAAGAAGATGCGTGATAGGTTCTTCTCCAAGGCGACTTCGAGCCTCAACCGCATAATCAGCATTAATCAACCTATCTGGGCAAATATATGCAAGACTCCCATCATCCGTAAGCCAATCTAATCCACGCTCAATAAATGGGATATAGATGTCAAAGTTGTTAACAGCAGTTGAATAGTTATCCGAATACGTTTCTTTCACATCGTTCCCTAATTTCTGAATTCGCACATATGGAGGATTTGCGACAACAACATCGAATTCGATATCGTCTTTAATCTCGTCTACAGCATTTCTGTCCTCAATGAAGGACTGTGCTCGTCCATTGTAGTCTTCAAACTGCAAGAGCTTTGACTGGATTTTTTCGGATTCTCCTGCCCGTTCTCTTTTCTCGTTTAAAGTTGGTGACAAGGTATCTGCAACATGAATCTCGAACCCATCCAAAGTATAGCTTGGGTCCACTTCAGTCACTTTGTTATACAAATCGATAGTACGGAAGAGAAGGTTTATTTGCGTAATATGGACTGCAAAGGGGTTAATATCGATACCGTAGACGTTGTCCTGAATACGCTCTAATATGGTCCGAGCTTGTTCACCGTCAAGATAGTGTATACTCGTTTCTCCAAACTTGTTGAGATAGTGTTGAATGATTCTCTCAGTAGCTTCTGTGAGAAAGCCACCACTCCCACAAGCAGGGTCCAGAATCTTTTGCTGGCCGATACCGCTGCTTGCTTCATAATCAGCAGTATCTAACATATATCTGATTACTTCAATAGGTGTGTAGTATTCACCCAGCTCTTTTCGCTCTTCTTTCGGTAGGTAGTCCTCATAGACATGGCCAAGGATATCACGATTCACCCGTTCGAAGTCAAACCGGTTTAGCCGCTTTAGAATCGTACTTAGCGTATAGTCTAAGTCGTCCTCTAGGTTCCTTTGCCGACGTTCTTCATCCGAGGAAAATTGCTGACGCTTGTCTCGAGAAACCCACCACCAGTCAAAAATCCCTAGTTCATATAAATCACTGTAGTGGTCATCAATCCTGTCGTAAGTATCCATCAAGCCCTGCAGGTATGGCTGTTCATCTCCCCGTTCTAGGGTGTCTGCCATCCCACGATGCGAAATCCGTGTATGGCTGACAATCTCTTTATCCTCTGCAATGCGTGCGAACATTGCGCGATTTAGTACGATATAAGCTGTCTCTCGACAGAAGGCATCTTTCGCATCTTCAGTCTGTCCCGTATATGCACGCCAATCCTTCCAATCAGGGAAAGTTGAATCTAAGAAATGCTTAGGGTAGGAACCTTCCTCACGGTCTCGATAGTCATCGAAGAAGCGTTTAAGAACTTTAGTTAACTCATCAAGGGAGTCTGTAATCGCGTTGAGGAACATCTCATACCCTTCATCATCCACTCCCTCCTGATATTGGACTGGGACCTCCTGATATCGATGACGGAAGAAGTCAGCTGCATCTAAATCGATATATCGTTCTCGGTGAAGATAGTCTAACTCCTGAAGGGCACTCTGCTGTTCATCATCTAACTCAGAAAACTCTGTAGTTGACAGAGAATCAATTTCGAACCCAACAACCTTTTGGATTGTTCTATCATCCTTAATATATTCGTATAAATTGAATGTGTGACCGTTAGTTAGAATTCCATAATCAGCACTCCCCACGCTAACCATATAGGTCTCTAATTGGTCATGGTCAGAAAGGTCAAGTTCGTGGGAAGGGCGTTTTGTCTCGCATACGATAACAGGGAACGGCGGCTCACTATCGTCATAGCAGAGCAGGTCTTTCTGGTCATCCTCAAAATTGACATGCCCTTCACCGACGTTCCGAGACCAGTCTAATGCATCTGTGAATAGATGGTCTACCAGACTATATCGGAAATCAAATTCACTTCCTTCTTGACGAATCTCTTCATGGATATTTATAAATGCTTGATGGAGGTCTGCAGCCGAGGATGTCATTAGCTACTGCATTTGATTGAAGTGTGTTAAAATTTTATCACTGTGTGTATAACCCTCGCTAACCGTACTGATGTTTGCTACTCGTTAAGCCACATTTGGCATACTACTCAATGAGTGTCAAAATAGTGGGGGATGCCATCCTTATTCGGCGAAGTGATACTGGAGTCGAAAAACTGCTTGACCAGCTCGAGGAAGACCGCGAAGAAGTGCAGCAGACAGATATCGAAGAATTCGAAGCTGAGATTGACGAAGCGGTCTATGACCTGTTCGACCTAACTGAGGAAGAGCGCGAGGTCGTGGAGGACTACTTCGAAGTCTTCTAAAAGAGAGAAATCGAATACAGTCGCTGCTTGCTCCTTGATTAGGGAAAATAGATATTCTCGAAAGAACCTACCAGTTGTCTCATCATTCTTGAATTCTTATAGAGAACAGAAATTCACGAATCAGACCACCCGTTTTTGCTATCCCGTTTTTCTGTCTGGTGAATATAGAAGTCAGCAATCGCATACTGAATGAATCGCTTATTCATCTTTTCTTTTCGTCGTTCAAAGACCCAGATTCCAATGAAGCTCCCAACTAAGGCCAAACCAAGAACTGGCCATGAACGCGTAGCAATCTGTCCCGTACACTTTAGCAGAATTCCCAAAACGGTAATGAGAACTGCGATATGACCTACGGCCCACATGCTCCGATGAAACGAATGGAGTGCCTGAAACCGTAGAGCACGAGTTGTTGGTGTTGTCTCTATGTAGCTTAATAGCAATCGAAACATTTCACCATAATTATCGTATTCTGCAGGAAGAGCAAACTGGCGTTTCATCAAAGGCCAAACTGACTCCTCAACATGAGTGATGTCTATCGGTAAATCATCTACATCTTCGCCACGGGTGGCTCGTATGACATTTCCGAAGAGTTTGGGCGTTCCGTCAAGCCAACTGGCTAACACTTGAACAACATGTCCTAAGACGAGAGCAGAGACTAAGAAGACACCAACTCCGATAGCTCCAGTCAACAACGGGTTGGGATTTTCGACAGGGAAAACAAAACTTAGAGCCAGTAGTACAACCGCCCCAGGAACTAAGTTGGAGAGAACGTCGTAGAGTTCAAGAGCGCGAAAGCTTTGAGCAACAGCCATTCAACATCTTGTTTAGGTCATTCTCTCATAACGTTTGGTGGATGCCTTCTGAGAGGAGTAATCTCGGCCAGAGACAGAGACTTCCCAGTCATCAGGGTTTGAGGCATTTATACGAATTCTCCCATCACTTCGGGTTGTAACGACATATCTTGTGTCCGTATTTCCTGTATCTTCATGTTTGACTTCTACTCCGTTAGCATGGTTACGATACTCTTCTGTGGCGGGATTTTGAGGGTCACCTTCATCTGAGAACACCACGAGGTCTGGATTAATGTGGTCAACTAAGTCCTCATCGTAACTGCTATCTCTGCCGTGGTGAGGAGCAACAAGAATCTCTGAGTCCTCAATGGCTGCCATTGCACTAGAGTTGTCTTTCAACTCGTCTATACCCTGTGACATTATGTCACCCATCGTCACATACTGGAAACCATAGGAATTGACGACAGTTGTCCTGCTCAAATTGTTCAGTTTCTTAAACCGAGTACTGCCGAGAGAAGAATCACTGGAGCCAAAGTTATGGAATGTAACACCGTCTGTTGGGATACCGCCGTCAGCTCTGGTCCGACCTATTGTTCGTTCATCTACCGCCCATGCAGGGTCAGATGGCAAAGTCTCAACGTCACCATCATACTCATCAAGAGTATTGAGATAGTATTCGGCGTCCTTAATATAGTCTTCACGGTTGTTTTCGCGTGCTTCTTCCAGCCCCTCTTCTACTAATTCCGTTGCCGATTTAGGTCGTTGTAGAATGGTGGGGGCAAGGTCTAATTCATCCATTACATCGAGGTCCTCGATATGGTCGTGATGGGGGTGGCTAATAATCAGATAGTCAATCTTGTTCACCCCGAACCGACTGTCGTTTATCCAGCGAAGAGGTGACCACTCGTCCTCTCCACTATTAGCCCCACAGTCAATCACCACGTCTTTTTTCCCCGCACTCATGTAGACCGCACTTCCATGCTCTACGTCCCATACCCGAATGTCGAGGACATGATTTGTCTTCTTCGCCATTCAGTGACCATTCATTATATTCGTTTGTTAAAAAGACTTCCGCGACCAGAGTGAAAGTGAAAACAGCACCTACACAGGTGTAAAAGTACTTTTATCCACTTACCTTGTGGCCGTCACAGATGGGTCTACACCCTGCTGCAGTCTTGTGGTTGATATCAGCGTATTAGTTGGATTTAAATGAGGGGTGAAATACCTCACCAACGAAGTAGAATTCACCGCTGAAATCGTATAAATCGACTCGGAGGCATCGATGAGGTCCGTCAGCGACGACATCAATCAAACCCCGTATACACTTCTGTCACAGCTTAGTGACGCTATGACTTCCCATTTAGACGTGAAGACTTATTTACATTGGCTGAGAGTTTCAGGTAATCGATGCCGTTTATCGCCAGCAAGGGCGACCGAAAAGTGATTCCTGAGGAAGTTGAAGATGGTGAAGCAGTGACATGCTTGGACTGTGAAGAGACTATGTTCCCTCGTGGCCCGTCTATTGATGGTCGCGCCAGGCACTTCTTCCATCCATCATCGTCTGGCGGCGAAGGCGGATGCGGTGATGGGGGTGGCGAAAGTGACACCCATCGGAAACTCAAGAGCCTCGCAGCCTCCGCTCTTCGCACTGAGTTCGAGGACGAGGCCGAACAGTACGGGGTGGAACAGCGACTCAAAGCGCCTGCAACCAACGACATCAACCACCGAGACGCTGACGCCTACGTCAAGTTCAAGTCGCAAGACGAGCAACTTGGTCAAGGTCTCATCGCCGAGGTACAGTACCGAAACAAGGGCAAAGACATCGACGCGACAACACAGGACTATATCGCCCAAGGATGGAGTGTCTGCTGGTTAGATGTCGATGATTTCGCTTCCGACCGGTGCCTCCTTGACACGAACGAGTTTCGACAGCGAGCCACAGAGGCTGTTTGGCCCGAGTATATTCCGTCTCGCTTTGAATGGGGTTCAATTGAGACAAACTTCTATGGAATGCGTGCGCAATGGCTCCATTCTGAGTCTAAAACACTCTCGGAGGACGCCGCGAAAGTGCATCTCCCACCAGAATGGAATGATGAGGCTGCCCAGCAGATGTGGGAATCTCAAGAATGGCTCTCCCTTTTCCGCGTCGGACACGCCCGCCAATATATCGCAGAGGTTCAGGCTTCGCTTGGTTCAGCGGTAGTTACTATCGATTCTGTACCGTGGCTCACTGCTGACATGGTTGTCGACGCATACGATGCTGGCCTTGAACAGCACTCAACGGTCCTTCCTCATGTTCCGCCGCACGAGGAGTGGACAGGTACACTCTCCATTGATATCTCTCCAACGCACCCACAGACTCGCGCTGTTTTCCCACCAGAGGTCCTCGAAAGTCGCCGTGAAGAGCTGAAAGACATCTGGGCTACGTTCGCACATGGTGACTTTGATGTCATCCGTCGACTGTCTGATAGTAGTGCAGACCGTCGATGTGGAACATGTGGTGGCGACGCAGCGTACTATATCTGGAAGGAAGGATTTGAGTCTGGATTCTTCTGCGTAAAACATGCCCGCAAACTACACGTGACTGAGGAATAGCTACGGAGAAATCTATTCAATCAATGAATCTATAGATATACGTAAGTGGACGATTTCAGACATCTACAACTGGTATATGTTGCTCTGTTGAATAGATACTGAGTCACGGTTACAGAGGCTCACACAGCGATTCTATATTGATGAGGGCGAACATCAGGACAATTTCACGGAACTGCC